>Ga0123519_10004976_pt1 | contig 21332 bp, 24 predicted proteins | sample YelNatPaOPRAMG02_FD_87396 | JGI IMG/M metagenome (GOLD analysis project Ga0123519, IMG submission 87396) | Hot spring microbial communities from Yellowstone National Park - Yellowstone National Park OP-RAMG-02 (version 2) | ecosystem: Environmental > Aquatic > Thermal springs > Hot (42-90C) ...
ATGGTGGGCCGAGCCGGATTCGAACCGGCGACCACCGCCGTGTAAGGGCGGGATCCTAACCGCTAGACTATCGGCCCCTAGCAACCGTAAAAATGAAAACGCCTTTAAAACTTTATTCTGCTTCTTTCAGGTTGTTTTCAATTTCCTCAATCTTTTTCCTAAGAATGAAGACTATGTCCTGATTGTTCAGGCTATCTAGTCTCCCGCCACATGAAGGGCATTGAAAATTTGTTTCCATTGCGTCCTCAAAAGAAAAACGCACCCCATCTTTGGGGCACACGAAGAATACATTGCTCGTCTCGTATTGGAGGCGTTCCTTCAGTTTATTAAGCACCTTCCTCTTCTTTGAGTTTAGTAAAATATTGAGGCCGGTCCTATTTACCCGCCAATAATACTTGAACCACCCCGCCTCCTTGTCCCTGACGCGCCTGTATGATACGAGGTTCTGCTCGAAAAGCTGATAAAGCAATTTTCTCAAGTTGTTTAACTTCATTCCTGTTTTTGCAATCAATTCATCATCTGTGGTCTCTTCCTGTTCCGTCAATAACAAAATAAGCTGCACTGCCTCATCGCCAACCAGCTCCTTCACAATCATTGCCAACGCCTCATTAGCCATCAAAGACCACCAGACCACAGCGTGCAGCATATTACATGTTGAGGAATGTTCTGAAAAAGCTTTCTTATTACATCAGTACTGTTCGACATTTTTACCCCTTTCCGAGGGGACGATTCGAAGTCTTGCGTTTTTGAAGGGCATGCCCTCCCAAGCACCGCCGGTCATCCTGTCGAGGAATATTGCCAATGCAGCAACTTCAGAATGAGGCTGGTTACCGATTGCAACATTGAAATCTGCCTTTTCATAATACTGAGCCGGAACCTTCTCTCCGCCTACAATCACGAGCAGATCTCTATCGGATGGTATCATATCCTTAACCTGTTTAACCGGGATTCCATACATTGTGAGATGCGCAACAACACCTCCCGAAGCTTTCCATTTATCTAGAACTTTCATAGGACTGCCGACGAATTCTACCCAGAAGTCCCCGCCCCAAGCATCCATCACTTTCTGTATGGTTGAGTGTATGGATTCATCCCTCACGCCCGATATGAAAACACCTTCGGCACCAAATGCCCTTGCAACTAAGCAGACATGCGTAGTTATGCGCTTGTCTCTAGATGGTCTGTGCCCAAGTCTCAAAACTGCAATCCTTGGCAAATCAAACAGCACCCAATCGTCGATGCTTTTATCAAGATTTGCTATCCTTGAGAATGGCCACATCTCCCAAGGTAACGCCAGTGATCGGCGGTGTTGAGCCGGTTTCTGCACGATCAATGGCAGCCTGCAGTTTAATTTTGAGAAGGCGCTCTAGTTTTACCGTGAGCTCTGCGGTGGGGTACATCTCTCCTGACTCGATCCTCCTTATCACAGATTCTTTTTCTCCAAGCCTCTTGGCAAGCTCTTCACGGCTAATCTTTGCATTTTCCCTGGCTTTTCTTATAAGCTCGCCATAATTCTCAACCAATATGAACTCTTCGAACCTGTCTTTCTTTTGAGGCTTGACAGCGAGTTTCCTTGAGCCAGGTTTAGGACTAGCGCTCTCAAGTTTCTTTGCTGTCGTTCGGTCTATCTTTGTCCCAAATTTTGAGCAGTCTTTGCATACCAACAAAACCGACTGCTCGATAGAGACCCTGGCGGGAAAGCCAACGATCTTCTTTCCGCATATTTCACAATTCATAAAAGTCACTGTTCTGAATCTTATGCTGTAGAACGTAAATCTAAATTTATCCCTAGTGGGCGTAGTGAGATGGCTGAAAATATTAGTTTCAAGGATGATAGTACGTACCTCTTGATGCAGATAAAGAAGCTGGAGCAGCGTACCCAAGAGCTTGAGGCCGAGAAGAGGGACTGGTTCTTCGAAAGGGAAAGGCTCCAGAGAGAGGTGCAAGTTCTCAGGGCCGAGATAGAGAAGTTGACCGTCCCGCCTTACGTAGAAGGCTATATCACAGATTTGCTTCCAGACGGAAGGGCAGTCGTAAAGAGCTCAACTGGGCCATCACTTGTCGTGAATATCATGAGGACAGTGGACAGCTCAAAGCTGGCACCGGGGAAGAGGGTGTCTTTGAGCCAAAGGAACTTTGCGGTAATTGAAGTTTTGCCAGACACTCTAGACTCATACGTCCAAGTGATGGAAGTGTTGGAAACGCCCAAGGTGAGTTACTCAGAGATCGGCGGTCTTGACGAACAGATAAATGAACTTAGAGAGCTCATAGAGCTGCCTCTACTCAAACCCGATATTTTTGAGAAGGTTGGAATAGAACCACCAAAAGGCGTTCTGCTCCACGGTCCACCCGGGTGCGGTAAGACGCTCATAGCTAAGGCAGTAGCTAGCGAAACGAAAGCCAGGTTCATAAAGGTAGTCGCCTCTGAGCTGGTTCAGAAATATATAGGCGAAGGAGCAAGGATGGTGCGCGAGCTTTTCCAGATGGCGAGGAGCAAGGCCCCAAGCATAGTATTCATTGACGAAATTGACGCAATTGGAGGCAGAAGAGCCGACATCAACATCAGTGGCGAAAGGGAAGTGCAGAGAACCCTTTTACAGCTGCTTAGCGAGCTTGATGGATTTAGCCCCAGAGGGGACGTCAAAATAATAGGTGCCACAAACAGGATTGATTTGCTCGATCCAGCATTGCTTAGACCCGGCAGATTCGACAGAATTATTGAGATACCCCCGCCAGATGCAAAGGGCAGAGAGGCGATCTTCAAGATCCACCTTAAGAGAATGAATGTCTCGGAAGAGGTGGACGCAAAGCAACTTTCTTTACTTACCCAAGGAGCGACAGGAGCCTCGATAAAGGCAATTTGCACGGAAGCAGGCCTATTTGCAATCAGAAGTTGCAGAGATCATATAACCATGGAAGACTTCGCCAAAGCGATAAAGAAGATCCTTAGGAAAGAGGATGTTAAGGATGCACCCAGCGGCACCTACCTCTGACAAAACCACACCAGAAGAGCTGATCAGGCTTAGGGCAGTGGCGGATTATCAATTCGGCAGAGGAGCGGGGAAAGCGCTTTTTCCAGACGAGATAAGAGTGGTAAGGTCTAAAAAAACAGGAAAAATAAAAGGAATATTCCTGAATGACGAGCATCTTGCCACGCTAAAGCCCTCCGACGGCTATCTTGCTTTGAGTGTACCAGGAGGAAACAGATTGCTTCAAGCCTTCCAGCCGCCAAGACACAGAGTAATGATCATGGACGAAGTTGCAGAGTTCATCAAAAATGGAAGAAACCTATTTGCCAAACACGTAGTGGAAGCGGATTTGAAGATAAGAGCGGGGGAAGAAGTCATAATAACCGATACAAGAGGTGACCTATTGGCAGTTGGCAAGGCTGTGATGAGCGGCAAGGAGATGAAACATTTTAAAAAAGGGATAGCCGTAAATGTAAGGAGAGGAACCTGCGACGAGTGATTCACTATGAAACGAATGAGCCCCCGGGAAATGAGGAGAATGATGCAAAAGATGGGGATGGGGATCGAAGAAATGCCAGGAGTTCTCAAGGTCACCATTCATTTCAAAGACAAAAACCTGGTAATTCCTGATCCCCAAGTAACGCAAATGAAAGTTAGCGGGCAGACAATATACCAGATAGTCGGGGAGGCAGTCGAAGAAAAGACTGAAGAGAGGGCAAAGGTCGAGATATCAGAGGATGATGCCCAGCTTGTTTCAGCTCAGACTGGTGCATCCCTTGAAGAAGCCAAGAAGGCACTAGAGTCCACAAATGGGGATCTCGCCCAAGCCATAATGCTCCTCTCGTCTAAAGCATAAAACGCTGGGTTTCCATAGCGAACATCCTTTCACTGTTGCCCCATTTTCTTGAAGGCAGATATTTTCCGTAAACGCGCGTGTATTTGAGGAGGCGATCTCCAGAATGAGAACATCGGGGGCACCTATCCTGAAAACCAGCTGAAATGTTGCCGCATTTGCCGCAATACATATAGTCCCTTGTAAAGCCGAAGGACCCAATTTCTGCGGTCTCTGATATCCTTTTTACATGGTTGCAGATCATCTCTGATGTAGGGAATGGCTCCTCTAGTCGGATATTGAAGAAGTGCCCGCCAAGTGTCAATTTTTGGAAAAGCTCCTCAACCTGAAGCCTCTTCTTCAGCGGAACCGGCCTGGTAAGCGGAAGCACGGAGTGCTCTGTGTAAGGAAGGACAGATTTGCCCTCGACCAAGCCGCTTGAAATGTCAAGATTAGTTAATCTCTGAGCGGCTGGCTCGAATGTAATGTATGATGGGAGGATTCGGATCGACGGTGCAGATTCCTTACAGAAATCCCTGATTGTTTCGACAATTCTTATCGAGAGTTTGAGCGCTTCAGCATTCTCAGAAGGATCGAGTCCTGTGTGGTATTGCACAGCTTCAGGGAGACCGATGAAGCTCACTATCCCTGCCGACTCGTCCACCCGATAGTATGGCGTCCCAGAAAGCTGTTCTTGGAAAAGGGGAAGGAGTTTGTCCTTCATCCTGTTGTGGATCACTTGCCTCTTGATCATCAATGCTTCCTTTGATAGCTCCACTAGTTCCCTCAATCTTTCCATGAGCCTATCGTCGTTGCCTTTTGCGGCATAGGCAATCCTTGGGAGGTTGATCGTTATGTTGTCCAATATGCCGCACCGTATTGTTCCAAGCTCCCAGTCCTTCCAGCTGGAATCCAGCCGGGAAAGATCGGCGTTGTATGACGCGTTTTCGGTTTGCCATTCATGGATCTGGTTGATGTAATAAACAGCCCCCCATTTTTGGGTAACTATGCTTGCCTTGGAGATAGACTCAAGCCCAGAATCAGTAACAAGCGCTTTCCTGCTAATTTTTAGAAAGAGGGCAGGGTTCAAGAAAACCTTTCCCGCCCCATCTGGATCGCTCATGACCTCCATCAAGAGCTTTAGTAAACGGACAGAATCATCGCTAAAATCGCCATACCTCAAAGAAGAGCCCTTATCGATGGGCAAGCTAGCCAAGAAGTCAGGTATAGAGGTTTCTAGCTGAACCCCTACAGAAACATTTGAACCGTTAATGACCGCGTTGAGAGCATACACAAAATCCCTTAATTCAGAACGGATTTCATCATCGCCCATCCCTGAAACGAACGGGGAAAGAAAGACGTTGAAGAAGGGCAACGTCTGGGCGTTGGACACGAGCCCAGAGGAGGTCTTGATGAGGCAAAGTGTAGCATACAACGCACCTCTCAGGCTTTTGGGCGCATAATGCGAGGGGGCGGTCAGACCCGTACCGTCGGGAGGCAACTCGCCATTTAAGAATTGGCGAAGGTCATGCTGTACATCAGCAGGTCGCAAAACCCAGTAGTTCGCATTGTTGATGTGGATTGCACCGCTGAGGTGCGCATCCGCAATGGTCCTTGGAAGCACCTTAAGCAACATGTACTCCTCGTAAACCGCATCGCCTGCAAGCGAGTGGACCTCGTTTGGAGAGAATAGGCCTTTGTAGGCTGCGTTCTCTATGGTTAGAGTAACGTCATAGACAGGCTGCCCGAGACGGGTCAAAGAATGCCTATACTCCTCCAAGCCCTTCTCTAGCAAGATTGCGTTGACGAATTCCCTGATGAGGGCGGCCGTCAAGTATCTTATCTGTAATTTCTTAAGCCTCTCCTCAGCCTCTTTTGAGATCGACTCTGCCAGTTTCCTTGGTACGTTTGCCTCCCTGATTAACGCCTGGATTATCTTTTTCCTATCGAACGGCTCTATAGTCAAACTCGAGGTCCTTACTTGCATCTCTCCTTTCTTCCTTCTTACAGCATCCTCCACCCCGTAAACGAAGTTAGCCACATCTTGTCCGAGGAGTGTCAAGTAGTACTTTCCTGTTGCTTCGTCCGAGGCGACCAGCTCTGAGTCGATAAGAGTCCTGAGGTGGTACCCGAACTTTCCGGCGTCGCTCTTCGGGTTCATATTTAGGCGTTCCATAATCTCCGTGAAAGAAAGCGGACCGGCTATGCTTATCATCTTTAGCACCTCGGCCCGTATCTCGTTAGAAAGGGCCGATAAAATGGAATCCATGAGCCGTTCTGAAGACAAGCCGTCACACCTGATTAACAGACATCGAGGATGTAAAAAAAGATGTAGGTCATTTGACTACAGGTCTGAATTTGATTGCGTATTGTATTATTCCAGAGTCCCCGTCTTCGACGACCTTCCTGAAGGCGGCTTCTACCTCCATGCCAACACTAACGTCCTCCGGCTCTACGTCAGTCAATTGAGAGGTGATGATGGTCCCGTCCTCGAGCCTCACGACGCCGATAATATACGGCGGCATTTTTTCGAAGCCTTTTGGCGGATTCCTAACGATTGTGAAGGTGACCAGCCGCCCCTTTTCTGGCAGTCTATAATTCTCGAAGTTGCTCGAGCCGCACTTTCCACAGCGTGCCCTAGGGGGATAGGCAACTGTTCCGCATTCAGAACATTTCACTGTCTCGAGTCGAGTGCGCCTTGGGATCTCTCTCCAGTACCTTGGCACCGACATTTTAGACCCTCCTGAGGACCGTGACGTATGTGCTCGATCCTGAGCCGCCTATATTCTGTGCAAGGCCTATCGATGCGTCTGGGACTTGCATTTTACCTGCCCTTCCTGTCAACTGTAAAAATAACTCCGCAATCTGATAGGCACCAGTGGCCCCCACAGGGTGCCCCCTGGACTTCAACCCCCCGCTCGGGTTCACCGCAACCACGCCGCCAGGTTCAAAAGCGCCATTCATCATCATTTTGTGGAATTTGCCCCTCTCACAGAAACCAAGATCCTCCAAAGAAAGTACGCCGGTAATGGTGAAGGTGTCATGGATCTCAGCCACATCAATATCCGCAGGCGAGATGTGCGCCATCCTATATGCGCGGTCGGCCGCAGTAACAGTCGATCTAAATGACAAAAGACTCTCTCTCGAGGCTATGTTGATTGTGTCCGTTGCGCCAGAGATGCCTGCGACTTCGACAAAATCATCTGAGTATTTTTTGGCGTCTTCAAGAGGGCACAAAATCAACGCAGCCGCCCCGTCTCCGACAGGGGCACAATCAAAGAGGGTTATCGGGTCCGAGATCATATCGGAATTGAGGACAGTTTCGCGTTTTATCTCAAAAGGCAACTGTGCGAAGGGGTTCCTTGATCCGTTTCTGTGCATCAAAACTGCAAAGTCAGCAAAAGCTTCTCTTGGAACACCATAATGATCCATGTAGTAGCGCATTATCATCGCATTCAGGGAAACAAAGCTTGATCCGTAAAATAGCTCATACTCCGCATCAGCAGCCTTCCCTAACGAAAGTGTCGTATTTCCCCCTACCCCATCTGTCAACTTTTCGACCCCGCCAGTCATTACAACATCATACATGCCAGACGCGACTGCAGAGTAAGCAGCAAGGAAGGCTGCGCCGCCTGAGCCGCAGGCAGCCTCCACGCGATAAGCAGTATTGGGGACAAAACCGAGGTAATCGGCTAGGAGAGCGCCGATGTTGTTCTGATCCGATAGGTCTGACGCACACATGTTGCCAACTATCAGGCAGTCTATTGCAGGGGATCCGGTTTGGTTTAACGCAGCAATCCCGGCCTCTCCAAACAGCTCTTTGAGTGACTTCCTCCAATGTTTGTCAACTTTAGTCATCCCCGTTCCAATTATAGCTACTTTACGCATTGTTAGACCTCCTCCTACATGACGATCTTACGCCTCATCTTGGCATAGATCGCATATTCGAGGTTCTTCTTACGACTTATGTAATCGATAATCCTTGGAGCTTTATCACGTTTGGAAACAATTCCCTCGCATACAGTGAAGCTAAACGCATCGCTACCTGCACCGGAGCCGAAACTCGCCAAGAAGATACGCTCGCCTGGCTTCGCTACATCGAGGACTGCTGATAGACCTGTCACTGAAGAACCCGCGTAGAGATTTCCGATATATGGGACTAAAAAGCCGGCCTCTATCTGTTCTTTTTTGAATCCCAGAATCTTGGCAGCCCTTATTGGAAACTTGCCGTTGGGCTGATGGAAAACAGCATAAGTGAAATCCTCCGGTCGTAGGGACAGCTCTTCCATCAACAACTTTCCAGCAGAAATTACGTGGTGGAAATAGGCTGGCTCTCCGGTGAAGGCCTCTGCATGAGACGGATAGTCTTTTTTTGGTCGCCTCCAGAAATCGGGAGTGTCAGTTACAAAGGAGACTGACGCCTCTAATTTGGCAACCGGGTCGGTCACTCTATCGCCGCGCCCCATGATTATGGCAGTACCCCCGCAACCGGCAGAGAATTCCAATGCGTCTGCAGGAGCGCCCTGCGCAGTGTCCGCTCCAATAGCCATTCCATAATTTATCATTCCAGAACCCACTAAGCCGATGCAGCATTGGAGGGCCTCGGTTCCTGCCTTGCAGGCAAATTCAAGATCTGCTGAAAGGAGTCTGGGGGTGGCGCCTATTGCCTCAGCGACAATTGTGCCAGTAGGCTTAACGGCATATGGCTTCGATTCAGAGCCTACAAATATAGCCCCCAATTCATTGGGCGCGACTCCAGCCCTCCTTACGGCGTTCTTTGCAGCCTCTACAGCTATTGTCGCAACATCTTCATCCAGTCCGGCAACCGCTTTCTCATCGATAAGAAGATCTTCCTTGAAGTGCTTGGCGGACTTCCCCCATACCTTCGCGATCTCTTCTGCTGCTACTCGATATCTAGGTATGTAGGATCCCCATCCGGTTATGACAGCGTCTATGACTGGGCGCATAAGCTTCCACGTGCCTAGAACCTTTTTGCACTCAAGTATATTAGGACTTCGATTTTTGACGCACTATAAAATCGACTTTTAACGAATTATGAGCGGAGCAGGTGCAGCGACTTTACAAGCTCATCAACGCTGGCTTTCTTCGAAAGGATCAGAGGGATGTCCTCCGCCTTCGCAAGGGCGACAGCAATCCTGTCAAGCCTTGTGACTCCATGAAGCACTATAGCAGCGGGTTTTAATGGAGTGACCCGGACGGCCACCATAGGAGATCGCCCGGTAGAGGTCTTTGTAAATATGAGTGCCCTTTCAGCCGTGGATCCCATCAGCTGATAGAAATCTGCTCCGGACATCGAGAGAATGGCCTTTATGCTATCAACGACAGTGTAACCAAGGATTTTCTTTTCTGAATAGGCTTCGCATGCAAGGAACTCTCCGTCAATTGCTCTTGCGACTTCAGCCAAAGAGAAAGGCGATGGAAACTCATAGAGATCAAGGATTGCGTCGGAGGTCGTTCTCATGATTGAAGAAAATTGCCTCAGAATCCTGGACCCGTGCGCAGTATCGATGTCGACCATCCCAGTTACAAACTTCTTTATGAAAGTCGCTCCAGGGGAGTGCCGCCTGCCCCCCTCGTAATCGCTAATCACCGAGGGGGAAATCCCCATTTTATCTGCGATCTCAAGCTGGGTGATTCCGAAGATCTCTCTCCAGCGTCGCATGATCTCCCCGGGCTCATTGGAGAGGATAATTTCGCCTATAATCCGCTTCATAAGCAGCTCCTTGGCAGCTTCCACCCATTACACCGGCAGAAGATTTATGGCTGGAAGTAAAAAACTATTTCTATAAAAAAGTATAAAGAGGGCACGCTTTTCATTTATTTCCCTAAGGGGCTGTAGGCTAGCTTGGTCTAGACTGTCAGGCTCGGGCCCTGGTGACCCCGGTTCAAATCCGGGCAGCCCCACCATTCTGGAACTGAATAGGTACGGTTTCCTCAAACACCTCCCCATTTTTTTACGATTCAACTGAAAAAGCGCATGTTTTTGTGTTCATGTCTCACTCTTACTATATTCGTTGAGCCATCTGCGCCTTGGATGCGTTTCTGTATGTTGCACCTAGAAACTAGTAGGCCGGGATACGTGACTTGTTTAAATTTCTCACTTCGGATTAACTAAAATAACGGGTTGGCCCAGACGAAAATATCGGCTGAAATATCGAAGTTAAGATCGATTTTCTTCATTTGGGAAATATAAAAACATGAGGCGTGCTCAATCCACGCGTTCTCTTTGGAAGTGTTTGAAAAGTGATATCATCCGACTGTAAGGGGTTGCCCTTTCAGGGTGAAGTTCCCATTCTGCCTTCTCCATGATTTTTCTGAAGTATAATAACTGGATCATAGTCCAAGTACCATTTAGATTCACCGTAATCATCCTTTATTACGTCCCCGGGTGATACGCCCTTTTGCTTTAATTCGAGAAACATTTCATCGGTAATATTATCCTCAAGAGGGTTAAATCAACTGATGAATTGATTCTATTTGCTACCTTTCAATTATTACATCCCATCGTATAAACTGTTTTTAGGTGTTGGCTGCATCCCAAAAAAACGTAAAATCAAATTTGAAATGGTAGCCCGGGAGTTACTGTTCCCAGACTGTAATTTATACTAATCCTTTTTTTGTTACGCGTAAGATTATCGTCTAGAGTAGAATTTGAACCTAGCGCGTACTCGAGGCTAAATGTCTGCTGTTTCTCCAGTCGCACGCTTGATTTTGCATCTAAGCATGAGGGAAAATGGAGGAGAAGCTTAGACAGTTAACGCTTCTCGCATAATTTATGATTAGGGGCAAGAAGATCAAACAAATCCATAGAGCGATATTAAGTAAGTAGAACCAGATGAAGGCGCGTCTGATCTTTAGATATTTCCAAATTCCCTTATTTAAGGGAACTACTGCATATTTCTCTAAGTCTGGTTTGTTCTCATTCAAAATCTCTTTGAGTTTTCTTATGTGACTTTCAAATTCTGAAGACAATTTGGATACGATTATGAAGCTCAGAATCGAAAACATCAAAAGGAAGACAACAAGGGGCATATACATAACGTTCGCAACTTCAATGCCTATTCCTCCTAGATAAGCGAGAACTGCCGCTACAATAATCACATATATATTTGTGAACCACATTCTTTGGTCTTCAATGTGTCGCGCGTTTAACCATGTCTGCTCAAAAAGACATTTAAGAAATTCTGAATCCTCTTTAGACTCTTTCCCGCTTTCACCTTGTGGTTTCGTTTTTCACACCAAACCTATTCCATTCTTCTAAATTCCTTTTATTTAATATATTTATAAGGAATTTTGGAAAAAAAGCAGTGTGCGCGTTAACCTCTTATCACCCCTAATAAACCTAAGAGGAGATGCTCAGGCCTTACCATACGCTATTTATTGTTTCGGGCACGGTGGTCGACTTCTGTCAAGTAAGCTATGTTTTCCAAGTCGAGTTTCCAGTTCCTGCTTATCTATTGGTATTATTCCTTCGCGTTTTGCATAATCTTTTAAATGGTCATTCCATCCATAACATGCGACCAACCAAGTTTGGAAACGAAGTTCGTATTTCCATAGCTCTGAATCTTTTCGATAAATCTCATGGATTGCTTTGCTTGTTTTGGAATGGTCAGTTATGTATTCATCTTTAATAGTCGTTTTGACTTCAATAATAATCACATCTTTGCCCTTTAAGCGTTCTAGATTTTCAAATCCGACGCTGTAGTCCTTTTCTGCTCTTACGTCAACTTGAACATCTCCAATCGACGTATGAACTATTCGATGTTTTGTAGTGTAGCCTTCTCTTTCCATTAATTTAGGAAGGTAATAACGTTCAAGCATATCGCCTACTACACTATTCTGGATGACGGAAACTTTGGGAAGAAGATTGATGGATCGCAAGTAAGAAGTGACTTCTTTGAGACTTTTACGGACTAGAGAGTTAATCGACTCCCTGAACCTTTTGAATTCATCAGCGGTTTCACGAGCCAGAACATAATCTCTAGGAAGTCCTTCGAGCGTTTCTTCAGATTTCTCGACGCATTTCATGGCCGAAACAGCCGATTCATAGAGATTAGCGTGAATTAGAATTGGGGCGATATTTTATGCAACTGTCTAAGGTCTCGAAGCTGTGGTTCACGTATCAAATCGTAGGAGGCTTCGATTTCTTGGGCTAGCAATTTTACATTCTTCAGAACCTCCTCACTTTTCACATCAATTGCTTCAATTGACAATGCGTCTTTGAATTTGTTCAAAGAACGTACAAGTCTGTTGATTCGATCTACCTTGTTCTCCTCTAAAATGGGTGCATCCAAAACTGTGCAACTCCCTTAAATTCCATCATAAGACCAACAAGCTATAATTTCGCTTGGTATTTATAATTCTTAGCAGTATGAAGAACTAAAGCGAACATTTCTATGAGTTTTGTTAGTTTTCAACCTAACATTTTAAGGTTTTTTCTCCATGCGTGAGACAAGTTTCGGATTCACAAATCGGATCTGAGTTTGAGAATAATCCCCCGCACTTACAAATGCCATGCTGAAATTTAGGTTCTTTCGATGAAAAATAGCACGGAATTATGGATTTAAAAACAGATCTTTCAGATTAGTTTGCTCAAAGCCATGTTTATTCGATCTTCTCCTGTGCCACTTATGATGTATTTATCGTTCGTTTTTAGGATGTAGCGCTCTTTCTCTAATTCCTGCAATGCCTGAGTGACTCTTCCTTGGGTATAGTATCTACCTAGGATACTTCCAACTTCTCTCCTTCTGATTCCATTAGGGAAATTTAACAGCAGTAACAAGATTTCGCTTTGGCAGTCAATTGATTTGGTTACAAATACTTTACCTTCATGTGTCTCAATGAACGGAGCCTTTCTTTGCACTAATCCATTTATGATTTCAACAATCTTCTTTGGGTCTGATGTATGATATAACCTTACAAATTCGGCCAAAATCCAACTGCACGCCGAGATGACAAGATTCGCGTCTATATAGTCCGGGTTTATTTCCTTCACATGAACAGTTGCTCTTTTGCTTCTTGGATCGTAAATAAGTGAAGAAGCTATTCTGGGAACAAGAATCCTAATTGATTCAGGCAGTTGTTCTGATGAAATCCTTTCTAGTTTTTCTCTGACTTCGTGAAAACTTGGGGCCTCTTTCTCTACCTTACCGGTAAGCAAAAAAGCGAGAATTCTGAAAGTGTTTTCAGCAAACTTGCCAGCTTTCCAGAGAGTTTCTTCCCAACAACCTTTCCTGTATTCAACCAGAATTCTTTCGTAAGATGATGTAAGATCTTCTACAAGTTCCGGTGGGATTTTCTTAGAAAGCTCTTCTATGACACTTTCCTTTAACGTTTCTTTGTTTTCCATGATCTCACGCAAAATAGACCCAAGTTTTCCTTTTACCTATCGACTGCCGTTCACGTTTTAAAATGTCATTTCTAACTAGTTTGAGAAGGTAAGGTGGCAAATCAGTTATTTTAACAATTTTACCTTTGGCATGGAGGGCATCCCTTATCTGTGATATCGTTCTTTTCTCATCAAAAAACGAGGTATCTTTTAACTCGATGAGTAGCTCTTCTGTACTTTTCCTTTCAGACGGAACCATCTTGGGTTTCTTTTCTGTGATTTTTTCTAGTTCTGCAATTCTTTTTTCATGCGCATCTAATTTCTGCCTTAATTCAGCGATTTCTTTTTCCATTTTCATTTTCCCGCCTTGTTTTCCAAACTCTTTAACAAATCATCTATCTTGAAGGGATTAACTTTGTAAACGCCTTTGCTGACACGAAAAGCGAATTTCTCATCTTTTAGTTCCTTTAGCCTCGCCAAAACCTGATCCTTTGGAATCATCAAAGAGTTGCTTAACTCTTCACCATTAACTTCAGGAGAAATTTCAGAGTCTAAGGAGTTCGCCAAGAACCTTGCGGTTAGAGCAATTTTAATTTTTTCAATGGTAGTAAGTTCAGCCTTCTCGATAATAACTCCTCCACCTTCTGTCACTTTACAGAAGGGCAATAGCCTTTCTACTAATTCGTTTATCCTCTTTTCGTCGATCTTTTCACTAACGATGAATTTTTCTTTTAGGTTTTTCATCTAGGTCACTTTTGTATATTGTATTTCAGTATTTAAATCTATTGTTTTCGCATTCCAAACCATGGATTTATTAGATGAACATCAAGCGTTATTCTTTTGGCGCGATTTCCTGAATTCAAAAATTCACTTACCACACTGATGTAAATGCTACAAGCACACTCAGAATAATGTCCTCGGAAACCTTCTCGATGAAGTCATCCAAGTCAGTTTGATCCAATAGCATGGCCAAGCTCTAGCGGCTAACTTGTAAAATGCAGCCACAAAACCTGTCTTCGTCCTTTTTTCCCCGACTCTTTCAATAAAGCCTTGTTTCTCTAACGCCTTAACTCTCCGGTTTACTATGTGATAGCGAATGTATGCAAAATCCCTTTGGTGTCTTAACTTCTTCCAAGCGTCATAGATGGTCAAGGGGCTCTCTACGGCGAGGATCCAGAGTATAGCCTTGTTAAGTCTTGCCTCTCGGCCTTTGAAGATGGAGATCCTCGCCATTTTGTCATCGTATTCTCATGTTAGCTATTGGATGTGGACTAAAAGGCTGGATGTGTCGAGCGGATAAGAGGGAGACCCCCTTTAGTAAGGAGTTTTTGGATATGCCCGTTTTTGGATACTGTCCTTTGGAAGCCTCTGCAAAGGATAGTGTCCTTTGCGAGGGGCAGAAAATTCTTGTGGTTTTCTGGCGAATCTCTAGTGAGGCTTGGTTTGATGGTTAAGTTTGTAATCCGAGTGAATCAACAGAGGACAAGAACATGCCCAAAGATTTTCAGGAAACCCGAAAAGGAAGCCCAATAATGAAGGAAAAACAGCCCCAGCAACACGTAGACTTGAAGGTTGGCCATTTAATTTACATTCGTTACAGAGACCATGTGCTCTATCATAGGACTCAGCCAGAGATCCTAGGCCCGCAGACGCGGGAGTGTGTGGGCTGGCTTATCTACGACTGCACAGACTATATTATATTACGTGGGATCGGGATGGTGGTTCGCCAACCCTTAAGGGTGCAGATCCAAAGGCATCTGGGCTTGTTCTGCTGCGCAGCGACATCCTGGAGTTGAAGAGGATTGGCTAGCCCTTCTCCTTTTCCAACCAAAGCTCAATGGCTTCTCCTATGGCTTCCCCCAAGGCGCCCTTTTTTCCACCGTATTTTTGGGCAACTTTTACTCGCAGCCTCTTGTCCAATTCATCCGGAATCATTATGGTTAACTTTGCCAGATTCCCTCACCTACTTCTATACGTTGTTATGCCTAAGCGTTTATATAACACTTTCACCATACTTACATCCACACGTATAAACGTAAAGAGGAAAGACATATGACAGCCATAGCGACAACACAATCCATCACCAGAACCCGACAGCTCACAGTAGACGACCTCAAATCTCTGCCAATACTGATGAAACTCGAAGACGGTTTCCTAATCTTGGAGAGGAGCTCTCGAGGACACCCATTGAAGAACACGTTTAAGGTTCCCATAGCACAAGTGCTCAACACAGGTCAGAAGGGGTTAGTTGAATACATCATAAACAGCCTATCTAGGGAGAGACCGAGGCTCATTCCCTTCGTCTTCGAGAATAACTCCCTTCTGAAGCTGGCTAAACATTTGCTCCGCTACTGCACAGGTAGCCCTCAAACCCTCTATCTCTACATTGACTGCATCAGTCGATACGCCTGTTGGCTAGGCTACAGCCCAGACTTAATCATCGCCAACGTTAAGCCGATAGGCGCCATCCCTGACCCCCTGCGAGTGCAGAATCATGTCAGCTTCCTTGAAGATTTCATAGCCGAACTCCAAGACCAAGGCTTAGCTCCCTTAAGGATATGTAACTACGCGAAGTCCGTCAAGGCCCTCTACCGCGTCAACGGAGTGGATTTGAGGCTTCCTCAACCACTCAGCCAAAGAGTCGTCAGAAAAGATAGAGCGCCAAAACCTGAGGAACTCACTAAGCTATTGGACATCGCAGATTTACGTGAAAAAGTCATTGTATCGATGCTGGCCTTGGGGGGATTTCGAGAAGGAACCCTAGTTAAGCTTCTGTACTGCCATGTCCGTTGCGAGCTTGAAAAGGGAATTGTACCGCTCCACATCCATGTTGAAGCTGACATTACGAAGGGCAAATACCACGACTATGACACTTTTCTAGGCCAAGAGGCAGTTGACTACTTGAAGCTTTATCTGGAGAAAAGGCAGCAAGGATCACCAGACGGAAAAATTCCACCTGAACAGCTGACGGACTCAAGCCCCCTTATACGCTGCCAAACGTGTCGAGCGCCCAAACCCATAGGTGAAAAGCAGGTCTACCAGCTAATCCATAAGCTATACTTCAAAGCAGGTCTCCTCAAGCCTAACAGAGGCCACGTTTACGACCTCAAGGTTCACAGCCTCCGCAAATACTGCAAGACCCAACTCGTAGCCTTAGGCGTTCAACCCGACTACGTGGACTACATGATGGCCACACCGTAGACACCTACCACGACATCCAAAGCCTTGGAGTGGATAAACTCCGCAACATATACGCCAGCGCAGGCTTGACAATAAAATCTAAAACCAAAACCAGCAAAATCGACCTCATAAAAGAGTACATCCGAGCTCTAGGAGTTAACCCTGAAGAGATCCTGACTAAAGCCCTATCCCAGCCAGCTAGGACGTACGCCACTCTTCAAGATCGAGAAGACTATCAGCTAAAGGTTCTTAGTCAAGCCTTGAAAGAATCATTAAAACGCGAACTGCTTTCAGAAAAACACAACGAGGACAGTACCTATTCAGCTCCAGAGCGGTGAGTTCGGGCAGCCCCACCAAAAATCCTAGAAATAAAAAAAGAATTCTCCGAACTCCAAGGGAAGATCATGGAGCCGGCTATCATGAGACATAGACTCAAGGAAGTCACTGGGCGGCTGGCGGTGGAGGCGGGGGCGGAACTGCAGTCGATGCTTCATTGGTAGAGGAGGGCCTGCCAGCAGAGTAAACAAGTGCGGCAGATCTGAATATGAACACGCTGAGCGCAGGGGAAATTATCAATGAAATCAGCCAACCGACGAGAGGGATCGCTGCGATAAGACCTATGATTGCAACGATTACGACCAGGGCAATGATCCAAAGTATGTACATCCCCCAGCCAACATTCCCGATTACTTCTAGAATCTCTCCGAACGCGAATGCCTTGCCGAAGCTGTTCTTCTTGATCATGTTCATTATGCCCATGTAGAACAGTATGCTTGCTAGTATGCCAAGTATGAGCCCAGCAATGAAAGTGATCAGCGCAATTCCTCCTACAAATAGCCCAGGGGTATGTGGGAGCATTGGGATGGATATTAAGCCTATTATCGAAGGTCCGATGAGAATCAGAGGGACAATCATGTAGATTATAGCGACTACCACTATCTTAAGACCCTCAATGAACAATGAGGCGTACTCTGTAAGCGGAGGTGGGGCATTCCCCTCAGGGCTCTCGCGGGCAACTTTCGCCGCGTAGCCGATCACTATGAAATTTAGTATAGGTATTATGCTGAGAATAATGAGGATCACTAGACGCCCGAGGTCGCTGAAAAGTTTTTGTGCGTATTGAAAAGCATCACTCAAATTCTTACCTAGGTCCAACATATTACATCATTTATAATAAAAAATGAACGGGCATATAATTTTATTCGGTAAAAAATGGAATTATAGCAGAGATGCCTTCTTTAAAATACCCCTGCCAGCCAGTATCCCGTTTGCAGCTGCCCCGACTATGCCCCGTGAAAGTCCAACCCCGTCCCCAGCAACGAATAGGTTTTCTACAGTAGTTTCTAGATCCTTGTTAACCTGGAATTTATTGGCAGAGAATTTGATTTCTGGGGCATAAAGGAGCGTTGAAGAACTTGCAACTCCAGGGATGATCTCGTCCAGCTTTTCGAGACCTTCAATGATATCTGAGACTATCCTATGCGGCATCGCCATAGCTATGTCCCCGGGAGTAGCGGAATGGAGCGTTGGCTTGATTTGGCTGTGGGAAATCCGAGTCCATGTGGACCTTCTGCCCATCCGTAGATCGCCGAGTCTCTGTATGAGCGGCTCCCCCCCTCCAAGTATAGTTGCTTGCTGTACTACTGAGCGCCCATAGGCAGTCGTATCCTCAACCGGCTCGGTTAGAACGACCCTGACTAAAAATGCAAAGTTGCTGTTCTCCGAAAGCGTTTCAGTCATCGAGTGCCCATTTACACCTACGAATCCGTCGTAGACCTCCTTGACTACATACCCCTGGTGATTCACGCAGAATGTCCTTACGAAGTCATCATATGTGTCGGTGTAAATGTGGAACTTAGGGTCGCGGTTCACTTGGATTATTGGCTCCATTACGAATGCAGGGACCTCCACTCTGACCCCAATATCGATAGGTTCATGTTTTGCAGGTATGGAAAGCCTTTTGGCTATTTCAGCTGCCCAGTTCGCTCCTACCCTTCCAGGGGCCAAAAGCACATATTTCGCAGTCATCTCGGTGCCATCATCGAGGATCACCTTGCTTTGCTTCACGTCTTTGACGTGTGTGCCTAAAAGAAACTTTACCCCTTTTCTTTCGAGGTCCGCTTTGAAGTTGTTGATTACCTTTGGGGCACCATCGCTGCCCATATGCCGCTGCGTAATCGGAAGGAACTTTATGCCTACAGAGGCGGCTCTCCGCTGGAGGTTAACTGCCTCGTCAACATCCCCACTGTAAACCTTCGTCGGAGCCCCATATTTCACAAATATGGAGTCGACATAATTGACCAAATCCCAAGCTTCCCTTTCATCCCTGGTAAACTCGGTCAGATCGCCGCCTATGTCGGGCCTCAGATTTAGAAGACCGCTGGAAAGTGTTCCTGCCCCTCCCACACCGCTCATTATGCTGCAGACGGGGCAACGGGTGCAGCTCTTGTAATTCTGAACCGGGCATTTCCGTTTCTCAACGTCGTATCCCTGGTCGATTACCAGAACTGAAAGCTTATCCTTTGCCTTGTCCACAATCTCGTAAGCCGCAAACATTCCCGCTGGACCAGCGCCGACTATTATAACGTCATAGTCCAAAGAAGACACCACAGAGCTTCAGATAAACAGACAGTTATTTATTTTGTTGTCAACAATACTTCAAAAAGTGTCCCAGATGGAAGAACTCGACAGGGCTTTTCTTGAAAAGTTACTTGGAACCAAAGATCAAGATGTCTTGGAGGGCTACAAACCAAAAATTGTCAAGGCCATTGAAGCTGTTGAGAATTATGCTGTAAAGAGGTATAGGTTCAAACCCAGTATGAGGACAGTCTGGATAGTTGTTGGCAAGGAGCGGGAATACCATGTGATACCTGGATTGTACTGTCAATGCGATGATTTTTACATAAATGTAGTAATCAAGAAGAAGGCGCGTGCTTGTTACCACATGATAGCCCAGGCCCTCGCTGAAGAAAGAGGGATTTTCGAGAGCTACGAACTGCTTGACAGCGATTTTATAAGGCTCAATAAGGAATGGAAGGGGCAAACCCTGTAGGTGGGTTTAGTTGGCGCGGTTACCTGAGTGAAATGCTCGTTTGTTGATCTGCAATGGCGATTAGAATGTCAAACTTTGATGATCTTTTCAAAAAATACAAAGAGATAACAGGCTTGCCGGATGAGGAGATTCTAAAGCTCATTGAATCAAAGAAGAAGGATTTGGGATACCTTGTAAATGACGATGTAGCACTCAGACTGGTTGCAAAGGAAAATGCAATCAACCTTTACGATAGCAGCCCTGAGAAACCTTCACTGAAAATCGACGATCTTGTACCAGGCCTGAGCAACGTCTCCCTCAAAGCAAAAATATCAAGGATCGGAGATCTGAGGGAATTCAAGAAAAAAGACGGGGGTCTTGGGAAAGTATTGAGGGTAAGGATAGCAGACGACACAGGGATCTGCAACCTTGTCCTTTGGGATGAAAAAACAGAATTAATTTCAGGCATTTATGAGGGATGCAACATTGCTATAACTGCTGCATATACAAAGACGGGATTGAACGGTCTTGAAGTGCACATTGGCCAAAAGGGGAAGCTTGAAGTTTTGCCCGAATTCTCGAACCCCATTAAAGGGAGGATAATGAGGGTCTTTGATCCTATTGATTTCATTACAAGCGACGGTAGACGTGGCAGGGTCGTGGCTTTTGTTGTAAAATGTGAAAAACAGCAGAAGGTTTTGGTTTGGAACCCGTCAGATCAGTTACTATCTAAACTCAAAGCAGGGGCGGCGGTCGAGATCTTCGGGGGAATGACTAAAAAGGATTTTAATGGTGAAACGGAGCTGCACATAAATAATGAGAATGGCGTGAGAATAGATCTTGATGACGTAAATGAGCTTCATGAGAGAAGGGTAACTAGGCTCTTTGAGATCAAAGATGAGGACCCAGATCTGGTAGTGGAAGGCATTATTGAAAACGACCCTGATCTTGCCACAACCCAAGTTGGGAAACAGTACTGCAGAATTCTGCTAAGAGATCAAGAGACAGTCATACCGGTAGTCTTTTGGAACGATAAGGCAGTTAAAATAAAACAGTCTGCAAGACCTGGCATGGTTTTAAGAATAGATGGTTGTAGCGCAAGGTATGGACCGAATGGCCTTGAGCTATCAGTCAATCGATGGAGCAAAATAAAACTTGGATGAAACAGGTTGTAGAAAGGTTATTAATGAATGTTTTTAGAGGGTAAGCAAGATACTCGAAGGGATGATCACTGTGGGTGGAAGGAAGAGGAAAAAGACAGTACGCCGGATGAAAAAGAGCATACCGAAGATTTTCCCTTGTCCCAACTGCGGAGAGAAGACACTTGCGATCGAAATCAACAGAGAGGCGGGTGTTGCTGAGGTCAAGTGCGGAAGATGCAACATCAATGATGAAGTTGCAGTATCATCGGTAGAACAGGCAGTCGACGCATACGGAAAATTTGTTGACAAATATTACGGCGGGGAAAAGAATGCGACGAGTTGAAAGCTATCTAAACGACCAGATAAGAAAAATGGGATGCATACATCTAACGCTAATCGATCCGGACAAATGTACGCCCGAACAAGCACGTTCCATTGCTCTTGAAGGGGAGAAGCTTGGGACTAGTGCCTTCATGATAGGCGGTTCAACTTGCGTTGGCGGTGAATTGCTTGATGAACTGATAAAGGGTTTGAAGTCAGGTTCTAGCCTCCCCGTGATCCTCTTCCCAGGCAGTCTTTTCGGGATAAGCAGGTACGCCGACGCAGTATGGTTCATGTCTGTACTGAACTCAAGCAATGTTTACTACATTACTGGAGCGCAGGCAATTGGTGCCAGGACGGTCAGGGCGTATAATCTTGAGGCGATACCCCTTGGATACATAATAATAAGTCCAGGAGGGACTGCAGGTTTCATAAGCCAGGCGATGACGATACCCCATGACAAGCCCGAGGTTGCTGCCATATACTCTTTGGCTGCCCAATACATGGG
>Ga0123519_10004979_pt1 | contig 21326 bp, 25 predicted proteins | sample YelNatPaOPRAMG02_FD_87396 | JGI IMG/M metagenome (GOLD analysis project Ga0123519, IMG submission 87396) | Hot spring microbial communities from Yellowstone National Park - Yellowstone National Park OP-RAMG-02 (version 2) | ecosystem: Environmental > Aquatic > Thermal springs > Hot (42-90C) ...
AATTCACACGAATATCTTCCGTAGGCAATTCGTGATAATTCGGCTTTTGATTCGTGTTAATTCGTGTTTAAAAAATAGCTTTTCAGAGATCTTAATATGAAAAGATTTTTAGTAACTGGTGGCGCAGGTTTTATTGGCTCGCATCTTGTTGAAGCTTTAGTAAAAAAGGGTTATTTTGTGCGGGTTTTAGATAATTTCTATAGTGGTAAAAGAGAAAATTTAAAATCAGTAATCGATAGGATAGATTTAATTAAAGGCGATATACGCGATTATTCTATTTGTTTAAAGGCAACAAAAAAAATAGATTTTATTTTGCATCAGGCAGCGTTAAGAAGTGTGCCTAAATCTATGCTTAATCCCAAAGAGTATAATGAGGTAAATATTGGCGGAACACTTAATCTTTTAAATGCCGCGGTAAAAAATAAAGTTAAAATTTTTGTCTTTGCCTCCTCAAGTTCTGTTTATGGGCAGACAAAAGTTTTTCCAGAAAAGGAAGATTTTTTACCTTCTCCCATCTCGCCCTATGCCTTAACTAAATTAACGGGTGAATATTATTGCCGGATGTTTAGTTATCATTATAATTTGGCGACAGTAAGTTTACGTTATTTTAATGTTTTTGGCAGGCGTCAAGCATTAGATGATGAATATGCAGTAGTAATCCCTAAATTTATCCACTGTGCCTTAAATAATAAACCTTATCCTATTTACGGAACTGGTAAGCAGTCGCGTGATTTTACTTATGTCGATAACGTCGTAGAGGCGAATCTATTAGCGGTAAAGAATCCTAATTTAAAAGGAGAGGTTTTTAATATTGCTTCGGGAAAAGATTATAGTATTTTAGAATTAGTAGAAATTTTAAATAAAATACTTCATAAAGATATAAAGCCCGTATTTTTACCTCCCCGCCCGGGAGATGTTTTTAGAACAAAAGCAGATTTAACTAAAGCCAAAAAAATCCTTAAATTTAAACCAAAGATAGATTTTATTCAAGGTTTAAGTTTAACTGTAGAATATTTTAAAAAAACTTTAAAAGCTAAAAATTAAAAAATGAAAAGAGAAATAGCGGTTATTACTGGTGGCGCAGGATTTATTGGTAGTCATCTTTGCCAAAGATTAATTGAAGAAGGTTTTTATGTTATCTGCTTAGATAATCTGATTACCGGTAAATTAGAAAATATAAAGCCGCTCTTTAAGAATAAAAATTTCCGATTTATTAAGCATAATGTAACTGAATATATCGATATTAAAGGAAGAGTTGATTATGTCTTACATTTTGCTTCTCCAGCTTCACCCATTGATTACTCAAAATTTCCTATTCAGACCTTAAAAGTCGGTTCATTAGGTACGCATAATACTTTGGGTTTAGCTAAAGCAAAAAAAGCAAAGTTTCTGCTTGCCTCTACCAGTGAAGTTTACGGCGACCCGTTAGAGCATCCCCAAAAAGAAACTTATTATGGTAATGTTAATTGTATTGGTCCACGGGGTGTCTATGATGAGGCAAAGAGATTTGCCGAAGCGCTTACGATGGCTTATCATAATGTGCATAAAATAGATACAAAAATTGCCCGTATATTTAATACTTATGGTGAAAAAATGCGCATTAATGATGGAAGGGTAATCCCTAATTTTATTTATCAGGCCTTAATGAATAAACCCATAACTATTTATGGAGACGGAAAGCAGACTCGCAGTTTCTGTTATATTTCAGATTTAATTGAAGGAATATTTAGATTAATGCAGGCTAAGATAAATACACCCATAAACTTAGGCAATGCTAAAGAATTTACCATCTTAGAATTGGCTAAATTAATTATTAAATTAACTAAAACAAAAAGTAAAATCGTCTTTAAAGCCCTACCGATAGACGATCCTTTAAAGCGCCAGCCGGATTTATCAAAAGCCAAAAAGATTCTTCATTGGCAGCCAAAAGTAGATTTAGAAGAGGGACTTAAAAAAACGATTGCCTGGTTTAAAGAAAACCTTACAATTTGAATTTAATAAAACTTTATGTTATACTTATATTAGAAGGCTTCCTTGAAAGGTAAGAATAGGTAATAAAAACGGTTTTATAAAATTATATAATTTTTTAACCTATTCTTCGCCCCTTTAAAGAAAGGGGAGGGCTAATTTAAAGCCCAAAAAGGAAGAATAGGTTTTTTTATTGACAAATAAGAAAAAACTGATATAATTATAAGCAAAATAAGGGGACGAAAGCGCAAAAAACCTCTTAAAATTAAAAAGAAAGTTATAATTTTTAGGTAGTAATAAGTTGAATAAGAGGTAAAGAAAGCGCGAAAGTCAATCTTCCCTTAGAAAGGAGGCATTATTAAGATGAGAAGAGGTTTTACGTTAGTAGAGATTATGATTGTAGTTGCCATCATTGCTTTATTAGCGGCGATTGCTATCCCGAATCTTTTGGGTGCAAGAAGGTCGGCTAATGAAGCAGCAGCCAGAGCCAATGTTAAGACCTTAGCCACAGAATTAGAGACTTACGCTGCCAGCACAGGTAATGGTGCTTATTATGCAAGCTTAGATGATTTTAAAAATGCTAGTACTGCCGCAAATTCCTATTGTGGTCAATCTAAGGGTGGTTATAACTATACTTGCACAGTATCCGCAGGTAGTTATACCATTACTGCTACTCCTTTAAGCAACCAGACTGGAACTCTAACCTTTAATTGCACTACGGGTGGTGCGTGCACACCTTAAATGAGCTGGTGGATTTTTGGTTTTTTAAAGGGCGAAGATTTCTTCTTCGCCCTTTTTATTTTAAAAACAATTTCCTTGCTTAAATATTTTTTTATGGTAAAATAAATTTTTTATGAAAGAAAAAAAGGCCCGTAATCTTATTCCTTTGGTAATTATTATTGCGCTTCTGGCGCTTTTTTTAAGAATTTTTCTTTCGCGCCTGATTAAAGAAAACATTGCCCAAAATGATTCTTTTGCCTTAGATACCTTAAAAGTTATGGCAACTGCCTTAGAAAATTATGCTGATGATCATTTAGGAAATTTTCCGGAAGATTTTTCTAATCTTACAAATGCTTCCCCTCCTTATATAGAAGAAGATTACCTAAAAAAATCTCCTTTAAAAGGATATATTTATAGTTGTCCCCGGCTTGATTCTTCGGGATACCAATGTATGGCTACTCCAGTTAAATGTAATTATACCGGCAAGATGGTTTATACTGTAACTACCGCAGGAGTAGTGAATGCTGAGGAGTGTGCGAAAAGAGAATAAAAGTTTTACTTTATTAGAACTAATACTTTCCGTAGCGATTTTGGCAGTTACAATCAGCGGATTACTGGCTACTTTTATTTACTGTCTATTACTTAATCATTCTAATCAAAATTTGGTGGTTGCTTGTGTGGATGCCCAATATGTTTTGGAGCAGATTAAAGGTTTAACTTATGATAAGATAGATGATTATATAGAAGATTTTGACCCTTATACATTTTCTCATCTACCTAATGAAACCATAACTTTTCCTGATACTAATATCGGTCCACGCTTAGCAAATATTACGGTAAATGTAACTTGGCAGGAAAGACAAAACTCAAGAAGTCTTTTACTCAGTACAAAAATTGCAAAAACCAAAGAAGATTAGAAAAAAAGCCCTTACGGTTATTGAATTATTATCTGTTATTTTAATTTTAGGATTACTCTTTGCAGCAATATTTCAGGCTTTAATTGCCGGACAATTAGCAAATGTTTTAGGTTTAGAAAAAATATATTTACAAACAGATACAAGAAGGCTTTTAGATTGGTTAGTAAAAGATTTACGTTCAACTCAGGCAAGCGAGTTTTCTGATAATACTTCCATTAACTACATTAGATTTAGAAAAGTAAAAGGATACAATACGAGCGCCACAAATTATATTTGGGAAGATAATTATACAGAATATAGTTATGATAATCTTACTCAGACAATTACACGCCGGATTATTAATGTCACTACCGGAAATATAACTGGTAGTTGGACGTTTTATAATATCAGCGCTGCTCCTTTTTATACCCGTAATTCTACTGGAAGCATTAATCCTTTAGATAAAGAGGGTATTTTACATAACCGAAATTTAGTCTTAAATATTAGCAGCTTTAGCCAGAAAAGAAATGTAAATTTAACTTTTAGTCTTAATGAAGAAGTAAGGATAAGAAACCCTTAAAAATGAAAAAAGAATATAAGTATAAACGCGCTACTATTTTAGCTTTTAGTCTTTTAGTAATATTAGTTTTATTTGTAATCTTGGGTTCCTTTTTCTTAAGCACAATGAGTGAAAATAAGATTACGCGCAGTCACCTAAATTTAGCGCGTGCTTTCTGGGCTGCGGAAGCAGGGGTCGCGGATGTGATTAGATATTTACAAAATCGCACTTCTACCTTAAGTAGCAATCCTAATATCTACTATAATGCTACCATTGATTCTTCTGAAACTATCGGCAATACTACTTATTATAATGTAACTTCTACGGGATATGTAGTTTTGCCCAGTGGCGAAACTTTTAGCAGGCAGCTTAAGGTTATTGTAAACGCGGATGATGTCAGTGCCAATAATTTTGCTTATGCTTTAGAGAGCACGCGCGAAATAGACATAACTGGAAATGCAGCAATAATTACGGGTGATAATAATTGCACTAATTGTACCGGACAAGGTTGTAGTTGTACTGGTAATCAATGTTGTCGGGAAAATTCTACTCCCAGTTTTACCCAGTTATTTGGCATTGACCAGGAGACAATGCGTCAGATTGCTATTGAATCCGGACGCTATTATAGTCCTTCAAATTTTACTTCTCCGGTACATAATATTACATGGGTTGTGGGAAATTTGAGCCGTTCAGGAAGCGCCGGGCTTCAAGGAGATGGAATTTTAATTATTGAGGGAAACGCAAATTTTCAAGGCAATGTAAACTTTACCGGTATCCTTTATGTAATGGGAGACCTTAATCTAAAAGGTGGAGGCGGAGGTGACCCTACTTTTTCTGGAAGTATTATTTCTGATACCCAAGCTAATGTTACTACTGACCTTTATGGTCGGGTAAATTTAGAACGTAATCAAACTTATATAGATAATGCTTTAAATCATACCCGTCCATTTGTAGATAAGGGAATTACTGCTTGGTGGCAGGCCTGGTAAATATGTTTAGATTAGGAAGAAAAGATAAATTTTCAGTTGGTCTTGACTTAGGCACAAAAGAAATTAAACTGGTCAAAATAGAATTAAATAAAGAAAATCCCAAATTAATTGGTTTTACTAAAGAGCCAGTTTCAGAAGATTTAAGCGGCACATTAAAAAAATTTTCTCAGGAACATAATTTTAATAAAGTAAATATTGCGGTTTCTGGGGCATCAGCAATTATAAGATATATTGATTTTCCTTTAATGCGCGAAGAAGAATTAAAACAAGCCCTTAAATTTGAGGCAGAAAAACATATCCCCTTTCCCATATCTGAATTAAATGTCGATGGTTATATTTTAAAAACTGGTTTACCGGAGAATAAAATGCTGGTTTTAGTGGCGGCGGTAAAAAAGGATTTTCTTAATCAGCGTTTAAAATTAATGGAAGAGGCAGGCTTAAAGGTTAATTTAGTAGATGTAGATTCACTTGCTTTGATAAATGCTTTTAATTTTAATTATCCTAACTTTGAAAAAAATAAAACCTTTGCTTTGCTTAATCTGGGTGCTTCTTTTAGTAATCTGAATATTTTAGAGGAAAGTATCCCGGTCTTAAGTCGCGATATCCAAATTGGTGCAAATATATTTATCCAAAGAATTTCTGAAATCTTAAGTTTAGATTTCGAAACGGCTCAAGAATTGATTACCAATTTAGATGATGAGACAGCTAAAAAAGTCTCTCCTATCTTAGATTCTTTTCTTTCTAATTTAGCTAGTGAGATTAGAACATCCTTTGATTATTACGAAAGTCAACATGCCTCTTCAGTAAGCAAGATTTTCTTAAGCGGCGGATTAAGTTTGTGCCCTCAAATAAGAGAGAGTTTAATGGGGCTTTTGGATATCGCCGTAGATTGCTGGGATCCTTTAGCACGCATAAAAATAGCCGAAGATTTGGATAAAGAAAAAATAAAGAATGTTTCTAGACAATTAGCAGTGGCAATAGGTTTGGCTCTTCGCACATAAAGATGATTCAGATAAATCTCTTACCCGAAGAATTAAAAGTTAAAGCAAAAAAATTTACTTTCGATCTTCAAACAAAGCAAATTATTAATTATATTTTTATATTTTTTGGAATTTTAATAATTATTCATTTTTATTTATTTGGTCTATTTTTATTTAAAAATTTACAATTAAAAATTTTAAATAATAAATGGACAAATCTTGGTCCGCAAAGAAAAATTTGGGAGGAATTTGATAAACAGAAACAGGCAATAAATGAAGATATCCAATTTTTACAACGGATTAGTCAAAAGCGGATAAACTGGGGACAAAAATTAAACCGCTTAAGTTTAGATTTAACTTCAGGAATTTGGTTTCGGGAAATTAATCTTAATGCAAAAAAATTAACTTTATATGGTTCTATTCTTTCCTTAGAAAAAAAAGAGATGTTTTTAATTGACAAATTTATTGATGCTTTAAAAAAAGATACAGATTTCTTTAAAGATTTTGAGCGGATTGAACTTTCTTCAGTCCAGACAAGAGTTGTAGGTGGTTATGAAATAACTGATTTTGTTTTAGTGATAAGTCTAAAATCACAATGAAAGATTTATTAAATAAAATAAAATCGGATAAGAAAAATCTGGGAATTTTAGTTCTGGGAATAATATTATTTTTGGCCATTGATTTTATGTTTATTTTAAAACCCATAAATATGGTTTTAAAAGATGTGTCTAAAAAGGTAGTGGATTTAAGACAAAAGATAAATAATTTAGCCAAAGATTTAGAAACACTAAAAAAAGAAAGCCCCATTATTCTTAAGAAGTCTAAAAGGATTATTAAGGAAGATGAACTCCCTGCTTTGTTACGCGATATCTCAGAAGTTGCTAAGACGAATAATCTTAAAATTAATCAGATAAAACCAGCGATAGATTTTACCAAGACTGATAAATCTTCGCCTACTGAATGTTTAATCACTATAAATTTATCCGGCGGCTATCATCAGTTGGGTAGATTTCTGGCTAATTTAGAAAATGCACCTCAATTTTTAAGTGTGGAAGAATTAAAAATTACAGCACGGCAAGATGATTATTTGCTACATATAATAAATTTAGTCTTAAAAACCTATATTAAAAAATAATGTCTAATTGTAAAATAGTCATTTCAATTTTAATTCTTGTAATATTTTTTGAAGGATTAATTTTTGCAGAGGAAGAATTTATTTATGATCCTAAGGGTAAACGCGATCCTTTTATTCCCTTAGTAACCGAAGATGGTAGAATCTTAAAATTAGAAACAGAAGATAAAGAAGAAAAACTATTGGTTGAAGGAATAGTTTATAGTAAAGCCGGGCTTTCTTATGCAATTGTTAATGGCGAAGTAGTCAGGGTAGGAGATAAAGTCCAAGATTATAATGTTTTAAAGATAGAAGAAAATAGGATTATCTTTATAAAAGAGGGCCAACCTTTAGTAATAGAACTAAAGGAGGAGGAAGAAGAATGAGAAGAATTTTTATCTTTTTAATTTTATTTTCTTTAATTTATATTAATGGGTTAGCGCAAGAAAAACAAGAACCAATACCCCAAGAAAAAAATTTAACCTCAACTTCTGAAGCACAGACCGCAAAAATAGAACTTACTTCTTCAGAAAATGTCACTTTAGATTTTAAAGAAGCAGATATCCGTAATGTTTTAAAAATTATTGCCATCAAAGCAGGAGTAAATATTGTTACGACACCGGAAGTAATGGGAACGGTTACCATCCGGTTAGTGGATGTACCATGGGAGAAGGCTTTAGATGCAATATTAAAGACTTATGGTTTTGCTTATGAAAAGGTAGGCAATATCATTACGGTTGCTCCGATTGATAAACTTACTAATTTAAAGAGACAAGAAGTAGAACTTGCCCAAGTACAACCGACAGTTACCGAAGTTTTTAATCTAAAATATATTGATGCGCAGGATGCGAAAAAGGCATTGGAACCGCAGCTTTCCCCGCGGGGTAAAATTACTATCTTGGAAATGACAGGTCAATCTGGCTGGGAGTTTGGAGGAGTGGGGTTAGCAAAGAGAAAAAGAGTAGCAGAGGAGCAAGTAAGGCGCTCTAAAGTTTTAATCATCAGCGATGTGCCGCCGGTATTATATAAAATTAGAGAAGTCATAAACCAAATTGATATAAAACCGGTTCAAGTATTGATTGAAGCTAGGATTATGGAAGTAAATAGAGACCGGCTTAAAGATATAGGTTTAGATTTTGGTACGGGTGAGACAGGAGCGCGTACTTATACCACTGCGCCTACGGATATGGATATAAATAAAAAAGGTTCAAAAACGCTTGCCGGAAGAAACTTGGGTTCTGAATTTACGCCGGGAGTCTTTTCTCCGATAGAAGGAACGACTTTATTTCCCGGCACTTCGCATTACGCGGCAGGTTTAGAGTTAATCTTTAAAAAACTAACCGGTACGCAATTTGAAATAATCTTACATGCTTTAGAAGAAGACGCAAATACCAATTTGTTATCCGCGCCGCGGATATTAGCCCTGAATAATCAAGAAGCAACTATATTGGTAGGGACGCGGTATCCGATTATTAAGAGAGAATATACCACTACTACTGCTGGCGCAACTACCGTAAGCGGTGAATCATTAGATTTTTATCAGGATATCGGAATTCAACTTAATGTAATCCCTCAAGTAGGTGCAGACGGCTATATTAATATGGTAATTCATCCTACAGTAACGGATTCTACCGCTACTTTACCTGGACAACTTATCTCTTATCCAATTATAGATACACGCGAAGCAGAAACGCGGATATTAATGAGAGATGGTGAAACAGTGGTGATTGGGGGTTTATTAAAAGATGTAAAAAGAAAAGAGATAATCGGTATTCCATTTTTAAGTAAGATTCCTTTATTAGGAATTTTGTTTAGACGCGAGACAACCGATACCGGCAAATTAGACCTGCTCATTTTTATCAGTGCCCATATCATAAAAGAAGGAGAACTTTCTCCTGAAGAGATTAAAAGATTAGAAGATAACTTAGGCAAGGAACCCATTAAAAAATAAAAGGGACAGACACGATTTTTAACAAGGGACACCCTTTGAGTTAAAATCAAGAGTGTCCCTCTTGTTTATATTCAAATTAAAATTGTTCGAAGTTTCGCTTCGAACAGGGAGTTTATAGTGTGTATAAAATTAGGCTCATATTTTCTAAAAAAGGTAATATGAAATATATTTCCCATTTAGACCTCATACGGCTATTTCAGCGGGCAATGCGCCGGGCAAATTTACCTTTAAAACTTACGCAAGGTTTTAGCCCCCATCCTAAGTTTAGTATTAAAAGAGCGCTAAAATTAGGTGTCGAGAGTGAAAATGAAGAAGCTACAGTAATTTTAAAAGAAGATATAGAACCTGAAGAATTTAAAAGAAGACTACAAGAACAACTACCTGAAGGTATAGAAATAAGAGATGTCAAAAGAGATTTTAATTAATGTAGAGCCACAAGAGAAAAGAGTAGCCATTGTAAACAATGGCCGTTTAGAAGAATTTTACATTGAACGGCCACATATAGATAAAACTCTCGTCGGAAATATCTATAAAGGTAAAATTGATACCTTACTTACCAATATTGGCGCTGCCTTCGTAGATATTGGTTTAGCAAAGAAGGGTTTTCTCTATCTTTCTGAAATAGAGACCGCCTTTGAATCTTTAGAGGAAACTAAGATTTATTCTCCAGAAATAAAAAAGGGTCAAGAGGTATTAGTGCAAGTAGTAAAAGAGTCCTTTGGCAATAAAGGTCCGCGCCTGTCTTCTAATATCGGGATTGCTGGCCGCTATTTAGTACTTATGCCTCAGACTCCTCAGATTGGTATTTCGCGCAGAATAGAAGACGAAGATGAGAGACGTCGCCTAAGACAGATTATTTTAGAATTAAAATTACCCAAAGATTTGGGCTTTATTGTGCGCACCGCTAGTTTGGGTAAATCAAAAAAGGAACTTTTAAAAGATGCTCAATTTCTGATTAAATTATGGAGCCGGCTTAAAAGGATAATTCAAAAAACATCTGCGCCGGGTCTTATTTATGAAGAATATGATTTAGTTTTAAGAGTGATTCGCGATTCTTTTACTGATGATGTATCCAGATTAATTGTTGATTCTAAAACAGAATTCTTGCGGATTAGGCGGTTTATGAAAACATTTTTAAGGCATTTGGTAGCGCGTGTAGAATTATGGCGAGGTCAAGATTTATTTGAAGAGAAAGACATTGAAAGACAAATTAATAAAATCTTTGAGACCAAAGTTTATTTAAAATCAAAGGCTTATATTGTCATTGAGCCAACAGAAGGATTAGTTGTAATTGATGTAAATAGCGGTGGTTTTCATAAAGACTTATCTCAAGAAGAAACCGCGTTTAAAATTAATTGTGAAGCAGCAGTGGAAATTGCCCATCAAATTCGCTTGCGTGATTTAGGCGGCATCATCGTGATTGATTTTATTGATATGGAAAAAGAATCCCATCGACAACAACTGCTAAAGATTTTAAAAGATAATTTAGCGCAAGATCGGGCAAAATACGATATCTTAGGCATTTCTAAATTCGGATTAGTGGAAATGACTAGAGAAAGGATCCATAAGACTGTACAGATGCTTTCTTATCAGGTCTGCCCCTATTGTCAAGGAAGAGGTAAAGTAAAACTTCCGCTTACTACTGCCCTTTCTGCCCTTAGGGAATTAAAGCGCTTTTTAAGAGAGAATAAGAATTTAAAAGTGCTAACCTTAAGTCTTAATCCTTCTGTTTTAGAGGAACTTTTAAAGGATAAAATTAGTCTAAAGAGTATAGAACGCAAATTTAAGACCCAGATTAACCTTCTGGCTGATTCCGCCTTACACATAGAAGATATAAAGATCTTTCCCCACCGCCTTAGTTAAGGCGTCTTTTTTCTTGACCAAGAATAAATAATAATATATAATATTTTTTTAAAAATTAAAAAGGAGAAATCAAAATGTATGCAATTATTGAAGTTGGAGCAAAGCAATATAATGTAAAGCCAGGGGATATTATTGAAGTAGAAAAACAGCCTAAAGAAGAAGGCAAAGAGATTATCTTAGATAAAGTGCTTCTGTTAGCAGAGGATAAAGAGGTTAAGATAGGTCAGCCATACATAAAAGGAGCAAAAGTAAAGGCATTACTTCTTAAGCATTTTAAAGCAAAAAAGGTAATTTCTTTTAAGTATCGTCGGCGTAAATCTTCGCATTGGAAGAAAGGTCACCGCCAGCAACTTAGCCGATTAAAAATCAAAGAAATAGTTCTCTAAGAGATGTTCATTGACCATGCCAAAATTTATGTCAAAGCGGGTAATGGCGGTAAGGGATGCCAGAGTTTCTATCGCGATAAATATAGCCGTTATCCCATACCAGATGGGGGAGATGGGGGAAAGGGTGCAGATATTATAATAGTTGCTGATAGAAACTTACGTACCCTTTTAGACTTTCGTTATCGCGCCCATTTTTATGGAGAAGACGGCAAGCACGGTTCAGGTAAAAATAAAAAAGGAAAAGATGGCAAGCATTTACTAATTCGCGTTCCCTGCGGCACAATCATTCGCGATGCTAAAACAGGCTGTATTTTAAGGGATTTAGGAAAAGATGGCGAAGAAGTGGTTGTAGCAAAAGGAGGTTTGGGGGGTAGAGGAAATTCAGGTAATCGCCAAGTTACTTTAGGCTCTACCGGAGAAGAAAAGGAGTTAATCCTCGATTTAAAATTAATCGCTGACGTAGGCGTAGTAGGATTTCCTAATGCGGGCAAATCTACTTTTATTTCGGCAATCTCTTCTGCCCATCCTAAAATTGCCAGTTATCCTTTTACCACTAAAGTTCCAGTTTTAGGGACAGTAAACTCAGAAGACATTTCATTTATAGTGGCAGAGATTCCGGGTTTAATCAAAGGTTCATCGGAAGGAAGAGGTTTAGGAGATAGATTTTTAAGACATGCTGAGCGCACAAAGATTATTATTCAACTTATTGATATGGCTTCTACTGAAGGAAGGGAGCCGGTAGAAGACTACAAAATTATTAATGAGGAATTAAAAAAATATAGTTTAGATGTTTTTAGAAAGCCACGGTTAATTGTTGCTAATAAAATGGATTTAGAAACCGCCGAAGAGAATCTTAAGCGTTTTCAGAAAAAAATTCGTAAAAGAGTTTATCCGATTTCTGCCTTAAATAAAATCGGGATTAAAGAATTAATTAGTGCGATAGTAAGAGAACTCAAAAAATAAACTATATGTTAAAAACAGAATATAAAAGAATAGTAGTTAAGATAGGTAGTAGCCTTATTTATACTAAAAACTCAAAAATCGATTATGCTTTTTTTAAAGCACTCAGCGAACAGGTATATGCTCTAATTAAAGCAAAAAAAGAGATAATTTTAGTTTCTTCGGGAGCAATTGCCCTCGGTATGTCTATTTTAAGAATGGCTTCTCGACCAAAAGATTTATCTACTTTGCAAGCAACTGCGGCGATTGGTCAGCATGCGCTTATGCAGCTTTATCAACGTTTTTTTAAAGATAAAGGCCTAAACTGTGCACAGCTTCTTTTAACCTGGGAAGACTTTGATAATCGAAAGCGATATCTTAATGCCAAGAATACATTATTGACTCTCTTTAAATTAGGCGCAATTCCCATTATTAATGAAAATGATACGGTTTCTACTGAAGAGATTAAATTTGGAGATAATGATCGACTCTGCGCCTTGGTGGCTAATTTAATTTCTGCCGACCTTTTAATTATTCTTTCAGATGTCGATGGTCTTTTAGATAAAGATAAAAAAATTATTAGACAGGTTAATCAGATTACGCCTTTTATAAAATCTTTGTGTCGCCCCACTAACAAAAAGACCTGTATAGGTGGAATGGTGACTAAAATTGAGGCAGCCAATATTACTACGGATGCTGGGATTCCTTGTTTGATTGCTAATGGCAGATATAAAGATATAATTATTTTAGCGACAAAAGAACCAGAAAGTGTATTGGGCACTCTTTTTCTTCCTAAAAAAACACCCTTAACCGGTTTTAAGCGCTGGTTAGCTTTTGGCGCTAAGCCAAAAGGAAAAATTATCGTTGATGAAGGGGCAAAAAATGCTTTATTAAATAAGAAGAGTTTGTTATCCGTAGGAATAGTAGCCTGCGAGGGTAATTTTGAGGCAGGAGATGTAGTGAGTGTATTTGATAAACAATCTCAAGAATTTGCCCGCGGAAAAATTTCTGTTTCGAGTAAAAATTTAGAAAAAGTAAAAGGTAGACGTTTTGATAAAGAGATTATTCACTGTGATAATTTAGTTATCCTTTAAATAAGATGAAAAATTTAAAAGAAGAGCTTCTTAAGATAGCAAGATTAGCTAAAGAAAATAGCGGATATCTTTTAAATATATCTGCAAAAACCAAAAATCTTATCTTAAAAGATATGGCTTCTGCTTTAATAGAAAATCAAAAACAAATCTTAAAAGCCAACAACAAAGACATTATTTTAGCTAAAAAAAATGGCTTATCCAAAGCCTTAATTGACCGGCTTATGCTCAATCCTTCGCGAATTCAACAGATGGCTGATTCTTTAAAAGAATTAACGAAATTACCTGACCCGATAGGTAAAGTAATTAAGGCCTGGAGCCGACCAAATGGCTTAAAGATTAAAAAAGTGCGGGTTCCTATAGGAGTAGTTTTAATCATTTATGAATCCCGTCCTAATGTGACTGCAGATTGTATTGGTCTATGTTTTAAATCCGCAAATAGCGTAATTTTACGGGGAGGCCGCGAAGCATTAAATTCGAATTTAGCTATATTTGAAGTCTTACAAAGTATCTTAAAAAAATATCGAATTCCTGAAAATATAATAAATTTAGTGACGGTTACCGATTATGAAGCCATAAATATACTTTTAGGATTAAATGAATATATTGATTTAGTAATTCCGCGGGGTGGAGAGGGTTTAATTCAACGGGTAAGTAAACTTTCGCGCATTCCAGTAATTAAACATTATAAAGGTATTTGTCATATCTATGTCGATGAGGAAGCAGATTTAAATATGGCGCAAAAAGTTTGCTTTAATGCTAAAGTTCAACGTCCGGGGGTTTGTAATGCGATGGAGAGCATGTTAGTAAATAAATATGTGGCAGCAAGGTTTTTACCAGGAATGATTAAGCAATTTAAAGAAGCAGGGGTTGAAATTCGTGGTTGTCCGATTACGCAAAAAATTGTAAAAGACATAAAACCAGCCACCGAAGAAGACTACCGTACAGAATATTTAGATTTAATTTTGTCGGTAAAAGTAGTGGAAGATATAGATGAAGCAATAAAACATATTAACTTTTATGGTTCGCACCATTCGGATAGTATTATTACTGATAATCGCCAAAATGCAGAAAAATTCTTAAAAGAAGTGGATTCTGCCTGCGTTTATGTTAATGCTTCTACGCGTTTTACGGATGGATATCAATTTGGTTTGGGTGCGGAGATTGGAATTTCAACTGATAAATTACATGCTCGAGGTCCGATGGCGCTTGAAGAATTGACTACGTATAAGTATATAATATTTGGAAAAGGACAAATAAGAATTTAATGACAAATGACAAAATTCAAATACCAAAACTAAGGTTTTGTCATTTGGGATTTGTGCTTTGACATTATTTTTTCATTTGTGCTTTGTCATTTTGATATTAATAGGATATTAACTATGAAAATCGGTATATTAGGTGGTACATTTAATCCTATTCACCTGGGGCATCTTATTTTAGCGGAAGAAGTAAGAGAAAAATTAAAATTAGATAAGATTATTTTTGTACCCACATATCTTCCGCCTCATAAGGAGGATAAAGATATCGCTTCTGCTTTAGATCGTTTGGCAATGGTAAAACATGCAATTAAAGGTAATCGTTATTTTTCAGTTTCAGATATAGAAATAAAAAGAGCTAATCGCTCATATACTATTGATACAATAAAAGAATTTAAAAAAATTTATCCTAAAGATGAGTTATATTTTATCATTGGCTCAGACTTACTTAATTATCTTGATGAATGGAAGGATTTAAATGAGGTTATTCAATTAGTAAAATTCACTGTTGCTACCCGGCCAGGATATCCTTTAGAGAAAATTCCTAATTATATCTCTACAATTCCTATCCGGGCGGTAGATATCTCAGGATTTGCTATAAGGCAGGCAATAAAGGAGAATAGGTCTTTTCGATATTTGGTACCCGAGGCAGTATATAAATATATTATTAAGAAAAAGTTATATAAAGAATTGTGTAATGTGTAATGCGCCCATAAAGATAAAGATTGCTCCTTCAATATTATCCGCGGATTTTTCACAGCTTAAGTACCAGATAAAAGAGGTAGAATTAGCAGGTGCAGATTTATTGCACATTGATGTAATGGATGGACATTTTGTGCCAAATATTACGATTGGCCCAGTAGTTATAAAAGATATAAGAAAAATAACTAAACTTCCTTTAGATGTACATTTAATGATTACGCATCCTTTAAAATTTATTGATGCTTTTATCCAAGCAGGTGCGGATATGATTACGGTTCATATTGAGACGATAAAAAAGCAAGAAATTAAGAAATTAAAAGAAAAACTAAAGATAAAAGGTATAAAATTGGGAGTGTCTTTAAATCCGGCTACCTCCATTTCTAAAATTAAAGATATCCTTAAATTTGTCGATTTTGTTTTGGTAATGTCGGTTAATCCCGGTTTTGGCGGACAAAGGTTTATTCCCGCAGTTATTCCAAAAATAAAAGCATTGCGCTTAATTTTTAAAGGCGATATTTCCGTCGATGGAGGAGTAAACGATAAAGTCGCACCTAAATTAATTAAGGCAGGAGTAAATATTTTAGCTGCAGGTTCATACATTTTTGCAGCAAAAGATAAAGTGGCAGCAATTGAGAGTCTAAGAAAAACAGCGCTTATTTAAATAATTAAAAAAGAGGTTACCAAGATGAAAAATACTCAAGAGATTAAATTTGGTACAGATGGCTGGCGGGCAATTATTGCCGAGAATTTTACTTTTAAAAACATAAAAATCCTTTCTCAAGCAGTAGCGGATTATTTAGGAAAAGGCAAAAAAGTAGCTGTAGGTTATGATGCACGTTTTTTATCCAAAGATTTTGCCCATACGGTTGCTTTGGTCTTAAGCAATAATGGGATAAAGGTAATCCTTTCTGACCGCATTATTCCTACACCGACTTTAAGTTATACAGTAAAGAAAAATAGATTAGATTTAGGAATAATGATTACTGCCTCCCACAATCCTGCTGAATATAATGGCTTTAAAATTAAACTGCCTTCAGGTGGAGCAGCAGGGCTAGATTTAACTAATAAAATCGAGGAACTTTTATATAAAAGTCCAGTAAAAGAAGACACTTTTTATGCTCATCAAATTCGAGTTAAAGACTTAACTGATGATTATATAAAATTTATCCGTACTTATCTTGATTTGGCCAAGCTTAAAAATAAAAAATTTAGGGTTTTGGTGGATGCGATGTATGGTTCCGGCAATAGTTTAATTGCTAAAATACTCAAAGACACAAAAATAAAGTTAGAGTTTATCCATAATCAATTTAATCCTTCTTTTGGAGGAACCAGGCCCGAGCCATTAGAAGAGAATTTAAGCGAATTAAAAATGCGGGTTGAAAAAGAAAAATTTGATTTAGGACTTGCCCTTGATGGCGATGCAGATAGGATTGCCGCGGTGGGAAAGGGAGGCGTTTTTATTCATCCCCAGAAGATATTAGGGCTCCTTGCGCTTCATCTATATCAAGACAGAAATTGGAAAGGGGCAATTGTGAAGACGATTGCGGGAACTACAATGCTTGAGCATATTGCTAAATTTTTAAAGACAAAACTTTATGAGACACCAGTGGGTTTTAAATATATTTCTGATTTAATGGAAAAAGAAGATATTCTTGTGGGTGGAGAAGAAGCCGGAGGTATGGGGGTTAAAGGCTATATTCCTGAGCGCGATGGGACAATGGCAGGGCTTTTGCTTTTAGAGATGATGGCATATCGGAATAAAAATATTTTAGAGATTTTAGAAGAGATGGAATCTAAATTTGGCAGATATTATTATTTAAGAAAAGATTTGAAATTAAAAACTCAAAGGGAATTAAAAAAAGAACACTTACCCAAAGAATTGTTAGGTAAAAAAGTGGTCCAAGTAAAAGATTTTGATGGGATAAAACTTATTTGCGAAGATGAATCTTGGCTGATGTTTCGTGCCTCAGGCACAGAACCGCTTATTCGCATTTATGCCGAAGCAAAAGGTTTAAATCATGCCAAGAAACTCTTAGAATTAGGCGAAGTTTTAATTCATAAAGATGCTTTATAAAATTTTAAAGTTGATCTCCATTTTTCTTTTTAAGATATTATTTCGTCTAAAAGTAATCGGGAAAGAAAATATCCCTAAAAAGGGGGGATTTATTTTAGCCAGCAATCATGTTAGTTATCTTGATCCGGTTACTTTAGGAGTAGCTTGTCCACGGCGGCTAAATTTTATGGCAAAAGAAGAGTTATTTCCTAATAAATTAGTTTCTTGGTTTCTTTCGAGTTTAGGTGCTTTTCCGGTAAAAAGGGAATCCGCTGATTTATCGGCGATTAAAGAAGCGATCCGGCGATTAAGAGAAGAAGAAGTGTTAGTTTTATTCCCCGAAGGCAGTCGTCGTTTTGACGGTGATAAAACTGAACCTTACTCAGGAGTGGGATTTTTGGTAAGTAAGGTAAATGTGCCGGTAATCCCCGCGTTTATTCGAGGAACTGATAAAGCGCTTCCTAAAAAAGCTAAATTTATTCGCTTAAAACCCATCTCAGTGCATTTTGGCAAGCAGATTTATTTTGAAAAGGGGGGATCCTATTTTGAGATTACCAACCAAATAATGGATAAAATTAAAAAACTTTAATTTAAGGAGGTAATTTAAAATGCCCGAAGATAGATCAGTTTTAGAAAAACTTTATAATCAAAGTATCAAGGTTATTCACGAAGGAGATATTATTAAAGGTAAAATTATTGCGCTTACTTCTAAAGGAGTTTTGGTGGATGTGGGCTTTAAATCTGAAGGTTTAGTGCCTGCTTTAGAATTTAATCCCGAAGATTTAAAAATCGGAAACGAATTAGATTTTTTTGTAGAGTCTATTGAAAATGACGCGGGAATGATTGTGCTTTCAAGACAGAAAGCAGTGCGTCTTAAAGGCTGGGATAAGATTGTCGAGATAAGTAAAAGTGGCGGTCTTATAGAAGGTAGGCCCATAAAAAAAGTAAAGGGTGGATTTTTGGTAGATGTATTGGGAACAGAAGGATTTTTGCCTGCTTCGCTGTCTGCTTTTAAAAATGTTCCAGAGAAAGATATTATTAACAAGGTGTTTAAATTTAAGATTATAAAAATTAATAATTTAAGGCAAAGCACTATTCTTTCTCGGCGGGAAGCTATTCAAAAAGAAAAAGAAGAGACAAAAGAAAAACTTTGGCAGGAATTAAAACCCGGCACTGTTCATTCTGGCACAGTTAAAGCAATCACCGATTTTGGCGCTTTTGTGGATTTAGGCGGAGTTGACGGACTTTTGCATATTACCGATATGTCTTGGTCAAAGATTAGCCATCCTTCGGAAATAGTAGCTGTGGGAGATAAAATTGATGTAGTAATCTTAAGCGTAGATAAAGAAGCGAATAAAGTTTCCTTAGGATTAAAGCAAAGAATGCCTGATCCTTGGCAGGATGTAGAGACAAAATATAGCATTGGTGCAAAAGTAAAAGCAAAAGTGGTAAATATTCTTCCTTATGGTATATTTGTGGAACTCGAAAAAGGCATTGAAGGCTTGATTCATGTCTCCGAGATATCCTGGACAAAGAGAATTACTAATCTTAATGAAATGTTTGCGATTGGTGATATGGTAGAGGCGCAAGTAGTAAGCATTGATAAAGAATCCCGGCGTATTTCTTTAAGTCTTAAGCAGCTGGAGCAGAATCCGTGGCTGGAAGCAGAGACAAAATATCCGCCGGGTACGGTGGTTTCAGGCAAAATAAGAGGTTTTACTGATTATGGCGCATTTGTGGAATTAGACAATAACTTAGAAGGTATGATTCATGTCTCGGATATGTCTTGGACCAAACGCATTAACCATCCCCAAGATATTTTGAAAAAAGGGCAAAAGGTTGAGGCAGTAGTACTTTCGGTAGATAGTCGGGCGCGGCGTATTGCTTTAGGGCTTAAACAATTACAACCTAATCCTTGGCCAGAGATTGCTAAGAAATATCCAATAGACACAATTATAGAGACAGAAGTAATAAGCGTTAATGATTTTGGAGTATTTGTAAAAATTAATGAAGAATTGGAAGGTTTGGTTTTTGCTAATGAAATCGATAAAACTTTAATGGCGCAACTTAAAGCCGGCGATAAACTTAAGGTAAAGATAATAAAAGTGGATGTAGAACAGGCAAAAATCGGCCTTTCCGCCAAACTTTAAGATTAATGACAAAAATTCTAGATCCAAAGCGACAATTAGAGATTATTAAACGCGGAACAGTTGAGATAATTTCTGAAGAAGAGCTATATAAAAAGTTAGAAGAAAGTATAAAAGAGAAAATACCGCTTAAAGTAAAAGCAGGCTTTGATCCAACTGCTCCGGATTTGCATTTGGGCCATACGGTTTTGTTAAGAAAATTACGCCAGTTTCAGGATTTAGGGCACGAAGTTTTTTTTCTGATTGGCGATTTTACAGGACAAATTGGTGATCCTACAGGAAGAGAAGAAAAAAGAAAACAACTTACAAAAGAGGAAGTATTAAAAAATGCTTTAACCTATAAAAAACAAGTTGCCAAAATCTTAGACGTAGAGAAAATTAAAGTCGTCTTTAATAGCAGTTGGTTTGAGAAGATGTCAGTGGTAGATATCTTAAAGTTAACTACCCATGCAACGGTCTCCCAAATATTGGCACGCGCGGATTTTAAGAAGCGTTTAAGTAAAGGAGAAGATATTTCGCTTTTAGAATTTATGTATCCACTTTTACAGGGTTATGACTCAGTAGTTTTGAAAGCCGATATAGAATTAGGAGGAACCGACCAGATTTTTAACCTTTTGGTAGGTAGAGATATCCAAAAGGACTTTGGCCTGCCTCAACAAGTAGTGATCACGCTTCCTTTATTGGAAGGGATAGACGGCGTACAAAAGATGAGTAAGAGCGCGGGTAACTATATTGGGATAACTGAGCCAGCTGATGAGATGTTTGGCAAGATTATGTCGATTTCTGATGATTTAATGTTTAAATATTTTGAATTGCTTACGGATAGAGATCTTCAGGAGGTAAAGAAACTACATCCTAAAGAAGCAAAGTTAGAACTCGCCCAAGAAATTGTTAGCCAATATTATTCTTTAGAAATCGCTAAAAAAGCAAAGGAAAAATTTGAACATATTTTTAGCCAGAAGAAAACGCCCCAAGATTTATCTATTTATAAATTAAAACCGAATAATACTATTTTAGATGTGCTTTTATCCGCAAAGTTGATCCCGACAAAGAATGAAGGCCGTCGATTAATTAAACAGGGCGCAGTTACTTTAAATGGTAAGCGAATTAATCAGGAAGATTTTTTGATTAATCAAGCAGGCATACTTAAAGTGGGTAAAAGGCGCTTCTTAAAATTAGAGATTTAAGGCGATGTTTTGGTTTCTGCTTGGGATTACGGCTGCTTCATTAACGATGTTTTCTTTTATACCGCAAATTATCAAAGCAAAAAGAACTAAATCCATAGGAGATGTCAGCGTCTTTACTTTATTCCAACTTTCATTGGGAGTTAGCCTTTGGATTATTTATGGACTGCACTTAAAAGACCCCATTATTATTCTGGCTAATTCCGTAACTTTAATCAGTTTAATTACATTACTTATACTTTATTATAATTACGAAAAGTAAATGGTTATACCTTTATCAGATTTAAAAACTCAATATTTAAGTATAAAAGAAGAAATAGACTTAGCCATCAAAGATATTATTTTAAAGAGTAATTTTATTTTAGGAGAAGAAGTTAATCGATTAGAGTCAGAAGTTGCTAAGTATCTTGGCCTAAATTATGCAGTAGGAGTTGCTTCCGGAACCGATGCCTTGGTTTTATCTTTAGTTTCCTTAGATATCAAAAAAGGTGATGAAGTAATTACTAGCCCTTTTACTTTTATTGCTAC
>Ga0123519_10004987_pt1 | contig 21312 bp, 18 predicted proteins | sample YelNatPaOPRAMG02_FD_87396 | JGI IMG/M metagenome (GOLD analysis project Ga0123519, IMG submission 87396) | Hot spring microbial communities from Yellowstone National Park - Yellowstone National Park OP-RAMG-02 (version 2) | ecosystem: Environmental > Aquatic > Thermal springs > Hot (42-90C) ...
GGACCTCCATCAATGGCTAATTTCTGAGTCATTCTCTAGCCTCCTTTCCTTCCTGGGAATGATTGGACAAATGATTGCCTGTGCTGAGGTGGCGTGTAAGCACATTGAAGAATGCTACAGGGGTCTCGGCCATCACCACGACGGCCGGCCTGTTCCCTTCGCACACGTACCTATGGGGAATCGTCGCAGGATAGCGCATACTATCCCCCTTCTCCAGGTGATAGGGTTTGTCGTTGAGATAAACGGTGAGTCTCCCTTCCAGCACCAGGAGCGCTTCCTCGCCTGGATGGCTATAGACCGGGCTGTTTTCCAGCTCCAGGGGCCCGATGCGTAGGATGCTGAACTCCAGCTGCCCCGAAAGAGTGGGGGTCAGGCTCTCGTAAACCTGATTCTCTTTGGGAAAAGTGATGCGCCGGCGCTCCTTGCGGCGCACCACCGGGTAGTAGTCCAGCTCGGCCACGTGGGACATCCCTTGCGTGGGTTGGACAGCGGATGAATCGAGCAGCTGGCCGACCGGAACTTCCAGGGCATTGGCGATGCGCACCAGCACATCCAATGAGGGCACCGTGCTGCCGCGTTCGATTTGGGAGATAAGCCCCCGGGTGACGTTGCAACGTCGCGCCAGCTCGCTGCCTGTCATTTGGCGTTGCAGCCGCAGGTTACGGATGGTCTGCCCCAGTCCTTTGAATTCCACACGCAGCCCTGCCAGTTTAAGTCATATTATACAATGTTTAGTAACACTTGTCAAGCTCTGTAAAACAAGGGTGTTGAAAAAGTCTTTAGTTACCCGCTTTATTAGCCTATTTTCCTACAAAAATCTGAGCGGCCAAAGGGCTTTTTCAACACCCTCGTAAAACGCTGCATCCATAATGTTTTGGGAGAGTCGATGTTCCGAAGGTTATAGCTTCTCCATTGTCTTTCCACGAAGTACGTCCCCTCATTATAATCCGATTGAGAAGGAGGGTTGCTATGATCGAAGTGATCCACGAGTTTGTCGTCAAAGATGAGACCCGAGGTCGGTTTGAGCTGGTATATGGTCCCGGTGGTGCGTGGAGCAAGACATTCGCCCACTGTCCGGGATTTCGCGGCACTGCCTTGTTGCGCGACACAAAAAACCCGCGCCGCTATCTGGCAATCGACTTCTGGGACACGGAAGATCAATGGGAACAAGCGCTGGCGGAGCGCAAGGCCGAGTACGCGAGCTTGGAGGCCACTTTCGAACGGTGGTGCGAATCCAGGACAGAGGTGGGCATCTTCAGGGTGCTCACCGAGGCGACCATACGCCCAGGTGGTGGAGTGGGGCGAGGGAGAACAGGAGCCGGCCTGGAAGGTCGCCAGAAGATCCGATAAATATAGAGAAGAATTCGGTGTGCTCCTTCCATCGCGTTCCATCGAGCAATGGACCGAGCTCTGGCGCAAGTGCTCAAGTACTCACTGCACTTGCTTTTCAGCGCAAGGTGTTGTAGAATTTTTGATAAATACAGTTGCGGCATTTTGCCACCCTAGCTCAATCGGCAGAGCAGCCGCTTCGTAAGCGGCGGGTTATCGGTTCGAGTCCGATGGGTGGCTTGCATGATATATGAGGCACCTGGTCGCCCAAGGTTGGCGTCTAAGAGTAGAACTATGATCCGCTGCACTGCCAATGATGGCTAGTTAGGGGGTGTCTCCTCCATGTCCACACCTCAAACCATCCGGGTGCTGATTGCGGACGACGACCCGATCACCGTCGAGATGGTGAAATCCCACTTGCTTCATCGCTCGTATATCATTGCAGGTTGCGCCGCCGATGGCCACGAGGCGCTCCGCCTGGCGCAAACGGAGCGGCCGAATGTTATTCTGATGGACGTTGAAATGCCCGGTATGGATGGTATCACTGCTACAGAGTATATCTACCGCGAGTGTCCTACCCCTGTGGTGATTATAACAGCACACCGGGATAGCGCCACAATTGAGCGTGCCAGCGCGGCCGGTGCCGGCGCTTATTTGGTCAAACCCCTCGAGATGGATGAGCTTGAACGCGCCATCACGATCGCGATGGCACGCTTCAGAGACATTATGGATTTGCGTGAGCGCAACGAAGAATTGGACGCATTTGCCCACACGGTCGCCCATGATCTCAAGAATCCCTTGAGCGTTCTGATCAGTTACGCCGAATTACTCGAAACAGAGGGCGCTTCGATGAGTGCTGAAGAACTGCGCACGTGGGCGCATGTTATAGTCGAGAAGGGACACGAGGCGATCAACATTGTCAACGAGCTGCTGCTCCTCTCTTCATTGAGACGGCACGACATTGTCACGTCTCCTCTCGACATGCGGGAAATCGTGCGTCGCGTGTTGCATCGAATGCGCAACCAAGTGCTGCAATGCCGGGCCAAGATCGATTTGGTGGGGGCTTGGCCGCGTGCGATGGGGTATCAACCATGGGTTGAGGAGGTGTGGGTAAACTACCTGGACAATGCGTTGAAGTATGGTGGTCATCCACCGCGTATTGAGATAGGCGGCACGTTACAGGTGGATGGGATGGTACGTTATTGGGTGCGAGATAACGGTAATGGTATTCCACCGTCGGAGCAAGAACATCTCTTTCGACCATGGAGCAAGATGGACAACATACGTGTCTCTGAGCATGGCCTGGGATTGTCGATAGTGCGTCGCATTGTGGAAAAGCTAGGTGGTTATGTAGGTGTAGAGAGCAGTGGCATGCCTGGCGAGGGTGCTCTCTTCTACTTTGTGCTGCCCCATGACACGCGCTCTACTTCACAGCCTTAACCAGTTGCGCCGACGCCCGACCTTTATGCTAGGGTTGCTCGGCTTGCTCAGCGAACTGATCTACCTCAGCTACGTGTTACTCTTCCCTCTCCTTCTCTACGGCAACGCCCCCCGTCCTTATGACATGGAGCAGATCGCTGGCTCGCGACATTGGATAGGAATCGCGTGGTCAGTGGAATTGCTAGCTCTATATCTGGCTTTTATTTTGGCACTCACGATGGTGCGGGGCACACGCTCTCCCCTTGCGACACGTTTGGTGGTCTTTTTTGGTTGTCTCTTCAGCTTGACCCTCATCTGGCTCTATCCCGTCACAGCAACCGATTTGTTTCAGTATGTCTTACGTGCCCGGATATGGGTTGTGCACTATGCGAATCCCCTGAGCACCCCGCCAGCAGCCTTTCCAGGTGATCCGCTACTGCCCTTCGCCGGGGAATGGCGCGTGATCCCGTCGCCGTATGGCCCAATTTGGGAGTTACTGGCGGGGAGTATTGCACGCCTCGGCTCCGTTACACCGCTGTCCGGCGCACTCGCTTACAAAGGCGTGGCGTTTGGGGGATATTTGGCTTGTATGCTGTTGCTGCATAGCTTGGTACATCATGGCAAGAAGAATGGTGCGGCCGGGGTGTTGTTCTTCGCCTGGAACCCGCTGGTGTTGGTCCAGGGGGTAGGCAATGGTCACAACGATATGCTCATGCTTGCCTGGGTATTGCTGGCTCTCTTGGTATGGCAACGTGGCACTTGCAATCTCCAGGTCATCGGAAGGTCGCTCCTCAGCATCGCAGCGGCAACGCTGGCTCTGCTGACCAAGATGTCAGCTGGGCTGATGAGCTTTCTGCTCATCTTAAACATCCTCCGGGACATTCCGGCGCGGCGTCGCACGGCGTTGCTGGCCGCAATGGGTAGTGTGGTGGCAGCGTTGGCATTGCTGGCCTTTGCCCCTTTTTGGCCGCCCTGGCACAGCATCGTCGGGGTGCTTGACGAGATGAGTCACCGGTATACGTACACCATTGCGGCCACACTGCGGTTATGGCTGAGTGGATTCTTGTCAGCTCAGGCGGCTTGGGACGCTCCGCGCACTGCCGGCCAGCTGCTGTTTGTGGGCGTTCTGGGTTGGACGAGTTTGCGCCTGTGGCAACGGCGCCTCGATTTGGCATCGGCAGGCTTTTTGGTCTACTTCGCGTATCTCTTGGGCGGCGCCAGCTATCGCATCTGGTACCCGCTCTGGCTCGTACCGTTTGCGGCGCTGAGCATCTCACAAATGGTGCGTCAGCACACGCTACTGTTGTGCCTCACCTCAGAGCTCTCCATCGTGTTCTTCTATTTTGTCTGGCGCTGGTTGTGGCCGCAAGCCAGCTGGCTACAAATGCACCTGTTGGTGGTGCCCTGGCAGTTTGGCATTCCGCTTTTCTTACCCATCGTGCTTAGGGCGCGGTGGGTGAGCGGGGATGCGAGGGGACTCTAGGTGCCAGGATTTGGGTGGGAGGTGCTCACAAATTTGAGCATCTCAGACACAAATATGCCTTGTCCTATCTTCCCATTCCTGGTACACTTTTCCGTGAAATGAAACAAATGAGCGAACGGCTGGCGATATTGCATTACGCTGCGCCGCCGGTAATAGGTGGAGTAGAATCAACTATCTATCATCACGCCCGTTTGCTGGCTGGCAATGGCTATACAGTAGAGATTATTGCCGGGCGTGGCGAGCCTTTCCATCCTCAGGTGCTTGTTCACCTTGTTCCAGAAGCGGACTCGCAACATCCCAGTGTGCTGGCGGTGGGCAAGCAACTGGCGAAAGGACAATGCCTCACTGATTTTGTAACGTTGCGTGACCGCCTGGTTGTGCAGCTGCGCGAGTTGCTGACCGATGTAGCGGTGTGTATCGTGCACAATGTTCTGACATTGCACAAAAATCTACCGCTCACCGCGGCGTTGCGCATCCTAGCAGATGAGCGCATGACGCGTTTTATTGCCTGGTGTCATGACTTTGCTTGGCAAGATGCACGCTACCTTTCTGCTCTCCATAACGGCTATCCGTGGGATCTGCTGCGCACGGCGTGGTCGGGTGTACGCTACGCAGTGGTCTCCTATGATCAGCGTGCCAATCTGGCAACATTGCTGGACGTTCCCGCCGAATCCATCGCGGTAGTTCCCCCCGGTATTGATCCAGCTGAGCTGCTCAAGCTGGATGGCGAGAGCGTCGCGCTGATCGAGCGGCTTGACCTCCTCGCTGCCCACCCTCTGTTGTTGCTCCCGGCGCGCATCACGCGTCGTAAGAACATTGAGTATGCGCTGCGTGTGATGGCAGCACTCTGCCGTGAGATGCCTGCTGCTACGTTGCTGGTCACGGGGCCGCCAGGTGCCCACAATCCTGCCAATGTTGCTTACTTAGAGTCATTACAGCAGCTCCGTATGGAGTTGGGACTGGTGGAGTGCGTGCATTTCCTTTACCAATGTGGCCCGAGTGATCGACCGTGGCATGTCAGCGACCGGGTGATGGCCGATCTGTATCAGCTGGCCGACATTCTGTTGTTCCCCAGTGAGCGTGAAGGGTTCGGCATTCCAATCTTGGAAGCAGGTTTGGCGCGTATGCCTATCTTTGCGAGTGACATCCCCTCGGTACGTGAGAGTGCTGGAGAATTGGTTCGGCTCTTCGATCCGCACGGCGATGCTGAGCAAGTGGCGCGTGCCATCGCAGACTATTGCGCCACAGACCGTACGTACCGGCTGCGTCGACGGATATTGCAACATTATACGTGGCGCAGTGTATGGGAACATCACCTGGGACCCCTATTGTCAGAGGTGCTCGAAGATGGCTGACATGAGGAGAGCACAGGGTGTAACTGGCGAAAGGCGTCTCGCCAGCCGGTACCGTGTGCTGGTCGTGCTCAGCAGCCTGGCCGAGGCACAAGTATTGGTACCTCTTGCCAACCTCCTGGCATGCGAGCGGTATGGTCGCGTGATGATTCTCCAGGTGGTGAAGACACCCGATGAACAACCACTTAGCCGCACGGCGCCGCGTGTCAGCCGTCATCGCGAGGCATTGGACACCTTCCTGGGCGAAAACCAATACGGGTCACCGCGCACGCGCACCATCGTGCGTCCGACACATCGGGTGTGGGATGCTATTTGGGAAACGGTAGCGCAGGAGCGGGTGCAATTGTTGCTGCTCGCCTGGCCGAGCTCCGCCACTCCCGACACAGCCGTGGACAACCTGGACGACCCATGTCTGGATGCCCCGCCGTGTGATGTGGTGGTCGTGCGGATCAATGACTCGTTCATCACCCAAGGTGGGTGGCCAGCAATGCAAAGGATATTGCTGCCTGTGCGCGGTGGGCCCCATTCCGGTATGGCCTTGCGCGTCGCTCATGTACTGGCACGTGCCAGTGATGCCACGGTAACCTTGCTGCACGAGATGGGCTCTGCTCAACGGGAGGAACAGTCTGCGTTTGAGAGCTTCGCCCATGCCATGCGCAGCTTGAAGGGATTTGTACGGGTCCTCAGCACGCGTGGCAATGTGGTCGATGCGATCGTCGAGCATGGCAATCGACATCAGCTGGTCGTGATGGGTGCTGCAGCCAGGCGAACCGATGGCATCGGTTGGGGTGGTACTGTGCTCCGGGCAGTGACTGAGCGTCTCACAAGCAATCTGGTGGTCGCTAAGGTGGCAACAGAGAGGGCATGGCGTGCTCCGACGCTGACATTGGACGAGCGCATCGTGCATGACCATCCCATCGCGGTGGTGGTGGACCGCTGGTTTGCCGAGAACACATTTCGCAGCGATGAGTTCAGCGATCTCCAGCGATTAGTGGCGCTAAAGGAGCGTGAGGGAGTTCGCATTAGCTTGGGATTACCGGCGCTGAACGAAGAGGCAACCGTAGGCAATGTCGTTGCTACCGTCAAGGAAGCTTTGATGGACGAAATGCCTCTGCTGGATGAGATCGTGCTTATCGATTCGGGCTCGCAAGATCGCACGTGTGAAATCGCCGCGCAGCTGGGTATTCCGGTGTATGTTGCGTGTGACATATTGCCGCAATATGGTACCTACCGTGGCAAGGGAGAAGCGCTATGGAAAAGCTTGTATGTCTTAAATGGGGACATCATTGCATGGATAGACACGGACATCCGCAACATTCACCCCCGTTTCGTGTATGGCATCTTGGGGCCTCTCTTGCGCGATCCGCGCATCCAATACGTGAAAGGCTTCTATCGGCGTCCACTCCAGCAGGGTAACCGGCTGGAAGCGAGGGCTGGTGGACGTGTCACCGAACTGACCGCGCGTCCATTGCTCAATCTATTTTTCCCTGAGCTTTCGGGCTTGATTCAGCCGCTGGCCGGTGAGTATGCAGGACGGCGACAGATCCTTGAGCAGCTGCCCTTCTTTACCGGCTATGGGGTAGAGTTTGGATTGCTGGTTGACATTCTGGAGCGCTTTGGCCTCTCCGCCATCGCACAAGTGGATCTGCTGGAGCGCGTTCACCGTAATCAACCATTGCCCTCATTATCGAAAATGTCGTTTGCTATTCTCCAGGTCGCGATGCGGCGGCTGGAGCAACGCCACAAAATCCGCATCGTCGAGGAAATCAATGAGAGTCTGAATCAGATTCGTTACCGCCCCGGTTACTTTTATCTAGAGCCGATCGAAATTGTGGAGCACGAACGACCGCCTATCATCACATTGCCTGAATATCGTGCTAGGCACAAACTGGATGAGGGAGCGTCGGGGGAGAAATAGGAGAGCCATGAAACGTCTGCATGGTCGTATTGGCTTCGTGTCCACCCGCCTGGCTGGCACCGACGGGGTGTCGCTCGAAGTGGAGAAATGGGTCAGTGTCCTCAGGGGCTTGGGATATGAGTGCTATTTTTTTGCTGGCGAGTCAGGCTGGCCGGCGGAATGTTCATATGTAGTGCCAGAAGCCCACTTCCAACACCCGGATATCCTGGCGCTGACTGCCGATTTATTCGATAATCAAACCCGTTCGCCGACTGCCTCGCGGCGGGTACAACGCATCAAAGAGTATCTCAAGAAGCATCTCTACCGTTTTGTCCGACAGTTCGGCATCAATTTATTGATCGTCGAAAATGCACTCTCCATCCCGATGAACGTCCCGTTGGGACTGGCGCTCACCGAGTTCATCGCCGAACGCTACTTTCCCACCATCGCTCACCATCACGATTTCGCGTGGGAGCGGCAACGCTTCGCCATGAACGCCGCAGAGGATTATCTGCGCGCTGCATTTCCCCCTACTTTGCGCTCTATCAGCCATGTGGTGATCAACTCGTATGCGGGCCGCCAGCTGGCCTTGCGCACAAGTGCCAACTCGGTATTGATACCCAATGTGATGGACTTCGATTCACCGCCCCCTGCGCCGGATGGATATGCGGACGACTTGCGTATGGAACTGGGCATAGAGCCCGAAGCGCATCTCTTTTTACAGCCAACCCGCATCGTGCCGCGTAAGCGCATCGAAAAGGCCATCGAGCTGCTCCGTCGGCTGGAGTATCCCAGCGTGTTGCTCATCTCTCACGCCTCAGGGGATGAGGGCTCTGCGTACCAGGGCTATGTGTTGGAATATGCACAGCTGATGGGTGTGCAGGTTATCCTGGCAGCAGAGCGAGTCAGCCACCAGCGCGGTCGGCGCCTGGATGGCAGCAAAGTGTACAGCGTCCAGGATGCCTATCAACAGGCGGATATGGTGACCTATCCTTCGCGGGTGGAAGGCTTTGGCAACGCCTTCTTGGAAGCGATCTATTACAAACGTCCCCTCGTGTTGAGCATTTATGAGATTTTCCGCACCGACATTCAACCGAAGGGCTTCCGCGTGATCGGTTTCGAGGATTTCATCACCGATGATACGGTGCAGCAGGTGCGTCGCCTGCTCCATGACCCCGAACGGGTAGCCGAAATGGTGGAGCACAACTACGAGATGGGCCGCATCTATTACTCGTATCGCACACTGGAACAGCGGTTAACCGCTTTAGTCTCGGAGCGATTGCGCGTACAGAATATGGCCCGAAATGCACAGAGGCGTTACAGGGTGAGAGAACGAGACGAGCGGATATCGGGCTCAGGGAGAGAATGATGGTCACTGCAAGTGCACTCACCGAAGAAGCCACCTGTCAGCTGGAGCAAATCGGCTATACCGACATCGTGATCGGCATCCCCAGCTACAACAATGCCGCCACAATCCGCTATGTGATCGAGGCGGCAACACAGGGTGCAGCGGGTCACTTTCCTCATTTGCGGGCGGTGGTGCTCAATTCAGATGGCGGCTCGACGGACGGCACGCGCGAATCGGCACTGCGTGCAGCCCTGCCGCCGGGGGTGGAACGCATCGTCACCGTGTATCAGGGGTTACCTGGCAAGGGAAGTGCGGTGCGTGCCATCTTCGAGGCGGCCCGGCGCTTGGGCGCGCAGCTATGCATCGTTTTAGACAGTGATCTGCGCAGTATCACGCCGCAATGGATGGAGCGGCTGGGCCGGCCCATTCTGTCGGGTGAGTACGATTACGTGACCCCCTACTATGTACGTGATAAATATGATGGCACGATCACCAACAATATCGTCTATCCTATGACGCGCATGCTCTACGGCGTGGAAGTACGTCAGCCGATTGGGGGCGACTTCGCGGTAGGAGCGTGGCTGTTAGACACCTATCTTCAGCAAGAAGTGTGGGATAGTGACGTAGCGCGTTACGGCATCGATATCTGGATGACCACCACGGCGATCAACACGGGAGCCCGCATTTGTCAGGCCTATCTGGGCGCGAAGATCCACGATGCCAAGGATCCGGCGACTGCGCTGGGTCCCATGTTTCGCCAGGTCGTGGGTACCATGTTCGGGATGATGGCACATTACGAAGGACGATGGAAATCGGTGCACAGTGTGCAATCAGCTCCCATCTACGGCACAGCTGAGACGATCATTCCGGAGCCGGTGCCCGTCAATCTCGAAACGATGATCAAGCAGCTACACCAGGGGCACAAAGAGTGGAAAAGTGTGTGGGAACAACTGTTCTCCCCGCACAATCGGCAGGCGCTGGCCGCTATTCTGAGCCGTGAAGTGTCCGCCTTTCGCTTCGAAGCGGCACACTGGGCCGATATGGTGCTCGATTACGCGGTAGCATATCATCGTGATATGTTGGACCGCGGGCGGATGATGGATTCGATGGTGCCGCTATACTACGGGCGCACCGCCGGCATGGTAGTAGAAAGCCAGGCGATGGATCTGGCGACCTTTGAACGCGAGGTTGTGCAAGCTCAGGCGAAGATTTTTGAGCAGCTGAAGCCTCAGCTGATCGTGCGCTGGGAGACCACGGCGCCGTCACGGTGAAGCATTCCCTCAAGCTCACTCCCCTGTGGCTGAACCCCCTGGATGAATCTTTAAGATAGATACATCAACCACGCCGCGCGCGTGAGTAAGCGGCGGGGGTTCACCGCAGAGAGGACGCAGGGTCCGCAGAGAAGTGGAAAAGTCCTCTCTGCGTTCCCTGTGCTCCACGGTGAAAGAACGTTCACTCCCTCACGGTCGTGGCTCGGGTCAAGACATTTCAGCTTCCCGCAGGTATAGTACCCGATTCCTATGACACCATTCCTATTGAGAGACACCTCTCCGTCTGATATGCTGAATATAGTTGAGGGCATTATCGGGAGGGGCCTTGGGGAATGGAATGTGGATGGCATCGTAGGTTTGGTCGGAATCCCCTGTGGTTAGTATCGGTTCTATCGATCCTCTTGCTGGCAGCAAGCAGTATCGCCGCTTTGCCAATCCGAGCTCAAGGCACATCGTACAACGAGATCGTCCTGACCGCTGCCGATAACGGTCGTCAGGTCACTCTCGATGAGAATACCTTTCTGGTGATTCGACTGCAGGCTAATCCCTCAGCAGGTTATCTCTGGGAGGTAATGCAGGGCGATCTTTCCCTGATCGTGCAGCGACAGGGTGACGCACCCGAATTTGAGGCATCTTCGGAAATGCCCGGCAGTCCACTCCAGCAGGTTTTGCGCTTTGCAGCGATTGAGGCTGGCGAAACCGAACTGGTATTGGCTCTGCGCCGTCCATGGGAACATACGGAGCCACCATTGGCTACATTCGCGGTGATGATCCAGACAGTTGGCCCCTTCACGGGTGCAAACCTGCCCACCCCTACCCCAACACCTTCTCCCACGCCTATGGTCGAAGTAACCGCCGAGGATACGACAACGTTGGGTCTTCCGACGCACTTTAACTGGTGCGAACAGGGCAAATGCACACCTGTCAAAAACCAAGGGGCTTGTGGCAGCTGCTGGGCATTCGCCACCACAGGTGTGCTCGAATCGGCCATTAAGATACACGACGGTATCGAACGCGATCTCTCTGAACAGTATCTGCTGTCCTGTAATACGGATGGCTACGGATGCAGCGGTGGCTTCTGGGCACATGATTATCACTACAACAAGATTCCGCCTGGTGAGCCGGATGCCGGCGCCGTATACGAAAGTGATTTCCCCTACCTCGGTCGGCAGACTGTGTGCAGTGCACCGCATCCGCACCATGAGAAGCTCCTCTCATGGGGTTTGGTGGCCGGCTATGGCTTGCCCTCTGTGGCAGCCCTCAAGCAAGCTATCTACAATTATGGGCCGGTCACAGCAGGGGTGTGTGCCGGCAGTGCCTTTGTCCGGTACACGGGCGGTATTTTCCAGACAGATGAGAGCAGCCAATGCCCTTATGGTACCAACCATGCTGTAATACTGGTGGGATGGGACGATGCACAGGGCGTCTGGTATCTGCGCAATTCATGGGGCACGGGCTGGGGGGAGAATGGGATGATGCGTATCAAGTATGGCATCTCGTTGGTAGGCGAGGATGCCAGTTACATTGAATATAAGCGACCTACCACGTCGGGTGGTTCCCAGCAGAATAATCAGAAGCCCGTGAAGCTCTTCCTGCCGGTCGTGGCGCGTTTTGGCGGTTCCCAGGCACCTCAGCCGGCTCCGCAACCGCAGCCCCCTACGTTGAGCGTTCCCACCAACGGTGGATTTGAAGATGGCCCGAGCGCCTGGTCTGAGTTTTCGCAGCAAGGATGGCAGGTAATTCTAGATAGGGGTCACCTTACCGTGCCGCCGCACGCTGGTAATTGGGCAGCTTGGCTGGGCGGCGACGATGACGAAGTCTCTTACATTCGACAACAGGTGACGGTGCCTTCAGACCGTCCATATTTGGCTTATTGGTACTGGATCAATTCTGCCGATGCGTGTGGCGCTGACCGAGGTAGTGTGATCGTGGATGGAGTTGTGGCCGAATCCTATTATCTGTGTACCACACGCAACACAGGTGGCTGGGTTCAACATGTGATCGATCTCAGCCGCTACAAGGGAAAAAACGTTGAGCTCCAGTTGCGCGTTGAAACCAACTCTTCGGGAATCAGCAATTGGTATATAGACGATATATGGTTTCAGGATAGCCCAACAGCGCAAACCGGCCCACTCGCTGCCGAAGTCTCCCTTCAGGTTGCAAGTAAGTCGGACCTGGCCCACTGACCACTGATAGGCGCTGTTGTCCCACACGGTTTCATAACTCTGGGCAAGGCATGTCATCCCTTCCGATCGCGATGACACTCTTCTCACCTTATCTCTATGAAGCCGGATCGTACACCGTGATCTGCCTGCCCTTAGTCTCCTTGTGGAGCCTCCCTTATGGGTAGGTTTTTTGAAACGGCGGCAAGAGGGATGCAGCAAACTGAGCCGCGCGCGTGAGCAAGCGGACTCCCTCCCCGTCCGCGAGGAGGATCAGGGTGGGGGCTATGCTGCTCTCTGGCGGTCGCGGCTCGGATAACCCTCGCAACTCCGGGTCATCGCTTCAACTCGCCCCCAAATTGAAATGTACCTTAGGCTTGCTTTGGTTGCACAAAGAGAAGAACGTGAGTATCATATTTGTGAAGATTGTCAAACTAACGGGATTAGGATGGCGAATCAGATTGAAAGGGGTGGAATTGACAGGTAGAGCAAGGCTTGTGAAGTGATACGACCATTCCGCCTCTGGGATGTTGCTCTGGTGGCACGTCTCCAGCGTGAAGGTGTGCCGCTAGATTTGGAAACCCATTTGACGTGGCCACACTCCCCGCTGGGTATGGCAGTTATGTCGCATCTGCTGCCAACACGCGACGGGACACACACCTGCATTGTAGATCACAAGGAGGAAGACGGCGGGAGTTATGGGCTGGCTCAGATGCGACAACGTTCTGGTCGCAATGAGTACATCATCACCTTTATTGCGCCTTCGCTCAGCAGTGGTGGTGGCGCCCATGCGATATGGCAACGGCTGCTGAATCACCTGGCTGTTCAAGCGGGTGAACAAGGTGGTCAGCGTCTGTACGCCGGCCTCCCCGGTGAGGGAGAAGAGTATCAAGTCTTTCGCCACGCCGGGTTTGTGGCGTATGCCCAGGAGATAGTCTACCGTTGTACCAACCTTCCACAGTTGCCCAAATCATCGCCGCTGACATTGCGCCCACAATGTGAGCGTGATAGCTGGGGGCTTCAACAACTGTACGCTGCGGCGACCCCGCGTGCTGTCCAGACGGCTGAAGGTTCCGGCCAGGGAGAATGGGAACTGTTGCGACAACGCTGGCTGACCCAGCCATGGCGGCGCGGTTATGTCTGGGAGTGTGCGGGGGAAATTCGTGCCGCGCTCCAGGTGCGCTCAACCCCCACAGCCCATTGGATTCGTCTGTTGTATCACCCGGATGATCTCAATCAAATGGATGTCCTGGTCGTTGCTGCATTGATGAAAGTTTTAAAGGGGATAGGAAACAGAAAGATCCTATGGGCAGTGCGTGCGTACGAACCCGGCTTGGCAGCCGCGCTGGGCGGGTACGGTTTTATCCCTCTAGCCAGCCAGACGCTTGTAGTCAAACATTGTACGGTTTGGGCGCGTGAACCGGCGCTTCATCCCGTAACAGCATTGAATGGCAAGGCAGAGCAAGCTGCGCCAACGGTGAGATATCATTATGAGTGAGCAAATTGTGAGTGATGCAATCGGTAGTGGGGTTATGACGGACAAAGTCAGTGCTCAGTTGAGAATTACAGATGATCTTATCGCTTTGTTAAATGTGCTTCCACCACAGGTGCGGGAAGCTCTTAAGGAGCTGGATCGCGGCGATGATTTGATCGAAATTGTGTTGGACTTAGGCCGCCTTCCTGAGGCGCGTTTCACCGATAAGGAGGTGCCTTTGTCCGACCGGGAGGTTACGCACGAGGACATCGCTTACGTCGTGCAACGCATTGGCCAGTTTACTGCGGACAATAGAGCGGGCATTGAGCGCACGTTGCATCGCATCTCGGCGATCCGCAACCGCCAGGGAAACATTGTGGGTCTTACCTGTCGGGTAGGTCGCGCCGTCTATGGCACCATCGACATCATTCAGGACATCGTCGAGTCGGGAAAGAATATCCTGCTTTTGGGGCGACCTGGGGTGGGCAAGACTACCCTGCTGCGCGAGGCGGCACGTGTGCTGGCCGAAACCAAACGGGTCATCGTCGTGGACACCTCCAATGAGATTGCAGGAGATGGCGACATCCCGCATCCGGGCATCGGGCGGGCACGCCGCATGCAGGTGGCCACCCCCATGCTCCAGCACGAGGTGATGATCGAGGCAGTGGAGAACCATATGCCGGAAGTGATCGTCATCGACGAGATCGGGCGTGAGCTGGAGGCGGAAGCGGCACGCACCATTGCGGAGCGCGGCGTCCAACTGGTGGGTACGGCGCACGGTGGGTCGCTCGACAATCTGCTGATGAACCCCACTTTGTGTGACCTGGTGGGTGGCATTGAGTCGGTGACGTTGTCGGACGAAGAGGCACGCCGACGTGGAACCCAGAAAACCGTGTTGGAGCGCAAAGCTCCGCCCACCTTCGATGTGTTGGTGGAGATTCAGTACCGCTGGAAGCTGGTGGTGTACCACAACGTCGCCCAGGCGGTGGATGACTTCTTGCGCGGGCGCACACCACAAGGCGAGATACGCTACCGGGATGAAAGTGGGGTCATTCACATCGAGCCGGCGGCACCCTCGCGTCCCGCTATTCCTGCACCTGTGGGCCTTGCATTCAGTGCTCACGATCAACCTTCGGTGGAACAAATGGGCGAAATGGGCGCTCCCGAATCTCAGGTGCCATTGCCGTATCCGCGTGAGGCAATGCGCATATTCCCTTACGGTGTCAGCCAGGCGCGCCTCCGTCAAGCAGCTGCCGGACTGCAGCTCCCCATTCGGATCGTGGATGACATTCACCAGGCTGACGTGGTAATCACTCTCAAAGCGCACTATCGCAAGCGAGTACAGCCGGTGTCGGATGCCGAAAGCCTTGGCGTGCCGATTTATGTATTGCGCTCCAACACGATTACCCAGATGCAATCCAGCCTGATCGACATCTTTAACCTGGGTGACAAAGAGGTGGATGCTTTTGCCATCGCGATGCGTGAGACGCAAGACGCAATCCGCAAAGTCTTGGAAGGAGCGCGTGCTGTGGACCTCTCGCCGCAGAACTCCCGGATACGCCGTTTTCAGCATGAAATGGCGCGTCAGTTCAATCTGGTGTCGCACAGCTATGGCCGCGAACCGCAGCGTCGGGTGCGCATTTACCAGGAGTGAGGCATGACGGGCTTGTTTATTTCCTTCGAGGGACTGGACGGCAGCGGCAAGACCACACAGATTGCCAGGTTGGCGCAGCGGCTGCGCGCAGCGCACCACGATGTGCTGCTCACTCGCGAGCCGGGTGGCACCGCAATTGGTGATCAGATCCGTTCCATTCTGCACGACGTGCGAAACGCCGAGATGACCGCGCTGGCCGAGTTTCTACTATATTCGGCATCACGTGCCCAGCTGGTGCGTCAGGTCATCCGCCCTCACCTGGATCGCGGTGGCACGGTGCTGTGTGATCGTTTCGCCGATTCGAGCATTGCTTACCAGGGATATGGCCGCCAGTTGGACCTGGACTGGGTACGCTATGTCACCCGCCTTGTCACCGAGGGGTTAGTGCCGCACCTGACCATCTATCTCGATTTGCCTGTTGAAATAGGCTTGGCACGTAAACAGGCGGCCTTTGCAGCTCAGCAGGGAGAACGCAATCGACTGGACCTGCAACCGCTCGAGTTCTACCGGCGTGTGCGGGATGGGTATCTCAGCATGGCCCGCGCCGAGCCGCAACGTTGGTTGGTGGTCGACGCCACACAGCCCATTGATCAGATCCAACAGTTCATTTGGGAGCGCCTGCAACACGTGTCGCTGGAAATTAGGGAGGCTGCGAGAAAATGAAACTGGTGATCGCTATTGTCAACAGTCAGGATTCGCACCCCTTATTGGATGCCCTGATGCGCGAGGGGCACCGTGCCACGCTGATCAGCACCACCGGCGGGTTCCTGCGTGAGGGGAATGCTACGGTATTTATCGGAACATCCGATGAAGCCTTGGAAAACGTGCTGGGGATCATCCGCCAGAATTGCCACACGCGCACCAAGTATGTCAACCCCCTCCCGCCGGTGATGGAACCCGGCGAGATGTATCTGCCCAATCCGGTGGAGGTAGAAATAGGCGGCGCGATTGTTTTTGTGATGGACGTCGCCCGTTTTGAAAAATTCTGATGAGGACTGATGAAGCTGTGCTTAATCGAGGTAGGAATCGCCTTCTGCGCCTGACTCGGGCCCTGCCAGCTCAGGAAGCGCTTTTTCGATCTCCTCCGGGCTTTGTCCAGATTCCAGGCGATCGACCACTTCGTCAAACTCAGGGCCGAGATCCTCACCTACCTCCTGACCCATTCTGCGCATCCAGCGTCCCAGGGAGCGGGGATCGTTCTCATCCAGATCGCCGAACTGGCTGGGATCGCTCAGATCATCCAGACGGCTCTCCCCGGAGCGCACCAGGCGCACGCGGGATACTATCCGGCTGAGATTCTCACTTCCACAGCGAGGGCAGCGCGCCGTGCCTTGTTCTGCCTCCGAGAAAGTGCGCCACCAAATGCTGACACGCCGCCGGCATTGATGACATCGGTACTCGTAGATAGGCATGTTGCTCTGTCCTCCACCATACTAATCAGAGTGCAGTGTTATTATATCCCAAATCTGGAGACATGAAAACTCTTGGAGAGAAAACTCCTATGCATCGCTTGCTCGACCCATATCAACCAGTACCCAACCCTCTCTTGGTCGTTATCTCCGGTCCTTCCGGAGTTGGCAAAGACACCGTGCTCAGGCGCATGAAAGAGCGCGGTTATCCCTTCCACTTCGTTATCACCACGACCGATCGGGCACCACGTCCCGGCGAAGTGCACGGTCGAGATTACTTCTTTGTCCCCACGCAAGAGTTCAAACGCATGATCGAAACAGGGGAACTGCTCGAGCATGCGGTTGTATATGGACAGTACAAGGGGATCTCAAAGGCGCAGGTGCGAGAGGCTTTGGACAGTGGTCAGGATGTCATCATGCGCATCGATGTACAGGGTGCTGCTACCATCCGACGTCTGGCACCCGAAGCGGTTTTTATCTTCCTGACCTGTGAGTCCGAGGAGGCATTGGTGTCTCGTCTCAAGGCCCGCGGTACGGAGACTGAGGCAACCCTGCAGGCACGACTGGCCGTGATCTCACAAGAGTTCCAACACCTCCCCGAATTTGACTACTTGGTCGTCAACCATAGCAACCGACTCGACGAGACCGTGGAAACCATCGCTGCGATCATCCGTGCTGAGAAATGTCGGGTGCGCCAACGGCACATAGCGTTGTAGCCGCGCTTGACCTGTGGCGGACGGTCAGGGTGCTTCCCCAAAGACGACCGCGGTAAAGGTGTAGAGCTTGGCCGCTGCATCGCGCCAACAACCTTTTGGGACACCTGCCTTCAAGCATAGATTGTCGAGATATTCGGTACGGTCCCACCCCTGCTCCACAGGCACCTGGGGCAAGAACACTCCACGCTGGTCGTGATAATCCAATACCAACCCGTGAGTGCCCACCTGGATATCTTCCACATTATCCAGACGGTTCAGCGGCGAGAGCACCGAGATTTCGATTTCGACCTGGTCCGATTCGGCACGCGTAAGCGGTGGGAAACGCGGATCGGCAGTCGCCGCGGCAATTGCCATTTTCTGGACAGTCTGCCACAGCGGGGTATCCGCCTGCATGTGGCCAATGCAACCGCGCAGCTCTCCTCCTTTCTTTAGGGTGACAAAAGCCCCCAGCGGGCGCGAGATTTCTGCATCTGGGGTTTGGTAATTGGGTATCTGGCCACTCTCCAGGTATGTCCCGATGGTGGTGCGCGCCAGGTGCAGCAGCTCCTGTTGACGAGCCGGGGTCAAATCCGGAGGGCGATAGTGCCAGAACAACACGGCGCCATAGCCCACCACCTGCTCACTCTGACCGCCCGGTGCCTCGGCCGAATTGGCGTAACGCAGCAGTGTGATGGTGTCCGCTCCCAGTCCCCGCGTGACCTGCATCGTTGTCAGAATAGCCGCTTCGCCGCAGGCACACGTAAAGAGGTTGGCATAGCCTCGCCCCATCGATTGTGCGATGGTCTGACGCACCCGGGTGACATTGCCGGTCAGGATAGCATCTAGCGTGGCAGCGTCTATCTCATGTGCGTCAGAGGCAGAAGGATAGTGGGACAAATCCGAAGAAGCGACCACCACCACACGTCGCCCCGGCAATACCTTGAGCAAAGCCGCGGCAAGGGCATTGATTGTCTCATCGTCATCGGTGCCCATCAAGATGGGCACTATCTTGCACTGCGGACAGACGCGCTGTAAGAAGGGTAGCTCGATTTCAATCACGTGTTCACGGGCATGCGCCTGGATATCCGCTTTGATCTTCGGTTCGGCAGCCATCAGCTCTTGGGCAAGCGCGGCATCCACCGGCACGACGCCCAACGGCGTCGTAAACCCGCCCTCAGGGTAGACCGCAATGGGCTGCGAAAGCGGCTGTTGGTGGTCAGCCGAAATGATCACCGCCGTGTCAATGGCGTGGCCTTCCAACTGCTTAAAACCGGCAGCGGCAACGGCACCGGAATAAGCGTAGCCGGCATGCGGAACCACCAACCCAATCGGCGTGCCTTCGGATGGGCCAATTTGCAGGTCTACCTGACTCAACAGCTGATCGATCGTGCGACGCAACGTCTCGGCATCGCCGGGATACCAGGTACCGGCGCACTCGGCCGGGCGGACTTTGCCCTCGGGGATGCCGGGGACAGGGGAGATGGAAGGAGTGCTGCTGGGTGTGGGCACCGCCTGAGTCTCTCCAGAGGAGAAAGCAGTTGCGGAGAGGGAGCGTGCTGTTGCGCACGCGCTGATCAACGATGCCCCACAGGTGACCATCAAGCTGAGAACCAATATCGTGCGCATAGAAATGTGCACCATCTTATTCCTCCGTCACAGCAAACCTTTGTGCGATCTCGCCGGGACGAAAAAATGCTCCTCAGAGACTTTCAGTAATCTGGAGCGCCGGGCACTATACGGGTCGGTCCCACAGGCGGCTTTTGCTCCCACCACACACCGGGGAGATGCGTGCCGCAGTACTCGCAGCGATCGCCGTTCAGGTGATATTCCCGCACGGCAAAGCCCTCGCGCACCAATACAGCACGACCACATCCAGGACAATAAGTGTTGTTGCCGGGATCACCCGGCACATTGCCGACATATACGAAGCGCAATCCTTCTTGCATGGCCAGTTCGCGCGCCTTTGCCAGCGTCTCGACCGGCGTGGGCGGTAGATTTGCCAGCTTGTACTGCGGGAAAAAGCGCGAGAAATGCAGCGGGATGTCCGGACTCAGTCCCTCAGCGATCCAATGTGCCAACGCCCTCAGCTGGTCCATGCGGTCGTTCAGGGTGGGCACCACCAGATTGACGATCTCCAGGTGAATACCCGCGTGAAAGATGGTGCGGATCGCTTCGAGCACGGGCTGCAGTTCGCCACCGCACACGGTGCGGTAGAAATCCTCATCGTATCCCTTCAGGTCGATCTTGATGGCGTCCACTGCGTCGCACAAGCGGCGCAGCGGTTCGGGGTTGATGAACCCGGCAGAGACCACTACGCTGCGCAGACCGGCCTTGCGTCCCGCCTGTGCCGTCGCCAGCACGTACTCATAGAACACCGAGGGTTCCGAGTACGTATAGGCAATCACCGGCGCCTGATACGCGCGGGCAGCGCGTACCACTTCCTCCGGTGGCAAATCCACATTCTCCGTCTCCTCCGGTGGCACCTGCGAAATGGTCCAGTTTTGACAATAGAGACACCGTAGATTGCAACCAGCCGTGGCAATCGAGAAAGCAGCGGCTGTGGGCAAGAAATGATAGAAGGGCTTCTTCTCGATCGGATCAACGTGCACGGCACACGGATTGCCGTAAACCATCGAGTAGAGATGGCCGCCGCGGTTTTCACGCACCCGACACGTGCCCCTCTCACCCGGAGCAATAATACAGCGGTGGGGGCAAAGATTGCAGCGCACGTAGTTGCCCGTGTGCGGAATGTGACAATAGGAAACATGCAACGGCTCTTCCACCGTGCTGTGACATTGCGCACAGTTGAGCGATCCCTCGCCGGCAAACGAGGCGTAATAGCTGGCCTCGACCGACCAGCGATGCGGCGGCTGTGGCGTGGCGACCTCGCTCACGGAGCGTTCAGGTGTCCATTCCCACCAGCGGTTGCCGCTCAACCCGGCCATCAGTCCGGCGCCGCAGGCCATCAATGCACCTGCTCCGGCCAGGAAGCGACGACGTGATAGTCTCTTCATCTCAGCTCTCCCTCAAAACCCGTGCAAGCTCTCCAACCGAACCAAACGCACTAACCAGGGCACTCCGATGAAGGTGAACATGACCAACCCAAAACCGATCAGCACCAGCACCGCCATCCGCCGTCCGCGCCAGTGGGGCATGGGACAGAGATGCAATACCATCAGATACCACAGCCATGTGAGCAGCGCCCAGATCTCCTTGGGATCCCAGCCCCACAACCGCGCCCACGCCTGTTGCGCCCAGATAGCACCGGCGAGGATGGAAAAGGTCAGCCACGGAAAGCTGAGCGCCACGCTGCGCTCCATCGCGCGTTCCAAATCCGCTCTCGAGGGCAGGCGTTCGGGCATGCGAGGGGTGAACAGGTGCGCCAGGCCGAATCCCGCGGCGATGCCACAGGCGGCGTAGGCGATGACGGCTGTAGCGGCGTGCAGCTGCAGCCAGGATGAGCGCAGGGCGGGCAGCAGAGGCACGATTTCCTTCATCGTCTCCGGGCGCGTGACCGCATAGCTGGCGACGAAGAGCACGACCGCCATCACAAAGAGGCCACTGCTGCGCCCTTGCCAGCCGGCTTCCAACAAAAGATGAAGGACAAGGCTTACCCATATAAGGCAGAGCGCGAACTCGTAACGATTGGTCAAGGGCCAATGGCCCGCCATAAAGCTGCGCTCGACCAACCCGACGGTCAGGCATATCCATGCTCCTGAGGAAATGCCGATCGCTCCCCAGCAACGGTTATGCCGCTCTATCCAAGGATAAACCAGGTAAGTGAGAAGCGCAAGCCATAACAACCCATAAGCGGTTGCA
>Ga0123519_10004988_pt1 | contig 21312 bp, 20 predicted proteins | sample YelNatPaOPRAMG02_FD_87396 | JGI IMG/M metagenome (GOLD analysis project Ga0123519, IMG submission 87396) | Hot spring microbial communities from Yellowstone National Park - Yellowstone National Park OP-RAMG-02 (version 2) | ecosystem: Environmental > Aquatic > Thermal springs > Hot (42-90C) ...
AAAGCTTGCGTTGAAGCCTGTCCTTATGACGCAAGATATATTCATCCAGATGGTTATGCTGATAAATGTACTTTTTGTATTCACAGAGTTGAGAAAGGTTTACAACCAGCTTGTGTTGAGGTATGTCCAACACATTGCATCTATTTTGGTGACTTAGATGATCCAAATAGTGAAGTAAGTCAATTACTTAAATCTCGCAAATGGCATGTTCTTTTGCCAGAAACTGGAAATGAACCAAATATTTTCTATTTAATCTGATGAGGTGAAAATGTACGACTTAATAGAATTAACAACGACAAGGCATAATCCTCACATTGATCCATTTATGTCAATGTGGGAGTGGCAAATTCCACTTTATCTTTTTCTGGGTGGAATAGTTGCAGGAATGATGATCATTAGTGGTTATTTTATTTTCAGTCATCGATATAAAGAAACAGATTGTGCTTGCTTTTCTACACCTTTAATAAGTTTAATTCTCATCAGCCTTGGTATGTTCTTTCTTTTTCTGGATCTCTCACATAAACTTTATGTATGGAGACTTTATACAACATTCAAAATAAGTTCACCAATGTCTTGGGGTGCGTGGATTCTTTTACTTGTTTATCCAGCTCTAATTCTAAACTTACTTATTAAACCTCCAGCAATTTTGCAGGAAAGAATTAAAAATCTCGCCAATATTAGTTTGAAAATAACTTCACATCCATTCTTTGTGAAAGTTATAGGTATAGCGAATATGTTAATCGGATTGATGTTAGGTGCTTACACTGGAATATTATTAAGTGTGATGGGATCAAGACCATTGTGGAATTCATCGTTATTATGGTTCTTATTTTTAGTTTCTGGACTATCAACTGCTGCTGCTTTTGTTCATTTATTTGCAAAGAATAAATATGAAAGTGAGTTACTTGCAAAAGCAGATAATGGTTTATTAACACTTGAATTATTCGTCATCTTTATGTTTTTAATTGGATTACTTTCATCGGCTAAACCACATAAAGATGCAGCTGAGTTATTGTTAACTGGACCTTTTGCCCCTTCATTTTGGGTTTTGGTAGTTTTGATGGGAATTTTAATTCCACTTTTTATTCAATTACTTGCTGTAAATCACAAAATTAAACACACACCAGTCGCTCCAATATTTGTAATAATTGGTGGAATAATTTTAAGATTTATAATAGTCGAAGCTGGACAATACAGTCATTGGTTTAACGCTCATCTTAAGTAAAGGAGTAAAATATGACTTCACTTGCAAAAAAGATTTCTGAACTTTTTACAAAAGATATTGAGGTTGTCGAAGTAAAACCTAAACCTTATTCTAATCCTTACTTAACAGGAATAGGTTTAGGATTAGTTCTTCTGCTCTCTTTTGTAATTATGGGCAGAGGACTCGGTGCCTCAGGTGCAATGTCTTCTTTAGTCGCTTTCGGAGTTCAAACAATTTCTCCAGAACATGCAACTTCAAATGAATTTTACAAAGAATATATTGGTGATGGAACCACAAATCCATTGAAAGATTGGCTTGTCTTTGAAGTTCTTGGTGTTTTAGTTGGAGGTTTTGTTTCTGGAGCTCTTGCTGGAAGAATTAAAAAGCGAGTTGAGAAAGGACCTAACATTTCGAAAAGTAAAAGATTATTATTTGCATTTCTTGGTGGATCAATGATGGGATTTGGTGCGAAGTTAGCTCGCGGTTGTACAAGTGGGCAAGCACTTACCGGCGGTGCTTTGCTTAATCTTGGTAGCTGGATCTTTATGATTATGGTTTTTGCCGGCGGATATGCATTCGCATATTTTATGAGGAGGCAGTGGTTATGAACGCACCATTTTTCAAATTCGGTTATTTCAACACTGAAATAAGTCTTGTAATTGCATTTATAATTGGAATTGCATTTGGATTTTCTCTCGAAAGAGGTGGATTTGGAAGTGCAAGAATCTTAGCAGCTCAATTCTATCTATCGAATATGCGTGTCTTGAAAGTGATGTTCTCAGCTATTGTAACAGCAATGCTTGGAGTTTATTACCTGGGAGTGATTGGCTTTTTAGATTTAAAATTAATTTATATGACTGAGACTTATGTACTTCCACAAGCACTTGGTGGATTGATACTGGGAATTGGTTTTGTTATTGGAGGTTATTGTCCAGGAACTTCAGTTGTTTCATTTGCAACAGGAAGTCTTGATGCTTTGATGTACATTCTTGGTGCATTATTTGGAATATTTGTATTTGGTGAAGTTTATCCATTGATTGCCAATTTTTACAATTCAACTAATATGGGTGTAGTTCGTTTGCCAGAAGCATTACATTTGTCTTATGGGCTTGTAGTCTTTTTAGTTGTTGTAATGGCTGTAGGAGCTTTTGCTCTTGCAGAGTGGGCAGAAAAGAAATTCGCTTTCAGAAATCCGGAGAATGAAAAATGAAAAACATTCTTTCAAAACTTTCTCTAAATCAAAAATTAGGATTAATTGCAATACTTTTAGGTTTAATTGCACTTGTTGCTGGTAATCCTTTTGATAGTAATGAAGTGAAAGTTAATATTAAAGATATTGCTCTCTCAACAGTAAAAAATTCTGATAAAATTAAACCAGAAACATTAGCTGAATGGTTGATTGAAGGAAAGTCTGACTTTGTTTTAATTGATTTAAGAAATCCAGAGGAATTCGAAAAATATACCTTGCCCGAAGCAGAGAATATTCCACTTGTAACTTTACCCGAGGCAGATTTGTATCGAAATCAAAAACTAATTCTTTTTGCTGATGATAATTTACGAGCAGCTCAAGGTTGGTATATTCTAAAATCAAAAGGTTTTAAGAATGTCTATATACTTGATGGCGGTTTAGAAGGCTGGAAAAACAATGTTCTATTCCCACGACTTAGTTCTAATCCAACAAAAGAAGAATTGAGTCAATTTGAAAAGAAAAAAGCTATTGCAAAGTATTTTGGTGGTCAGGCATTAACTGATAGTGGAGAAGTAGAAACAAAACCAGAAATTTCTTTACCAGCAAGTTCATCTCAACAAAAGACTGCTGGTGCACCTCAACCAAAGAAGAAAAAACGAGAAGGATGTTAATGTCTCTCCTTAAATTGTCTCATCAATATAAATTTGTAGGAAGTTTTGAAGGGAGGTTTGATGAGACAGCTTTAATATTTTTATTCTTGTTCAATTATGTCTTCAACCCAGCTTAAAACTGCCATTGCTGATGGAAAACCAATTGTTGGAATTGTAAGCAGCACAACCTGTATTATCTCATCTTTGGTACATCCACATTCAAGTGCTTTGCGAGTGTGTGAATGGACAGCACCTTCAAGTCTTGCACCGGCAGCAATTCCAAGTTTAATTAAGGATCTTGTTTTTTCATCAAGTGGTCCAGAATTATGGACGGTTTTTCCAAGCTGTTCGTAAGCTTGATAAATTTCTGGGAATTTATCTTTGAAATTTTTGAAGTGCTCTGGTATGTTTGACATTGTTAACCTCATTTCTATTTATTGCATACAAAATTATGAAAATAACTCGTAGAAAATTTTTAAAGAATTTATCCAACTTAATCTGGCTTGGATTTGGGTATTTAATCTTTAAATCAACGGGCAGAACTTTAAATGATGATCAGCAGAAAAAGATTAAAATATTCGAAAATGAATTCCCCGAAGGAGTAACAATTTTAGATGGTTATATTTTTTTCAGAAATGGAAAAACACTCAAGGTTTTAAAATCTTCCTGCACACATCTTGGATGCAATGTTTATTTCTCTTCTGATAAAAATTTAATTTGTCCTTGTCATGGATCAAAATTTCAAACTGATGGAAAAGTCATCGAAGGTCCAGCTCAAAAAAATCTTGAAGAAGCAAAATTCAAACTGGATTTGAAAAAGAATCAAATTATCGTTTATGGCTAATGCATCTGAAACAAAAGATTCACTTCTGAACAAATTACTAAAATTACCTTATGGGGAATTAGCAACTTCATTCTTTTATCTTTCAGCAATTGGTGGAATTGGTATTGCTATTTCGTTTGATGTAGAAAAACCTTTCTTATCACTTTCATCAATTTTAATTTCGAACTACTTTGCGACTTATTTAAGAAATGTTCATTACTGGGCATCTCATCTATTTTTGGTCTTTTCAATTTTTCACATCATTAAACATTTAATAAAAAGATCAGATCAAAAAGTAAAATCATCAATCTGGTTACGTCTTACATTTTCTATCTTTTTTATTTTTTATGTAATGCTGAGCGGTTTCCTTTTGAAAGGGGATAATGATTCATTACACGCTTTTAAAATTTTCTCAACCATAACGAAGAATGTTCCATTAATCGGAGATGAGATATCTTATTTCCTTCTCGGTGAAGAAAATAAGTTTCAAATAATTTATTTTCAGCATATTGCAACAGCAACTATTATTCTTCTTTTTATAATAATTGAACATTCAAGACTCTTTTTCCCCAGATATGATAGATTTTTATTTGCTTCAATTCTAACATTAGTACTTAGCTTTATTCTAACTCCGTTACCAAATGATGTTTTTTCATCAATCATAAAAGGTCCATGGTATTTAGTTGGTCTTCAAGAATTTCTACATTGGTTCTCAAATCCTGAGTTTGTTATTTCGATTCTTATTTTGTTTTCAATCATCTTTTATTCAATAAAGTTTTTTAATACAACTTACAGGAAATTCTTGGAGAAAATACTTGCGTTCTTTTTTTTACTTTCAATTGTGTTGACCTGTGTTGGTCTTTTCTTTCGATCAGAGAATTGGGAATTGACAAAACCTTCCTACAAAAATGTTAATGCAAATCTTGAATTATTTAAATTTCTAAAACCGGCTCAGAAGAAAATATTAATTACTGATACATTAAAATTCGTTGAAGGTAGAGCTGAAGGTTGCCTCAATTGTCACAAGATGAAAGGTTTGACATCTTCTCATAGCCCAGAAAAAATAGGTTGCTTTAGTTGTCATCGAGGTAATGTTTATACATTGAATAAATCATCTGCACATAGTGGAATGATTTTAATTCCAGGAAATTTATCCAATGCAAAATTAACTTGTGGAAATTCACGATGTCATCCCGATTTACTTTTCAGAGTTGAAAATTCAATTATGTCTACACTCAGTGGAATGATAAGCGTTGATAAATTTGCTTTCGATGAGATAAAAAGTCCTCAAGGTAAATTTCATGTCAAAGATTTAAAATTTTCTCCTGTTGAGACTCACTTAAGAAATTTATGTGTTTCTTGTCATCTTGGAAATGAAAAGAGTGAATTCGGAAAAATAGATGAACTTTCGAGGGGAGGTGGTTGTCTTGCCTGTCATCTAAATTATGATCGTGAAACAGAAACTTTATTAAGTAACTATAAAAAGTCAAAAGAAAAAATTTTGGAGTCTCACCCTTCAATCGATCTAAAAATTACAAACGATCATTGTTTCGGTTGTCACAGTCGTTCTGGTCGAATTTCAACAAACTATGAAGGCTGGGCAGAAATCTTACCAGAAGAAATTGATTTCAAACAACACAAGTATCGTTTACTTAAAGATGGCAGAGTTTTTATTAAAACAATTCCCGATATTCATTTTGAAGCAGGAATGGATTGTATTGATTGCCATATTTCACTTGAACTAATGGGTGATGGAAACACTTACGACCACAAAGAGCATCAAGTTAAGATAAGTTGTGAAAATTGTCATTCAGATAAACTTGAATTTAATTCAATTAACGAAATTGATTTTGAAACTAAAAAAATTCTTTCTCTGAGAGATTCAACAAAATCCATAAAACAACTGCTTGTTATAAAAGGGACAAAAATTCCATATACTAATAAAATTCAAATTGAAAATGGAAAAACTTTCTTCTTCACAAAAAATTCTAACAGAAAACTTGAACTCAAAAAACCATTACCTGAATGCACTTCAAATGCTCATAAAAATTTGAGCTGTGAAAGTTGTCATTCAAGCTGGGTTTATCGTTGCAATGGTTGTCATACAAAATATAATCCTATGGAAGAAAGATTTGATTTACTGAGCAACAAATTAATTCGAGGAAGCTGGGTAGAAATTGCTAACAATTTTCAAATAGGCGATCCAACTTTAGGAATTATCAAATCTAAAGGCAAAGAGAAAATTTCTACTTTCATACCTGGAATGATACTCAAAATTTCAACAGAAAAATCGAAAGGAATTAAGTTCAAAAGATTATTTGCCCCAAGTTCCACTCACACAATAAGGAAAGAGAGTAAGGATTGTAAAAGTTGTCACAATTCCTCGATTGCTCTGGGATATGGTTCAGGAGAATTGAAATTTTTAAAGAAGTCACAAAAAATGAAAGTAACTTTTATTCCTTCTGGACAAATTAACCCAATTGATATGCTTCCTGATGATGCTTGGATTAGGTTTATGGAAAATTCAAACGAACTTAAATCAACAAGAACTTATGCAAGTCATCTTTCCAGAGATTTACAGAAAAAAATAATAAGAGTAGGATTATGTCTGACCTGCCACAATGAGCAATCCCGCATTATGAAAGATGCATTAAAGGATTTTAATAAAGTCCTCAAAAATCTCTTTGATAAGTGCCTCCTTCCAGAATTTTAAGCCGAGTAATTTTTTGCAAGTGAAATAATTGTTTATAGTTATAAGTATCAAGATTGCAAAAGGGAGGTCTATATCTTTTCAAATTTGAAAATTTTGTGATTTATAAATATCAAAAACTTCACGAAATGTGAGGTTTTTTAATGGCAAATTATTTGCATAATAGCAATAGTAGTTCAAGTAATGATAGTTGATATGAATAAAACGACCCCTAAATATAAAATCAGTGAAGCAGCTAAGATACTTGGAATTTCGGTTCATACATTAAGAATGTACGAAAGAGAAGGATTGATTATACCCTATAAAAAATCAACAAACCAGAGATTGTATTCTGATGAAGATATTGAAAGATTAAGATGCATAAGAAACGCAATTAATGAAGAAAAGATCAGCATCGAAGGAATTAAAAGAATTTTTTCATTAGTACCTTGCTGGGCAATTGTCAATTGCTCACTTCAGAATATTGATTTTTGTAAGGCACTGAAAGCATCAAATAAACCTTGCTGGACTTTCAAACACGAAAATAATTTTTGTGCTGATAAAGATTGTCGAGACTGTGAAGTTTATAAGATTTTTAATAACTGCGAATCAATCAAAACAAAAATAATTGAATTAACTTTTAAGAATATTTATCAGAAGGAAGAAATAAAAGAGGAAAAAATATGAGAAAGCTCGTAATCTTAGGTGCCGGGACTGCTGGCACAATGATGTTGAATAAACTTTACAATGCTCTTGATCTAAGTGAATGGTCAATCACAATTGTAGATAAAGAAGAAACTCATTATTACCAACCAGGATTTCTCTTTATTCCGTTTGAAATCTATAACAAAAGAGATGTTATAAAACCTAAAAGAGATTTTTTCCCTCCCGGGGTTGAAGTAATAATGAGCGAAATTGACCGAATTGAACCAGATAAGAACAGAGTTATTTTGAGTAATAACAGAGTTTTGCCTTATGATTATTTAATTATTGCAACTGGCTCAAGAGTTGACCCAACAGAAATTGAAGGGATGAAAGACAAACTATGGTATAAAGATGTTTTTGATTTCTACACAATTGAAGGTGCCTGTGCATTACAAAAGTTTTTCAAACACTTTGAAGGTGGAAAACTTGTAATTCACATTACCGAGATGCCGATAAAATGTCCAGTTGCTCCACTTGAATTTGCATTCTTAGCCGATTGGTATTTTACTGAAAGAGGAATTCGCGATAAAGTTGATATTCATTTCGTCACTCCACTACCAGGTGCTTTCACAAAGCCAAGAGCATCGGCAATTCTTGGTGACTTCCTCGAAAAGAAAAACATTAAGTTGATAACAGATTTCAATATTGCAAGAGTTGATAACGAAGAGAAAAAGATTGTGAGCTGGGATGAAATTGAAGTTCCGTTTGATGTACTTGTAACAATTCCTACAAATAAAGGTGATGAGTCGATTGCTCGAAGCGGTATGGGTGATGTATTAAATTTCATTCCTACTGATAAGCACACATTACTTGCAGAAGGATTTGACAATATCTTTGTTATTGGTGATGCAACAAACTTACCGAGTTCAAAAGCTGGTTCTGTTGCCCATTTTCAATCTGAAATTCTCTTTGAAAACTTTATGGATGTGATTGATGGAAGAAAACCTTCTGCCAAATTTGATGGTCATGCGAATTGCTTTATCGAAAGTGGATTTGGAAAAGGAATTCTCATTGACTTTAATTATGATACCGAACCACTTCCTGGAAAATTCCCATTACCTGGAATTGGACCATTTTCTTTGCTCGAAGAGACCAAGATGAATCATTATGGTAAAGTAATGTTCAGGTGGATGTACTGGAATTTCTTACTCAAAGGAATTGAACTCCCAATTGAATCACATATGACAATGGCTGGTAAGAGGTTATAAAAATGGAAAACAGAGAACTTCAACAACAGCTTGAAGAGATAAATAAAAAGCTCAATTTAATAATGGAAGAAATTGAGCTTCAGAGAAAACATCGTCAGGAGATGCAAGATTTAAAAGAAGATTTAATGAGAGTTGCAAAAGATGTTTATCTCACTTCGTTAGATGAACTTGAACAAGTCCACGATTACTTAAAAACTGGCGATATCTTGCATCTATTTAAAAAATTACTCAGGAATGTTAATAATCTTACAAAACTTTTCGAGCAGCTTGAAAACATTCGTGATTTTGCAAAAGATTTTGGTTTGATTTCCAAAGAAATGTCAATTGGACTGATGAATAAGTTAGATGAATTGGACCGAAAAGGTTATTTCGCTTTCTTGAAAGAAACTCAAAAAATATTAGATAACATTGTGACTTCTTTTACTGTGGATGATGTAAAAGCTCTGGGTGATAACATAGTGACAATTCTGAATACAATTAAAAATCTAACTCAGCCTGATATGTTACATGCTGTGAACAACGCATTAAATGTTTATAAGAAGTTAGATATTGAAGTTAAAGATGATATTTCCTTGATCAAATTACTCAAAGAACTAAATCATCCAGAAACAAAAAAGGCACTTTATTTTGCGTTACAATTTCTTAAAAGTCTATCCTCCATAAATTCAAATGGACATTCAGACTTAGCAAAAGAAAAATTAATTTCAACTAACACAAACAAGTAAGGAGAGATAATTATGCCAACAAGAGAAATCTTAGGAAAAATGATCGAATTCGATGATGACGGTCATCTTAAAAATCCATCTGACTGGAATGAAGACATTGCTCGTGAACTTGCTAAAGAAGAAGGCATTCCAGAGTTGACCGATAGACACTGGCTTGTGATTAATTATATGCGTCAGGAATATCAAAAAGTTGGTGACGCACCATCGATCAGAAAATTGACAAAAGAAAGTGGAGTTGATACAAAAGAATTGTATCAACTTTTCCCGAAAGGTCCAGCTAAAAAAGCAGCAAAAATAGCTGGATTGCCAAAACCAAAAGGATGCATCTAAAAAAATATAGGAGAGAGTCATTATGTCCACTCAAAATGAAGAAATCAAAAAAGTATCTATCATCATTTCTCGAGGTTCACTCGATGGCGTTTATCCAGGTTTAATCCTTGCAAATGGTGCAAGAATGGAAGGAATTGACGCAAATCTATTCTTCACATTTTTTGGAATGGATGCAATAGTTGATAAGAGGATGGATAAACTTTCAATTGCAACAGTTGGAAATGCAGCAATGAGGCTTCCGTGGGGACAGAAAATGCCAACCTGGCTTGGAATGTTACCTGGAATGGCTTCATTTGCAACATGGATGATGAAAAAAGAGATGGAAAAACTTGATGTTCCACCAGTCCGAGAGTTTCTGCAAATGATTAAGGACTCTGGTGGAAATATTTACGCTTGCAAGCTTGCAATGGATATGTTTCATTTGAAAAGAGAAGATTTGTGGGAAGGTGTCGAAGATGTTTTGACTGTCGGTGAATTTTATCAGAAAGCTGCTGGTGGAATTGTTTTATTCACATAATTGAAATTTTAATATACTTTCAATTCATTGAGCACAGAGCTGGAAAAATCTGGTTCTGTGCTTTTTTATTTTTACTTTATTTTGTTTCAAAGTCGAAGGATGACAAAAACTATTTTGTTTATAGAAAGAATTTATTCGTCATCCTTAGATTGAAATCAGCCTGACATAAGGTTTAAATCCTTCTGTCACCCTGGGCCTGTCGAAGGGTGATATAAAACATTTTTGAAACTTCAAGCATTCTCAAGTCAGGCTTCGATTGAACTCAGCCTGACATTGAGTTTAAAATTTTTTGTCACACTGAGCGATAGTCGAAGTGTGATAATTTCTCTTCTTTCACACTAAGCCTGTCGAAGTGTGACGATCAAACTCTTAAAAAATTTTGAAAAGTCTTTCATCAGGTTTAGATGAACTTAGACCGAAATTAGTGCACTTAAAAAATAAACAAGTCAATAAGAACATCTAACCTAATAATTAAAATTTTGATTAGCTTTGAAACAAAAATTTTTGAATATGGAAGTTGTTCTTCAAACAAAAAGTCTTACTAAAAGATTCAAAAAATTAGTCGCAGTAGATAACTTAGATCTCATTGTCTACAGAGGCGATGTATTTGGTTTTCTTGGACCAAATGGTGCAGGCAAAAGCACAACAATCAGAATGCTGACGAGTTTAATTTATCCAGACTCGGGTGAGATTTTTCTTTTCAATGAGAAACTTTCACCAACAAATAAAAATGTATTGAGAAGAGTTGGTGCAATTGTAGAAAGTCCAGATTTTTATCTTTATCTCACAGCTTATAAAAATCTTGAGATCCTTGCACGCATTTATGGAATCAATCCAACCAGAAAACAAATAATGGAAATTCTGGAATTTGTCGGACTTGCAAATCGGTGGAATAGTAAAGTCAAAACATTTTCCCATGGAATGAAACAGAGACTTGGAATTGCTCAAGCATTACTTCACAATCCAGATCTGATAATTTTAGATGAGCCAACTACTGGACTTGATCCTTATGGAATGAAAGAAATTCGTGATCTGATAGTTCAACTTGCAAAGGAAAAAGGTAAGACGGTATTTCTTTCTTCTCATCTTTTGTATGAGATTGAGCAAGTCGCAAACAGAATGATCATTATTAATAATGGGAAGAAAATTATTGAAGGCAATGTGAAAGATTTGCTAGATACAAAGAATGCTGTTTACATTTTTGATGTCTCTGATCTTAATAAATCAATTCAACTTTTGAATGAAAAAAATCTGATAAAAGATGTTGATTATCAGATTGACAATAACAAGTTGAAAATTCTTTCGCAGAAAATTCCAGCTTATGAATTAAATAAACTTTTTGTCGCAAAGGGAATCGATGTTTATTCATTCAAACCGCAGAGAACACTGGAAGAATTCTTCTTAGAAATTACTCAAGGAAAAAAGCAATGATTTTTACTCTCGTATCGATTGAACTTTATAAAATCTTTAAGAAGTGGAGAACTTACATTGGTTTCATTGCATTTGGTTTATTTATACCGTTGATGATTTATGGAATAAGACTTAGTGGAAATTTTTATTTAAGAAATTTAAGTCAATCGATTGGTGAAGATTTTATAATCACAGGCAACTTATTGAATGGATGGTTCGTTGCATTTTTAATCTTGCAATTAATCATAGTCCATGTTCCATTTTTCATTACGCTCGTTGCGGGAGACCTTTTTGCTGGCGAAGGAACTGCTGGAACATATCGAATGCTTTTGATTCGTCCAATTAAGCGTGAATTGATTGTGATCTCAAAATTCATTGCTGGATTTATTTACGCTTTTGTGTTCATTTTATTTTTTGCGTTTATGTCTTTAGTTCCATCACTTCTAACACTTGGATCAGGTGATTTGCTCATAATCATAGATAAATTTGTTTTAATTCCAGAAAAAGATATTCTGTGGCGATTTGTTTTGGCTTATCTTTCTGCGTTTGTTTCAATGTGTGTTGTGGTGAGTCTCGGTTCACTCTTCTCATCTTTTGTTAACAATGCAATTGGACCGATTGTTGGAACAATGGCTGTGATTGTGATTTTTCTGATTGTTAATCAATTGCCATTTGAAATTTTCGAAAAGATTTCACCGTATTTATTCACAAAGTATATGACAGTCTGGCTTGAATTTTTTGAATTTCAAATCAACTGGCAGAATGTGATTAAGTCCATTTTAATTTTGGTTGGACATATCATTTTATTTTTTGGAATTACACTTTTTACATTTCGTAAAAAAGACATTTTGACATAGGAAAACTATGAGAAAATTATCTCTTTTTGTTCTGATTTTCACTCAGATAATTTATGCACAAACGAAAAGTGCTGACAAAATTCTGGAAAAGGTTAGAGCTAATTTTGATCTTATTCAGGATTACATTGTTGATGTTAGAGGCAAAGTCGATTTTCCTGATGCTGAAATTCCAGAAGTTCAGGCAAAAATTTATTTCAAGAAGCCAGACAAATTCAAAGTTGAATCTGAGAGTTTCTTGATTTTACCGAAACAGGCAATCCAATTTGGTCCTGAAATTTTATTTAGAAAAAATTATACAAGCATTCTTGGTGGAGAAATTGAATTAGATAGAGTAAAACATTTTATAGTTAAAGTTGTCCCAAACAATATAGATGATGAAGAAGTTGTAACTCTCTGGATAAATTCATCAAATTATACAATTAGTAGATTGAGTGGAGTTAGTTCAAGATCCGGGAGAGTTGATGCAAGTTTTTCTTATCAGCTGGTTGAAGGTAAATATTGGTTGCCAGAAAGAATTAAAGTGAATTTTGAGATCAAAAATTTAAGATTGATGCGACAGAAAAAACTCAATAAAGATTTTAAAATAGTTGATGATTCTCCAAAAGTTGGTTCCATCTCATTAATTTATTCGAACTACATTGTGAACAAAGGAATTGATGATAAAATTTTTGAGGAGAAAAAGTAAAGATTTACTCGAGCGATGCGATTAGTTCTTCGAAAGCATGATGATTATGTGAAGACATCGCATAAGTCATCAAAACACCATTCTCAAGCCTAAAAATTATAGAGCAATTACCATGATCAACTTTTACAAAACTTTTCTGCTTAAGATCATTGTGAATTTTTTGAAACAAATCATAATACTTCGTATTCCGCAGGGCGTCAATTTCACATTGCATCATATAAACAGTGTCTTCTTCACATTTGAAAAGTAGGTGAGCTAATACACAACTATTATTTTCTTCAACACCAGCAACGGTCACTGTCCAATCAGTTTTGGGCATCACAGGATTTTTAATTCCATTTGAAAAGATAAATTGTGCAACTTGATCAGGATTGGTTGTAAATATTGTTTTCGCAGGAAATTTATGATTTCTGAGATTTTTACAATTTTCATAAACAGATGCGGCGAACTCTTGATAATATTTTTCTTCAGAACTTTTAAATGGATTAAAAATCAAGAGGGCAAAAATTAAAATCAATCCAAATGCAAAAGATAGTCTAACTTTTCTTTTCGTGAGGATATTTTGAATTAATTCAATGAGCTGATCTTTAAATGATTTTTGAGAGATAGAGTTTTTGTTGTAAACAAGGCTCTCTAAAATTTTAATTCTTAAACTTTCAGGACAGGTAACTTTTTGAAACTTGTTTGAAACGATTTTCTTTGCGAGCGTTTCGATTTTATAATCAAAAAAACAGGATTGGCAAATACCAATGTGGTCTTGTGCGTTATGCTTTTTCTGTTCATCAATTTGATTATCAACAAATGCAGAAACATATTCTTGAAATTCTTTGCAGTCCATTCTTTACTCACTCTGCTCGTCGACATTATAACCACGAGATTTTGCATAATTGTAAAGTTTTGTCGCTAAAACTTTACGAGCTCTATGAATTCTTGATCTTACTGTTCCGATTGGAATATCAAGAAAGTCCGCAATCTCATCGTAGGTCATCCCTTCAACATCACACATTATTAAAACTGTTCTGAATTCTTCTGGTAAAGATTTAATTGCTTCCATTACTTCGTCATCGAATATGTTATCATAAATTTCTCTATCAAGATTATGTGGATTTTCTTCATTTGATTTGATTGTCTCGTAAATTTCTTCAATTTCATCGTAATCTAACTTTTCAGGGGATCGAGTGTTTTTTCTGTAAAAGTTGATAAACGAATTTTTCATTATACGAAACAACCACGCTTTGCAATTAGTTCCTTTTTCGAATTTATCCCAGAAGCGATAAGCTTTGACATAAGTTTCTTGTAGTAAATCAGCCGCATCATCAGAATCTTGTGTTAATTGGAGAGCAAAGTTGTAGAGTGCATCCATATGAGGAAGGGCTTCTTTTCTGAATTCTTCATCCAGATTTTCGATTGGTGGTCTTGTTATGCGGTCACTATCTTCAAGCATCTTGATACAAATTTAATTCAATCAAATATATGAAAAAATTTTTCAATGATTGTTCGAGTTTCATTTTTAAAAACATAATTGATAATTAATTCATTTGCAGATATATTGTCTATATGAGAGCATTATTTTTAATTAAGTTTTTACTGATTTGCCTTACACTTACTGGTTATTCACAAAACGAAGTGCAAATTGCACGACTGAAATATAGCGGTGGTGGTGATTGGTACAACGATCCATCAGGTGAAGTGAACTTGTTGAAGTATGTTCAATCTATGACTGGAATTAAGACAAAACCAGAGTATGTATTTGTGGACATTAATTCGGATAAAATTTTTAATTATCCAATTTTATTTATGACTGGTCACGGGAACATTACCTTCAGTGAAAGTGAAGCGAAGAGATTGAGAAAATATCTTGAGAATGGAGGTTTTCTATATGCTGATGATGATTATGGAATGGATCAAGCTTTTCGAAGAGAAATGAAAAAAGTTTTTCCTGATCAGACATTGCAGGAAGTTCCATTTAATCATCCTATCTATCATTCATTCTTTCATTTTGATAAAGGACTTCCAAAAATTCACGAGCACGATAAGAAACCACCACAAGGATTTGGTTATTTTCTAAATGGCCGTCTCGTTGTTTTTTACACTTACGAAAGCAATTTAGGAGATGGCTGGGTTGAACCTGATGTCTACAATGATCCACCAGAAATTCGTGAACTCGCTTTTAAGATGGGAACAAACATTGTAGTTTATGCATTGACACACTAAAATTTCAAAAGCAAAATGAGTGAAAAAAGATTTCAGAAATTTTTCGAACGACTTTATAACATTGCAAAGCAATTAACGCTGGTAAATCTTATCGAAGGGTTTGTCAAAGCTGTACTGATTTTCTTGATAGTTTTTTTCTTTGCATCGCTAATTGAGTTAATCTTTTCATTTGATAAGCATACAAGGTTTTTCATTTTTCTGTTCGTTTTAATTTCTCTGGCTGGATTGATTTTCTACTTTTTGATTTATCCGCTATTAAAATTTTATCGAAAAGAAGAGTCAGAGATTTATCTTTCAGTTGGGAAAATAATTGGAAATCATTTTCAGGAAATTCGGGATAAACTTGTAAATATCTTGCAATTAATTTTCAATCTCGATAAAGAAAATTATTATTCAAAAGAACTGACATTCGCGGCAATCGAACAAAGTATAAACTACTTTGATAGATTTAAGTTTGACGAAGTAGTCAGTAAAAATAAACTGAATAAGTATCTGAAGATTTTGAGTTTTGCTGTTTTGTTATTTGTGATTCTTGGATTTGCAATTCCAGATCTTCCATTTGCCTCTTATCGAATTTTAAATTTCAATAAAGAATTTGTTAAGCCACCAGAATTTTATATCATAATTGAGCCAGGCAATGCAAAAATCACGAAGGGCGATAATTATTTCTGTCGAATTAAAACGGTTGGAAAAGAAATCAATAAGCTTGACTTGTTTTACAGTTTTGAAGGAATGGAAATTTTTGAAAAAATTTCTCTCGAAGCTGATTCAACAGGTGAGTTCAAGTATAAATTTGTTTCGCCACCGAGAACATTTAGAATTTATGCTCAGGCAAAAAATGTAAAAAGTAATCTCTATACGATTGAAGTTGTAAATTATCCAATCATTAAAGAACTTAAGATAAAAGTTATTCCACCTTCATACACAAAACTTCCTGTCCAAATGCTTGAAGATGATGGAAACATCAGTACAATAAAAGGTTCGACGGTTGAATTTTCACTTAAATCGAGTAAAGACTTAACACTTGCAAAAATAATTTTTGATGATTCTTCAACGATAAAATTTAATGTAAATGGTTCTCAAGCTTCAACTACATTCAGATTAATGAAGGGTGGCGCTTATAAAATTCTAATTACTGACTCAGAAGGTTATCTAAATCTTAATCCCGTAGAATATCAAATTAGTCTAACAGAAGATTTGCCTCCATCAATTTCGCTTTTGAGTCCAACAGAGACAGTCAACCTCACTGACAATATGCGTGTCCCATTGATTTTCAGAATTAAAGATGATTTTGGTTTTAGTAAACTCACTTTGAATTACCGATTGTCTTATTCACGATTTGAGCCACCAAAAGAAAAATATACAAAAGTCGAAATTCCATATGGAAGTTCGCTCGATACAGTTCTGACCTATGTTTGGAATTTGACAAGTCTTAATCTCGTTACCGAAGATGTTGTTTCTTACTATCTCGAAGTTTATGATAATGATTACATAACTGGACCTAAATCTGCACAAACTCCTTTGATGCAAGTTCGACTTCCGTCTCTTGAAGAAATTTTAGCTGAAGGAAATCAAAAATTTGAAAATACAATCGAGGATGCTCGCTCAATTCAAAAAGAAGTTGAAGAATTAAAACAGAAACTTGAAGAGCTTGATAAAGAAATTAAAACACCAAAAGATTTAAAACAGCAAGACAAACTCAGTTGGGAAGAACAAAAGAAAGCTGAAGATATTCTCAAAAAGCACGAAGAAGTTCTACAAAAAGTTGATGAGTTGCAGCAAAAATTGAATGAACTTCAAAATCAATTGAATGAGAATAAAACTTTATCTAAAGAGACGCTGCAAAAATTTATGGAGTTGCAGGAACTTCTTAATCAACTTGATTCAAAAGAATTGAAAGAAGCAATACAAAGATTAAATGAAGCTTTGAAGTCACTCAACCGTCAAATGATGCAGGAAGCTCTGAAAAATTTCAAGTTCAATGAAGAAAATTTCCGTGCAAGTCTTGAGAGAACAATTGAGCTTTTGAAAAGAATCCAAATTGAACAGAAAATGGATGAAGCTCTCAAAAGACTTGATCAAATGAATCAAAAACTTGAAGATTTGATGAATGAGTTGAACAATACAAATCCAAATGATCAACAAAAACTAAATGAACTCAGCAAGCAGCAAGATCAATTGACTAAGGATATTGAAAATCTTGAGAAAAATCTTGAAGAACTTTCAGAAAAGATGGAACAATTCCCTGATGAAATGCCGACTGAGGAAATGAAAAAGTTATCCGATGAATTTGCATCACAAAATCCACAACAATGTTCTCGTCGATCATCTGAACAGATGAAGAAAGGTGATGTTAAGAGTGCAAAAGAAAATCAAAAAAGTTTAAAATCGAGTTTCGGAAAACTTCAGCAAGGGCTTAATCAGCTTAAACAAGAAATGATGCGTAATCAAATGATGCAGACTTTGATTCAACTTCAGAGAATTACGACAGACTTGCTCTCTCTTTCAAAGCAACAGGAAAATCTCAAAAATAGAACAAGCAATCTTGATCCATCTTCTCAGCAGGTAAATGAAGTTACTCGAAAACAAGCAGAGTTGATGGAAAATCTGAAAAAGTTAATTGACCGAATGATTGAACTTTCAAATAAATCATTTGCTGTTACTCCAGAAATGGGTAGAGCTGTTGGTAAAGCAATGATGAAAATGAATGAGTCAGTTGAAAATTTATTGAACAGAAATCTTTCTTCTTCGACACAATCACAAAAAGAAGCAATGGGAAATTTGAACGAGGCTGCAGATTTAATTCAAAATATGTTGCAAAATATGATGCAAGGTGGTCAGGGCGGTGGAATGATGTCCTTTATGCAAAGACTTCAGCAAATGGCTCAACAACAAATGAATTTGAATAACTTAACTCAAATGTTAGGACAGGGACAATTGACAATGGAGCAACTCGCTCAAATGCAAAGACTTGCTGCTGAACAAGAAATGATTCGTAAATCACTTGAAGAATTAAATCGAGAAATGAAAGAAAGTGGCCAATCGAGCAGATTACTCGGTGATCTTGAAGATGTCGCAAAGAAAATGGAAGAAGTTGTTCGTGAACTCAAACAGAATAATGTGAGCAATGATTTAATTCAAAAACAGGAAAGAATTTTAACTCGTTTACTTGATGCTCAAAGATCAATGAATGAAAGAGATTATGAAAAGAGAAGAGAGTCTCGTCCAAGTGAACAAATAACCTCAAGACCACCAGACGAATTAAAATTAAACCAGGATGATATGCTGTCCCGAATTCGTCAGGATTTACTCAAAGCACTTGAGGAAGGTTATGCAAAAGACTATGAAATCCTGATAAGAAAATATTTTGAAGCACTTCAAAAGCAAAAATTAAATTTGAGGTAATTCAATCTTTAATAAAATTATTCTTATCGATTTTCTCTTTTCACAAAAGTTTTGTTGATAAAAATCTGATCATCTTCACACAAAATTTTTAGAATGATTTATGAAAATTCTGGAAAAAATTTCTGCCTTTTTCTTTAAACATTATGCACTTCTCACTTCAATTGTTGTTTTAATTTTTTATTTATTAACTCTTGCACCTGGTGTAATTGCCTCTGATTCAGGAGAGCTTGCAACAGTTCAATACACACTTGGAATTGCCCATCCAACTGGTTATCCACTGTTCACAATACTTGGATTTATTTTTTCGCATTTGCCAATTCCACTCAGACCAATCACTAAATTAAATCTCCTCACAGCTTTGTGGTCTGTTGCGACTGTTTATGTTTTAACCATTACTCTTAAATTTTTACTTGATAATATACTTAAATGGAAATCTTCACAATTAACACACGACGAAAATTTTTATGAAAGATTTTTGGTTGGAGAAAAAACAAAAATTATTTCAGCAGTTTTTGGTGGACTTGTGTTTGGTTTCAGTAAAACACTCTGGTTTCAAAGTCTCTCAGTCGAAGTTTATAGTCTGCATATTTTTCTTTTCTCGCTGACTTTTCATTTTTTGGTGAAAGCATTTTTAGAAGATAAACAAGAAACTCAAAATAATTACTTTCGAAACAAATGGTTCTCTGCATTTCTTTTTCTTGCACTTGGATTTACAAATCATCTTTCAACGATTTTTATAATTCCAGCTTTTTTGTTCTTTTACTTTTATGGTTGGAATTTTCGTAGAGACAATCTAAAAAGATTTATTCTTTATGTCCTTATTGGAATTTTAGTTGCTGGTTTAATTTATCTATACATTCCGCTTCGTGCAATGACGCATCCTTTTTTGAATTGGGGCAATCCAGTAATTTTCAAAGATTTTTTTAATCACATAACGGGAAGACTTTATCATCAATTTTTGTTTCCATCTTTTGGAGAATACTTTTCAAACATTGGAAAATTTTTGAATTCATTAACCATTAGTTTCGATAAATCTGAATTTAATGGATCGGATTTCAACATTGTTATCATTTTTGCATTTCTTGGAATGCTTGTTTCATTTTTTTACTTCAGAAAACTTTTCAATGGACTTATTTTAATTTTTCTAACCACAATGTTTATTACAGCTTTGTATAACATTCCTGATATTGATGCTTATTATCTTCCAGCTCATTTTGTTGTTGCAATTTTTTCGGTGATTGGATTTTTATACTTAATTACCATAAAAATGAAAAGAAGAACTAAGCAGATTGTTGCTGTTTCGATGTTGCTAATTTCGATTTTTCTTGAAATCAATCAGAATTATTCAAGAGTTGATTTGAGTGGTCATAGTTTAATGGATGATTACACTTTAATTTTGATGAATTCTGTTGAAGAGAACTCTGTTTTGTTGAGCGCAAGATCATCATTTTATTTCCCGAGTCTTTATTATCAAATAGTTGAAGGAGTGAGAAAAGATCTTGTGATAGCTGAACATTATTTACTTCAACAGAAATGGTATTATACTCAATTGAACAAACTTCATCCAGGAATAATTGAGTTGAGAGATACTGTTGCATTTTTAGTTTACACTAATCGAAATATTTACTTTTCACCAGAGATGTTGAAATTAAACCTAACAGGCGAAGTTAAAATTCCTTCGAATTATGAATTAGCTCCTTATCTCTTTTTGTTTAAGCTTGTTCCATCGAAGACTTATGTAAAAGAGAAAAATATTGATTTCAATTTTGATTTTTCAAAGAAGCATCTTTTTGAGACTGGTGAGATTAAAAACATCGTTATAAATATGTTGTTAAATCGTGCCGTTTATGAATTGGTTTATGGTCATATCGATGAATCGAAAGAGAAGCTGAGAAAATTAAAGAAGTATTTTCCCGATTATGAAATCCCCGCTGATCTTGAAAAAATTTTAAATGAGTGATTTAATTTTGGTTTGATTCATCGTGTGGTTCAATATGGACAAACACATCAGCAACTTCAGTTAATTGAGTTACAAGCTCTTTTACTTCTTGAGCAATATTATAAGCTTCTTTCATTGAATGATTTTGATTTACTTTAATCTTAACCTCAACATGATATTTATTCCCAAACTGATGAGAACGTAATCCACTCAAGCCCAAAACGCCATTTACGCTTTTTGCTCGATTAGAAATTTCGTCGATTAATGCTTGACTTGCAGCTTTGCCCATCAGATAATCAATGTTTTCTTTCGCCACATGGTAACCAGCTCTGAAGATAAAAAACGCAATTAAAATTCCTGCGACGCCATCTAAATATTTCAAATTATAAGTTGAGACAATAATTGCAATCAAAGCAATTGAAGAAGACAAGACATCATTTAGACTATCGATGGAAAGAGCACGAACTGCTGGACTGTCAGATTTTTTGCTTACAATTCTGAAGTAATAAGACATAAAAGATTTTAGGACGATTGTAATCGAAAGAACAATGGCTGGGAAAATCAAGACATCCTGAATCGTTGGTTCAATAATTCTCGAAATTGATTCTCTGATAACTGTGATACCTGCAACTCCTGCAAATATTGCAAGCATCATCGCTGCAATTGGTTGTGCCGCATGATGACCATATTGATGATCTGAATCAGCACTTTTGTAAGAAACTTTAACAGAATAATGAACCGCAATGTTGGTTAGAATATCGG
>Ga0123519_10004990_pt1 | contig 21310 bp, 10 predicted proteins | sample YelNatPaOPRAMG02_FD_87396 | JGI IMG/M metagenome (GOLD analysis project Ga0123519, IMG submission 87396) | Hot spring microbial communities from Yellowstone National Park - Yellowstone National Park OP-RAMG-02 (version 2) | ecosystem: Environmental > Aquatic > Thermal springs > Hot (42-90C) ...
AGATAGATGGTGACCTTGGTGATTTTATAATGTTGAATCCTGTTGTACTTGGAAGCAATGATTATATAAAAATAACCTCTAATAGTAACGGTGATAATGATATCAGCGCGAAGTTCTTCTTTATGTGGGACAACAATAACTTATATGCAGGCATTATCGTCAGAGATGATGTGAGTTATAATACAGAAAACCCTGAAAATATCTGGAAGGGTGATTCTGTACAGATGGCATTCGATGCGGATTTCGACAGGACAGAGGGTAGTTATGATAATGATGGGGATTATGAAATGGGATTTTCCGTGGTAAATAGTTCAACTACGACTTACAGATGGGTTGCTCCTATTACAGCGAAATCTATGAAGGTCGAGTTTGGGTATAAAAAATCAGGAGATGAGACGACCTATGAGATTGCCATACCCTTTGAACAGATTTCACCATTTGCCGGCAGGATAGGGAGTATGGCAGGTATAAGCTTTCTTGTGGACGACAATGATGGGAGTGGAAGGGAAGGATTTATTCAGTTTACGAACGGTATAGGTCTTACGAAAGACCCCTCTCAATTTGGAGAAATAGTACTTGCAGGTGGTGTATGCGAGGTAGAACATAGTTGTTCAAATTCTAAGGATTGTTCAAGTCTTCAACCTATCTGTAATTGCCCTGGTGGGTGGGAGTGTAACGGAAGAAATATGTGCGAGTGGATATGCGAGGTTCCTGATGTCGGGGTAGATGATAACATAACATATGATACTGTGGGGTCAGATATTCACGATTTGATAATTTATGACATTGCAGGCGATGTGCAATTAGATATAATCAGTGATAATTCTACAACGGATACTATATTAGAAGATTTATCAGAAACCGACGAGCAGAACGAAGATAAAATTTACTACGACAATGATATTATAAAACACAAAGATACAAGCACTGATTCTAATAAGTCAGATGAATCCTCTGGTGGCTGTGAGTGTATTATAATTGATTGAAACCTTTACTTTCATTTAATTACTAACACATTTCAAATACTTAATATTTATCTATCCGATAAAAATATAGCTCCTTTAGAGGTTAGAATTGACAACATATTTTGATTTTTTAAAGGTTCATTTTTGCGAGAAAGTGACAGGTAGTCTGACCTAACATATTGAAATTATTGGCTAAATTTTAATTTAAGCCCAAAGAGGTGCCAGGTACAATTTCCCTTCCAATTTCCCTTCAATTTCCCTTTAATTTTTCTTTTATTTCTGGGTTGGGTGGGATTCTTGGAGGGATATATTTGGAGATATTTGGGAGATATTTGTATTTGGTACTTTTTTAGTGTTTTTTGAGAAGATACCAATGATATCAATATGTTAGAAGTATCTGGTAATTTTAGAGCAGCTTGTACTGGTGGTTCAAAGTAACCGGCACTGGTTGTACTTAGCTGTTCTATTTATTCATCTTTTGTGCGGCAGATTCTGTTCGTGATAGTTTAGCATTTTGTGAGGAATTGATTTATTTTCTCTATTGCCGTAGAGATCGTGTTTTCGTCCTGTACGAGAGAAATTCTTATATGTCCTTGTCCGTTTTTTCCAAATGAACTTCCGGGCAATACGACTACGCCTGTGTTTAGCACAAGGTTATATACGAATTCTTCATCGTTTTCTATATGTTTCGGTAATTTTGCAAAAATATAAAAGGTGGCTTTGGGGACATTGAATTCTATTCCGCAGTTCTTCAGTTGTTCAACAACAATATTTCTTCTCCTTCTATATGTCTCGACGGTTTTTCTGACCTCTTCTCTAACCTCGTTTGATTTGAGAGCGAATGCACCGAGTCTCTGAAATGGCTTGAATACGCCGAAATCTATATTTGATTTTACATCGGAGAGTATCTTTATGATTTCTCTATTTCCTGCAAAGAATCCGAGTCTTATGCCCGGCAGATTGTATGTCTTGGAAAAGGAGTGCAGTTCGACTGCAATATCTTTTGCTCCATCTATCTCGAGGATACTTGGGGCGACATAGCCATCAAAGGTTATTTCGCAATAAGTGTTATCGTAAATTATCAATATATCATTCCTTCTTGCAAAATCTACCAACTGAGTGAGTGCCTCTCTTGTCGTTGTAGTAGCAAGTGGATTTGAGGGGTAGTTTACTATCATCAATTTACTGCGTTTCAATATATCAGGAGGTATTCTGTCAAACTCAATCTGATATTCGTTCTCTTCTCGTAAAGGGTAGCCATATCCTCTGGAATATGCAAAGGAAGCGAGGTAACCATATAATGGATAGCCGGGGTCCGGGTATAGCAATATGTCTTCTGAGTCAAGTAGTGAGACGGGCAGATTTGTGAGTCCTTCCTGTGCTCCGATAGTATGCAGTACCTCTCTAATTGGGTCTATATCCACATTGAATCTTCTCTTATACCAATTTGAGATTTCGTTATTCAATTCCAACTCAGAAAAGGGATAACCATAAAGGGATGTATCTTTTACAAATTCAGAAAGTCTATCGGTGAGAATGGTAGCTGGCCTTAAATCCGGGCATCCTATCCCAAGATTGATTATATCTTTCTTTCTTCCTCTTGCCTTATCTATCCACATATTGAGTCTCTTCCAAATCCCTTCTGCTTGATGCACGAACCTATCCGAGGGTTGTATTTTCATATCGTGATTGCCTCCTGTGGACTTGACTATCACCGTACATAAATTTTGCAAATGAAATCAGAATCTTTACCAGTTTCGTAATTCAATTACTTGACAAATGTTTATAAGTTTGCAATTCTCAGGCACGATATTTGCTTTTGGTCTATTATACGAATAGAATTCTAATAGACATTAATTAAGGAGTCGAAATGGACAAAAACAGATATTTTGTCGGTTTGGATATAGGTTCTACCACTGCAAAGATATGTGTTCTGGATGAAAAATATAGAATTGTATTCTCTGACTATAGACGGCACAATACCGAGATAATTCCGACGCTGAGAGATATTGTGGCTTTGATGTATGAGAGGCTTGGCAAATGTAATCTTGGAATCAGGGTGACAGGTACCGCTGGTATGGGATTATCTGAGCGTTTTGGCATCCCATTTGTTCAGGAGGTGGTTGCCTCCTGTGAGACCGCTCAGCGTTTATATGAAGATGTGAAGACCCTCATAGACATTGGGGGTGAGGACTCAAAATTGATTCTGTTCAACAGGTCCCAGCCAGATATAAGGATGAATGGAAATTGTGCTGGAGGAACTGGTGCGTTTATAGATCAGATGAGCAAGATACTGAATATCTCGATAGAGGAGATGGATTCCCTTGCAGGTAATTATCAGAAGATCTATCCCGTCTCTTCGCGATGTGCGGTCTTTGCAAAGACTGATGTTCAGAATATGATAAGCAGACATTACAGGATAGAAGATATATGTGCATCTGTCTTCAATGCGGTGGCGATTCAGACTATAAATTCTCTTGCAAGGGGTTGCGACATAGATAAGAAGATCCTGTTTGCCGGTGGACCTCTGAAGTTTATTAAATCTTTACGAGATGCCTTCAAGAGGGTGCTCAATTTGAGGGATGAGGATATTGTAGTCCCAGAGCATCCAGAACTTATTGTTGCTCTTGGGGTAGCACTCAGTGATTCCAGAGCTCTGGATATATCATCGGAGAGTTTTTCGAGCCTGATTTCTGATGAAAGTAATAAGTATAGTTACAATGTTGGCAGAAGGCTTGAACCCCTATTTGAAGACGAGAATCAGATACAGGATTATATCAATGGTATGAATGTCGTGAGGTTGACTTGCGAAAATTATGAATCTGCAAAGGATGGTGTATTTCTTGGCATCGATTCTGGTTCTACCACTACCAAAGTTGTTCTTGTCGATAAGAATGGTGGAATTCTCTCCAAATTCTACGACAGGAATAATGGCAAACCAGTCGAAGTGGCAGTTAGGGGTTTGAATGAGGTGATCTCGGATTTTACGAACAGGGCTGGATTTGTGCCACACATAATCTATAGCGCGGCAACTGGCTATGGAGAGGAACTAATAAGGACTGCTCTTGGGTTGGATGGTAGTATTGTCGAGACTATGGCCCACTTCAGAGCGGCAAAGAGATTGAATAAGGATGTAAGTTTTATCCTCGATATCGGTGGTCAGGATATGAAGGCGATGTTCATTGATAACGGATTTTTGAACAACCTCGTTATTAATGAAGCCTGCTCCTCAGGTTGCGGTTCATTCCTGATGAGTTTTGCCAACTCTTTGGGGATAGAAATCTCTGATTTTTCTCTCATTGCAGCAAGTTCGAAAGCGCCCTGTGACCTCGGCACGAGATGTACTGTTTTTATGGGTTCGAAGATAAAACAGGCATTGAAGGAGGGTGCGTCTATATCGGATATTGCGGCGGGTCTCTCATACTCCGTGATCAAGAATTGCCTTTACAAGATGTTGAGACTTAGGGACACGAGGGATTTGGGTGATACTATCGTTGTTCAGGGGGGCACATTCAAGAACATATCGATAATAAGGGCATTCGAGAAGGAACTAAATAAGAGAGTTTTCATATCAGATGTGCCAGAACTGATGGGTGCATACGGAGCAGCATTGTATGCACAAGAATTATATTATGCTGGCGATGTTGAGAGCAGATTCAGAATGGATTCTATATCCTTGAATTACAAGGTTGATAATATTAGATGTGCAGCTTGTGAAAACAGGTGTGAGATTACGAGATACACTTTTGGAAATGGCAATAGATACTTCAATGGAAACAGGTGTGAAAGAATTTTTTCCAACAGGTCTACATCGGAGACGAAGGGCTTCAATTTTGTAGCATTCAAGAACGAGCTTCTCTTCTCCCGTGTACAGGATAGTGAGACAGGGGATATGAAGATCGGAATACCCCGTATGTTGAGTATGTACGAAAATTTTGTATTCTTCTATGAACTCTTCAAAGGGTGTGGATTCGATGTTGTGGTCTCTGATCCCTCTACGGTATCTATATATGAAAAAGGCCTTGGTACTGTGATGGCTGACAATATCTGTTTTCCTGCAAAACTCTCCCACGGGCATATAATGAATCTAATAGAAAAAAGGGTAGATCGCATATTTTACCCTATATTGATATACGAGCGTAAGAATATCAATGAATCATCGAATACATATAATTGCCCAATCGTGGCTTCCTATGCAGATGTAATAAGGAGTGCAATAGATCCCTATGGAAGATATCGGGTATCCTTTGATTCTCCGGCGATAAACCTCAAGGATGAATCTCTTCTAAAGTCCTCCTGCTTTGAATATTTGAACTCTCTCGGCGTTGACTATTCTACATTTTCAAGGGCTTTTGATATGGCGCAGATTGAGTATATAAAGTACAGGACGGATATAATAAGTAAGGGAAAAGAGATAATAGAGAGGTGTAAACAGGAGGATAGACCGCTATTTGTATTTGCTCAGAGACCATATCATATCGACCCGTTGATTAATCAGAATGTAGCCAGAATAGTTTCTGATTTGGGTATTGACTCGATTACTGAGGATGTACTCGAACAGGAGAGTATAAGCTTCGAGGATATATTTGCTATTCCACAATGGGCATTTATCAACAGGATAATAAAGGCGGCAAAGTGGGTAAATAGACAGTCGCTCAAGACCTGCCTTATCCAGATCAACTCGTTTGGCTGTGGCCCTGATTCGTTTTTGGTAGATGAGGTAAAGGAGATAGTAACAAGGGGTGGCCACTATTACCTGATGATAAGAGTCGATGAATTCTCGAATACCGGCTCTATAAAATTGAGGCTCAACTCTCTTAAAGAGACCCTGAAAAATACATCGGATTTGAAAAAATGGTCTTTCGTAACTCCAAAGAGATACACTTACAAGGATAGATATAGAAAGATAATCGTTCCTCACTTCTCGGATATCTATTCACCCTTTATTCCTCCAGTATTCAGAAATGCGGGAGTAGAGGTAGAGGTGCTTCCACCTGCAGACTATAAATCGGTTGAATATGGATTGAAGTATGTAAATAACGAAGTCTGTTATCCAGCCACCATTGTCATTGGAGATTTGATAAAGGCATTGTTCGAAAAGGGTTACGACCATAGTAAAATCGCTGTTGCCCTTACTCAGACTGGAGGTCAGTGCAGGGCATCGAACTATGTCCCACTCTTGAAGAAGGCATTGGTAGCAGCAGGTTTCTCGGATATCCCGGTTGTTTCAATAGGCTTCGATGGAGATGTGCACAACGATCAGCCCGGATTCGTTATTGACTGGAAGAAGATCATCAAGATCGCATTCATCTCGGGATTGTATGCAGATGCCTTGGCAAGGATGTATTATGCGACCAGAGCCAGAGAAGTCAACAGGGGTGAATCCAGGGAGATATTGCATAGATTTATTGACGCAGCAGAACCTTATATTGAAAAATCCAATTACGATGGAATGATGGCTTTGCTGAACAATGCTGTAGAATCATTCAATAGAGTAAAGACACAAACGGGTACAGTGCCAAGGATCGGAATTGTTGGCGAGATATTTCTGAAATACAACGACTTCAGCAATAACAATACTGCCGAGTGGTTGCTGGATCAGGGGATAGAGGTATTTGCCCCTCAGATAGCAGATTTCTTTATGCAATTCTTCGTGAATATGAAAGTAAATGCCAAGAGATATATAGAAAAGGCATCTGTGAAGCAACTGGCCGCGGCTGTACTCGAAGTGATTGCAAATGAGTATATCGGACGGATTGAGAGGATATTGCAGAATTTCAAATTCTATACACCCACCCACGACATATTTACCAAGGCATACAAGGCAAGCAGGATTGTCGACCTGGTTAATCAGTTTGGTGAGGGCTGGCTGATCCCTGCAGAGATATCCTCTTATGCAGAAAGTGGGGTAAATAATGTAGTAAGTCTCCAGCCATTTGGTTGTATTGCAAACCATATAGTCTCCAAGGGAGTTGAGAAGGTTCTTAAGAAATACTATCCTGCACTCAATCTATTATTTCTGGACTTCGATTCCAGTACAAGTGAGGTAAATATATTCAACAGACTCTACTTTATGGTTAGAAATGCAAAAGAGTCAACAAACCGAACTCCACAGCCATTTTCTCTTGATGCATTTAAATATAAGTTCAATTGATTTCATTGTCTCCAAAAGTGCCAGGTACTTTCTAACTTATTGATTTTATTGCTAAATTTTGTGCCTTACGCTAAGAAGTGCCAATTAGAAATACTCCCAAAGTGCCAAGTATAGGGGGGGTAAGTCTGTGTGTGCTAAATGTAGTCCTGTACTTGTTGAGAAAAGTTTTTATGTTGAGGAAAGTATTATATTGCATTTATTATATATTGCTAATAAAATCGAGGTCCGTATGTTGAGAAGGGAAAATATACTCTGCTTTCTTCTGCTCTTGTATTCAATCAATCTATACGCATTCGAGCCGTGGAAGAAGTGGTATACGATCAAGACAGAACACTTCAATATAAATTACTATGAGGGAGAGGAAGAGGTTGCTCAAAAGGTGGCTTATTTGGCTGAGGAGGTCTATACAATTGTAACAGGCTGGTTCGAGAGCAAGCCACACGAAAGAGTAGAGGTGGTTATTACAGATGATACCGACAGCACAAATGGGTTTACGAGTGTTCTACCCTATAACAGGATACATCTGTTTGTTCGTCCACCCGCCGCATTTTCATCTTTGAATGACCACGACGACTGGTTGTATGCCCTGTTTTTGCACGAATTCATTCATGTTGTTCATCTCGATATGTACTATGGTTTGAATGCCCTCTATAACCAGATTTTTGGCAAGACAATTATCCCCAATGCCGTTCAGCCCGACTGGTTTATCGAGGGGATTGCTACATTCGGTGAATCCAGGTTCTCGGGCGGTGGCAGATTGAGAAGCTCTCTGTATAGGATGTATCTTAGGACCGCTGTCCTTGAAGAGGATTTCAAGTCAATCGATGTCATATCCAACGGTACATACGAATGGCCTCAGGGGACTGTATATTACCTGTACGGTTCTTTCTTCCTCGAATATATAGCAAGGGTTTATGGGGAGAAGGTACTCAAGGATATCTCCAAGGAATATGCCTCGAAGTTAATTCCATATCAGATGAACAAGATTGCCCGCAAACTTACAGGTAGAACCTATCTGGAACTCTATCAGGATTTTTATAATGAGCTCAAGAAAGAGGTAGAGGAGGTCAGCAGAATGGTAGAGGAGGAGCCTCTTACATTATTCGAGAGAATAACAGATACTTCTCAGAGCCATAGAAACCTGAGGGCAGACAATGGATTTTTGTATTATTACGAGGCATCCTTGTATGATTATCCACACATCTATCGATACTCTTTGAGCGATAAGGTCAGGGAGAAGGTGTTGAAGTCATATGGGGGCGGTGAATTCGATATCAGAGACGGTTTGCTGGTCTATATTGAGACTGTTCTATATAACCAATTCAATGACTATACAGACCTGTTTTTGTATGACCTGAAAACAGGAGATAAGAGGAGACTCACCAATGGACTGAGGGCGGACTATCCCGCCATATCTCCTGATAAGAAATTGGTTGCATTTGTAAAGAAGGATTTGAAGAATTCAAAGATAGGTCTATTGAGATTAAGCGATAACAAAATCGAATATATCTTCGAATCGCCCGAATATGCCGAGATTTCCAATCTCAGATATTCTCCAACGGGTGAGGTGTTGACATTTTCTATGTGGGATAAGAACGAGAGAGACATATATCTTTTGAATATCAAGAGCAAGAGGCTCGAGAGGCTTACGGCCGATGTCTCTATCGATATGCAGCCTGCCTTTTCGGCAGATGGTAAGAAGATATTCTTCTCTTCCGACAGGAGCGGAATCTATAATATCTATGAATTCGATATCGAAACAAGGGAATTGAAGAGATTGACGAATACGCATACAGGTTTCTTTGCCCCTGAGATAGATAAAGAAGGAAGGATGTTTGGACTTGTGTTTGGTGCCAAGGGATACGATGTATGTGAGATTTTTGACGATGGTAGAATTTATCAGGAAAAGAGTTATTATCGTACCGAGAGATTTCCTGTTGTCTTGAAAGAGAAACCTCATTATCCGTCAAGCGAGTATTCAAGCATTCCATCAATTTTGCCAAGGTCGTGGAAACCAATTACGGGGGTATCGGATGCAGGGGATTTTTATGGGATCGAGGTATCCGGAGCCGATTCGATAGGCAGGAATAGTTTTGATTTGAATATCTCTTATGCCCCGGATAAGGATAAACTCTTCTATTATTTTTCCTATAGTTTGCATTATTTCTACCCTTATCTTCAATTTGAATCTTATAAAGATTTCTATACGCTTGGAGATGTCCAGTACATAAATGGTGAGGCTGTGAACTATGAAGAGGATAATATCACAATGAGATTCAAGGTTACCATTCCGCTATCTTCCTATAGAGTTTCCCGCTCTCTGGATATCAATTATACATACCAGTTCTTGAGCGGAGATAAGAGTAGAGATCTTCACCCGAATGATTTGGTGCCGGTGTTCCCAAAAGAAGGGAATAAGGCATCTATAGGCATCTCTTACTATTCGTCGACGGTAAGGGGGTACGGAAAATCGATAAGTGCAGAGGAGGGGTTGTCTTATGGAGTGGATTACAAATTGTACAATGGGATATTCGGTTCGGCGTTTGACCTGTATTCTCTGGAGTTCGATACGAGATTCTATCTGAAAAATCCCTATCTGCGGAGGAATGTGAATGCCTTCCATATCTCATATGGAATTTCAGGAGGAGAACTATATAAGAGGCGATTGTTTTATCTCGGCTCTCTGCCGGCACGGGACATCATTCTCGATTTTATGGATGATTTGAGAATAGGCGGTACACATCTGAGAGGGTATGCACCATACTCTATTTCGGGTGAAAAGTATATACTCCTGAACTATGAATATAGATTCCCTATCATTGATCTGGACAGGGGATTTGAACTGCTTCCCGCATTCTTTGAAAAACTCTATGCAGCCTTTTTCTTAGATGCAGGTAACGCCTTCGATGTAGATTACATTCCAGAAAAATTATTGGTTGGAACAGGTATGGAGTTGAGGGCTGACTTCAGATTTGGATTTTATATACCTGCTACTTTGAGACTTGGATATGCTCAAGGGCTTGTAGATAAAACCCAAACTCAGATTTATTGGGTATTGGGTTTCCAGTTCTGATATTCTGATTTCGAAAATTGGAAAGGTAAAAAGATTATCTCTTGCTGTACTGGAATCTCTTTCTCGCCTTTTTGCGTCCGTATTTCTTTCGCTCGACTTCTCTGGCATCTCTTGAAAGGAAACCAGCCTTTTTCAAAACGGGTCTGAGCTCTGGTTTGTATTTGCAGAGAGCCCTTGAGATTCCAGCCCTAACAGCCTCTGCCTGCCCGGACTTACCACCACCAGTGGCATTTACGATAGTATCGAGTTCGGATAATGTATTTGTAAGTAGGAACGGTTGCCTTATGATGATTCTTGAGGTTTCTCGTGGGAAATATTCATTGAGGCTCTGATCGTTGATTTTGATTTCTCCTTTGCCGGGTCTGAGTATTACCCTTGCTACTGCCCTTTTTCTTCTGCCTGTTGCCGTGATTTGGGTATCTAATGCCATTAGAAATCTCCTTTATAAGGTAATTGGTGTTGGGTTCTGAGCTTTATGTGGGTGTTTGTCGGTTGAATAGACCTTTAGTTTTTTGAACATCTTGAGTCCGATATTCCCTTTTGGAAGCATATTCTTGATAGCAAGCGAGATAACCTTTTCGGGGTGTTTTTCGAGCATAAATTTCAGGTTGAACTCCTTCATATTCCCGAAATAGCCGGTGTGCTCATAATACATTTTTTCGATAAGTTTGTTACCTGTAACTTTTACCTTGCCAGCGTTAATTACTATTACAAAGTCGCCTACATCTGAGTTTGGGGTAAATTCTACCTTGTTTTTACCTTGCAGTATATCTGCTGCCTTCACTGCGATCTTTCCCAAAACCTGATTGCTTGCATCAATAATATACCACTGTCTCTTTACTTCTTTCTCTGAAAAATGTTTTGTCATCTTTGTTAACATCTCTTACACCTCGTAAAAGTAAGGTAGCGATATATAATTTCATAGAACGAATTTGTCAAGATAAAAATTTACCCTTTGGGCAATCATTCAGTTATATGTGTGTTATAAATCATTCAACTCCACCGATTCTATTGCCATCAAATGCTAATTGCCTCTTGCAACCGAATGGGTATCTTTTGCTCAATTTTGGTATTGCAAATAAGCAAAAAATATTGTAGATTGTGATTTAAATCCTTTATGGATAGGAGGTTTACCTATGAAAAGTCATTTATTCTTTCTTATGGCACTGATTGGATTGGTTGCGCTTATTGCCTGCGGAGGAGAATCGAATCCTCAGGACGATACAGGACCGGTCGTCAGTGGGGCAAAACTTACAATGACAATTTCTCCCTCTTCGAATGTACCTGCTGATGGCAAATCAGCCGCAAAGATAACCGTAAAACTGACGATCGGTGGTCAGAATGCTGGAGATGATAGTGAGATAAATCTGACTGCAACAGGGAAGGGTGTCTTCTCCAACAAACAGAATAATGTAGTGGTTTATCCTACGAATGGAGAGGCAACAGAGAGCCTTACTTCCACCGAAGAAGGTACGGTAACTGTTACTGCTCTATATGTGGATCCTCAGACAAACAAAGAGTATAAGAAAACGGCCTCCGTGCTCTTTGTAAAAATACCTGTCGAGACGGGTGAACCCTGCCTGATAGTCCTGAATACCAAGAAGACGACTATCATTGCCGATGGGGAGGATTATACCGAGATAGAGGCTCTTGCTACTGATTATGAAGGAAAACCGGTTTCATCTGGCACCCAGATTACATTTACAGCAACCTCGCCCGGTTCATTTGTAAACAAAACAGATACAGTAGTTGGCAATACCTCTGCTCTCACGAATTCAGAGGGTTCTGCGAAGGTAAAACTCTATGCTCTTAGCTATGCCAATACTGATATTCAGGTGAATGCAAGTTTCAAGTGCAAGGATGCTCAGGGCAATGAGGTTCCTTCCTCGACGAGTGAACCCCTAAAGATAAGTATGACAGAACCGGCAAAGGCAGCAACCCTGAAGGTTACATCTGAGTATGAATATCTGATAGCCAATGGTATAGATAGTCTGAAGATAGAAGCCTTTGTGACTGTCGATGGAACTATGCCTGTTCCGGATAATACAGATGTAATCTTTGATACAGTTTTGGGATATTTTGATACACAGGATAATTCTAAGCCCAAATACCTCACAGTAAAGACTGTACAGGGTAAGGCATCAGTAAGCTTGAAGTCCGATGGAGATATGGGTATTGCGACAGTAAATGCTCGTACAAATGTATCGGGTAAACCGTTGTCGAGATCGATAGATGTCAGACTGATCAGAAATGCAACGATTTCCTGTGAATATATTGGAGACAGCCATCTTGGATTGAAGAACTCTGGACACAAAGATTATACTACTATGTGTTTCAAGGTTGTGGATGATCAGGGAGCACCGATCTCCAAGATTACTCTCGAATTTGCTCCATCAGATGCACCCGGTGGTATATATGTAAACCCAACCAAGATGGTCTCTGACGACACAGGACTTGCCTGCACGGTACTATATGCAGGTACGGTTCCTACAACAGTCTGGGTAAAGGGTTCTTCCAAGGTTGGAGAGGCAAGATGTGGCCCGGTAGTTATGACGACAGGCGTTCCGAACGCAAAGTATCTCAACTTCAGTTGTAAACCAGATGACATTAATGTTCAGGGTTTTGTATATGACCTGCTCGAACAACACTGTTCGGTGGCTATTGCAGATAGATTCTCCAACAAGATTCCCTTTGCTACGAAGATATTCTTCAGAACGGAGGCGGGCGCAATTACCCCATCTTCCGAAACCAGTGAAGATGCTGATACGATGGGAATAGCAAGTGTCACGCTGAGGACTCAGGACCCACGCCCATTGGATGTCGCCCCATTTACGGACGAACCGAGGGTAGGTACTGGTCTTGCAAGGAATCCAAGAGATGGTCTTGTTACCATTATTGCGGCGACCACGGGCGAAGAGGAGTTCGATGATGAAAATGGCAATGGTATATATGATGAGGGTGAGGCGTTTGTGGACATTGGAGAACCCTTTGTTGATATGAATGACAACAATCAGTGGGACTCTAATGAGCCGTTTATCGATGTGAACCTGAATGGTCAATATGATGGACCAAATGGGAAGTGGGATGGAAATACAGTTATATGGAAGGCGACATGGGTAGTATGGACTGGCAATATTGCTACGGGTGGAAAGTGTCTTGGAGCAACTCCAGACCCGAATTCACAGTCTGTTATATGTCCCGAGAGATTTGATATCCCGAACAAGGGTTCTATGCCGTTCTATTATTCGTTCAAGGACTTCAATTTGTTGCCGCCTATTCCCGGTTCGGCAATCGAGGTCAAAGTAGATGGTGCTGGAAAGCTATTGGGAGATACGAGCAAGACGGTACCGGCGATGACGGGCATAGGTATTTCGAGGGTGAGAAAAGCCAATCAAACCAACCCCAAGATTTCCTACGAGGTGAATGAGTTCAAATTTGGTACCGGCTATACAGGTGGATTTACACTCGCTGATGAAGACCCCGAGAAAGAGGTAATGAAACCTTCATATGTGTCTGCTACGATAGAAACCAAGACATCGGGTGGTTCCGAGAAGACCGTGATTTCTTCGAGTGGAAGAATGGATTCTTCTATAAGTTCGGGTGCCTGCAGGAGCAAACTGTCGTTTACGCCATCTCTGCCGGTTCCGGCTGATGGTGTTTCTCAGGTACTTATAAAGGCGGAACCTTTGGACAAAGATGGATTGCCTTGGGATACTACCATTACATTCAGCACAGATGTAGGTAAGTTTACTGCCGGTGGTTCTAAGTATCTGGTGGTAAATTCGAGCAATAAACAGGCGACTGTTCAGATGGTAAATGGTGAGAAGGGTGGAACGGTAACGGTTCAGGCAAGTTTTATTTGCAATGACTCTTATTCTTCGAAAGTAACGGATGAGGTCAAGATAACATTCATCGGTATGAATATCCTGTTCGAACCAGAGGCGGGCAAGACCAGTATAATGGCTGATGGTGTAGATTCTGCCAAATTCAACGCCACTCTAATTGATGATAGTGGAATGTCTGTTGCCGATGGTGCACTTGTAAAGTTTGCAACTACACTCGGTTATTTCAAGAATCCTCCAGATGTGAATAGCCCTAACGGTTACAAGTGTATCAATACCAAGATCAACACAACGAATCTCTGTATAGCACAGACCTCGGGTGGGGTAGCATCTGTTGAACTGGTTGGTGGTTATTCGACGGGCGAGGCAACAGTCAGTGCCTCTCTATATGGAAGTAACCCTGAATTGATGTCAGAGTTGAAGATAAATGTGGTCCAGCTTGCCGATATCAAATTCCTTTCTGTTTCAAAATCTCCTCTTGGTGTCAAGGACTCCGGTTTCAATGAGTCGGCAGAGGTTATTTTCCGTGTTGTCGACACATCCGGAAGACCATTGTCGGGACAGAATGTAGACTTTACATTCACCGGTGCACAGAGTGGAACGAGCGCAGTACAATTGAATCCATCGAGTTCTGTTTCCGCGGAAGATGGTTTGGTAAAGACCATAATTACAACCGGGACACTTGCTCAGACTATCAATGTGATTGCGCGGGCACAGATGGGTACACAGATTGTCTCCACATCGTCAGACCCAATAATTATTGTGGGCGCAAAACCCAACAGGAAATTTGTATCTTTTGGATGTGAGAATAAGAATCTGGGAGGTTTTGGGAGTGATAAGGTAATGACGAACTGTTCTGTAAGTGCCAGAGACAGATATACGAACATCGTCAGCCTTCCTGTGGCAGTTAGATTCATCTCTGAGGCTGGTATTATTACAAATGTATCCAATCTTGGCTCGGACGGCATTGCCTTTGCATCTCTTGTAACAAACAATGTAAGGATGCCAGCAGATGTTACACCTCTTACTGGCGAGCCGAGTTATACGAGTGGTGGTAAGACCTATAACCCAAGAGATGGTCTGGTTACATTGATTGCTGCATTCAAGGGTGAAGAGGAGTTCGATGATATCAATGGCAATGGACAGTATGACCCCGGAGAGCCATTTGTCGATCAGGGAGAACCTTTTGTGGATGAAAATGACAATGATTATTGTGATGGTGAGACTGCGGCGGATGAGACATTGAGACAGCAGGGTAAGCCATACAAATGTAAAGAATTGTATATCGATACGGATGGCGATGGTAAGTATACTCCACCAAATGGAGTCTGGGATGCGCATTCCAATCCAAACGACAATTCACTTGTTTGGGTAAAGGCATATGTGCTCTGGACCGGAGCAGTTGCGTTGGGTTCTGTATGTAATCAGAACTCCCCAAATCTCAGCGTAATATGTCCTATAAACTTCAACCTTGCCGATGGTAGTACTCAGGACTTCACTTATGAGATCAAGGATGAAAGGCTCAATCCACCTACCAAGGCAGGTATCATTTCTCTATTCTCTATTGGTAAAATCGGAATAGATGGCAAGGCACCTGTATTGAAGGATGATTTAGGTATGAAGATTTCCTCGAGCAGAACCTGTCAGTCCTCTATATGCCAGGAAAAGACATCTATATCCGAATTCACAAATGGCATTAAGGGAGCCTTTGCTGTATTTGATGATGTTGTAGGTGATTCCGGGCAGACGCAGAATGTATCTGCAAATGTCAAGATAACATACTCCTATGACCCAAGTGCAGATGAGAAGCTCTATGATCAGAGTGCGACAATCACATCGCTGGGTATTATGAACGACCCCAATGCCACTGGACCATGTGCCTTTAGACTCGAGGCGTCCAATTCAGTAATTCAGGCAAATGGGACGGATTCTACAGTGATTACAGTAAAGGACATCAGGGATCAGTTCAATCAGCCAGTTGGGGCAAATGTACCCGTTCAGGTAACCACTACACTTGGAAAATTCAGTAATGGAGATCAGGAGATTGTAGTTCTGACAAACAATAATAGTGAAGCAACAGTAACGATGTTCGGAGGTTCGCAGGCTGGTGCAGCCGAGGTTTCGGCTCAATATTTCTGCGGTAATAAGACACCGATGAGAAAGATTACGATAATTATCAGACCTGCCGATGCCCTCACCAATTACTTTATCAGCGTTGTCTCCTCAGACCTTTCTCTGATAGCGGATGGAGATTCCAGAACTACTATTACAGCCTTTGTGTTCGATAATACCAATGCACCGGTGAAGACAGGCAGTGTAAACCTAACTACTACAGATGGGACACTCGAATGTATTGACCCTGCTCCTGACTGTGTGTACAACGATATGCAACACAAAGACATTACCGTTAAATTGAACAATAGTGGAAATGCCTCGGCAAAGTTAGTCAGTGGTCCTTCCGCCGCCCTTGCAAGGGTAGAAGGCAAGTTTACTACACCGGATAACAAAACAATATCCAACTCGACTTATGTAAACTTCGTGACGCTTGGTTCTATAATGTATCAATCGATTACAACCGATGTAATGGGGGCAAAGGGTTCTGGCTTCAACGAGACAGCGATAATTGGTTTCAAAGTATATGATAACATTGGTCAGAAATTCCCGAAGAATCAGAGGGTCGATTTCACTCTGAGCAATTCACCGGGAGGTATATCTATTATTCCTCCTTATGCCTATACTGATGATAACGGTATGGTCCATGCCACAATCAAGGCTGGAACTATTGCAACTACATTTACAGTAACTGCCACCTCCTCTTTACCTGGTATATCTGTCCAGGGTGTCTCACCAGCGATAGCGATTATTGGTGCCAAGCCCTCAGCCAGATATATGAATTTGAGTTGTAGCAAGAAGGTTATTGCAACACTTGGTGGAACACCGGTCGAGGTGCCTTGTAAGGTGTCCCTCGGAGATAGATATACCAATAAGGTCGAGAAGGCAACAACAGTACACTTCAGATCTGAGGCCGAATTGATGACATCGCAGGCATTGACTTATGATAGGGCAACTGCCCAGTCGAAGTATCCAAATGATTGGAAGGCATATCTTGGTACCGCTGAGGCATCCATCAGGACATCGGAGCCGTATCCGTATGATACAACTCCTATAGCCGGGGAACCATCAAATGGTTCGTTTAATCCGAGAGATACAATTGTATCGATAATCGCTGTAACTACCGGAGAAGAGGAGTTCTATGACAATAACGGCGATGGAGAATTCACTGGCTCCGAGATGTGGAGAGAGAATATATTCACAACTCCTCAGGCTCAGAAGTTCGATGCAGGAAGTGACCAGAAGTGTAGAAGGGCAGATATTGCAAGTTATGACCCACCTGTATGTAATAACTGGATAAATACAGTAGCGGGTGATACAATCTCTACGAGTGAGCCATTTATAGACCTGCCAGAGCCATTCTTTGATGCAGATGATGACAACACGAAGAATCTACCTACGGAGCTCTTCTTCGATACAGACGGAAATGGTATTTGGACGAATGGTAACAACAAATGGGACGCAAATACCAATATTTATAAAGAAACCATTATGGCTTGGTCGGATTCGATAGATCAGGTTGCATCTGCTTATCCATCTGCCGGTCAATGTACAGGTTCCACACCTGTAACCCCGGGAATAAACATATTGTGTCAGAATACCCCATTTACTATGGTCAATGGTGGTAGTCTTGCCTTCAATTTCCGAGTATGTGATTCCCACTTCGTCAATCAGCCAGGAGCCGTTGTTGAGTTTACCACAGCCGATCCTCCAGCAGATCCGCAACTTCCACCTCCGCCTGTAATCAGTGGTCCTTCTTCGTTTGTTGTTCCTGAAAAGCCACCGTATAAGCTGGTATTTACCAACTCTGCGTCGAATCAGGTTACTATATGCCAGATCGATCCTCAAAATAGTAATTATAGGATTTGTTATACTAATAATGTGATGAAGTTGAACAAGACTATGCAATTGCAGCCGGATTACTGCTATTCCAACTCGGTTACATTACAGTCTACATTCCTCCCGGATATGGTCGGTAAGGGCGCTGTTCAGACATATATCAAGGGTGTAATGAGCGATAAACGGTTGTGGTATGTTACAGGTGTATTGAACTATTGATGAAAAGGTGGTTTAATATGAATTGCGTAAGGATATATGGTCTTATAATAGTACTTCTTATGCTTTCAATCATGGCGGGATGTGGAGGTGTCTCACCACCAAATGGAGGGTCAGGGGAGCTCAAGATTGTTTGGCAGTTCCCGAATAATATAAGCTGTTCTGATGCAGGTGTTGTGGCTATTGGCGTGCAGGTCTATAATTCGGATGGAAGTGAAGAGTATGAGAATAACTTCTCCTGTGAGTTTATGGATGCAACTATAACCAACTTCGTTGCTGATACATATAAGGTGGTTTTATTGGGTTATGGTTCTCAGGGTGAGATTAGGTATTATGGTTCATCCGATGTGGATATCAATGGTAAGGCAACGCTTATAAAGCTCGAATATGCACTTGCCGATATCTCATTCTCATGGGCTTTTGAATCATCTGCCAATTCAGATTGTGTTCAGGCAGGGGTAACCAAAATAGGTATTAAGATAATTAATGCCGATGGAACTGTTGAGTTCGATGAAAGTGTTAAATGCTCCGATAAGGGAGGAATGATTACTGCGTTTGCCCCTAAGAAGAGATATATAATTCATCTAACAGGGTATGATGTTGCGGGAACGGCTCTATATGATCAAGAGGTGGAGAAGACCTTAAATGTTGGACTAAATGATATTGGTACTATAGTTCTGAAGAGGATTTATACCAAGGCAATCTTTCAGGTCGGCTGGACATTTGGGACCGAGAATATGAATTGTAGTGACGCTGGCGTTCAGAATGTTCGTATAATATTCAGTGCACCATCAGGGAGTAATGTATTCCTCGATAAGACGCTTTCCTGCACCCCCCAAAATACTATGAATCAGGATTTGAATGAAGGGGTGTATAGTTTTGTTATCTATGGAATAGATTCTGGAGGTAATATATCCTATAGCAGTTCACAGAGGAATGTCGAGCTCAAGAATGGCAATAATGATTTGGGAATAGTTATTCTGAATAAGAGATAGCGGAACAACTGCATCCGCTGCTTACAGGGTAGATTTCACATACGCCATCGATATCATCCTGAGAGAGTTCTCTCTTCTTTATCTCTCCTGCCCTTGCTGTGGGATACATAACGCTCGAAGGTTCAAAAGTATGATCGAGCCCAATTAGATGCCCTATCTCGTGAGTAATGGTGTTTTGTATGTCCGTATATGTAGAAGGTGGGTTGGTTACGACATCGAATCTGTAGTTGTAGCCATTCAGTTCGATATCTGCGTCATATATCTTTCCCGTCTTGTCGTCGTATGTAACTGTTGTCAATGCCAGTCCATTGGGTTCGTAAGGCCAATCATTGTATATCCATACTACGATATTCTTATTCTCCTTCAGATCCAGTGAATTGAATGATGCCTTTGCCTCTTCGGTGTCTTCCCCTCTCTCGAATCTCAATGATGTACATTCGGGGCTTTCCCACTCCTTAAATGCGCTGGTTACTGCCTCGAAACACTTCTCCCTTTCTATTGGTTTGTAGCAATCCTTATGAATATGGTATTTTATAGGGATATCTTCCCACTTCAAATTCTTACCAGAGATCTCTGCCTTCTCTCGTTCGAAAGAAAAAAGGAGTATCACGAGTAGAAAAATTATTACAGGACTATACCTCATATAGTTCTATTTCATCCTCGAGAGGGAATAGTATCAAATCTTTTATACTTTTCAAATTCAAAAGCACCATAATTAATCTATCCAGTCCAACTGCATTCCCCGAACACTCAGGTAATCTCCCGATTGACTCGATAAAAACCTTATCGAATGGCGATTTGTTGTGTCCTTTCGACGAAATGTCATTTTTCATTCTCTCTGCCTGCTCTGCGGGGTTATTCAACTCTGAAAATCCATTGCATATTTCGACATAATTAAAATATAGTTCGTATCGTTCGGCAACTCGTATCCCGTTCTTGACAGATATCTTTGCCATCGAAGCCATACTTGGAGGGTAGTCGTATAAGAATAGAGGTCTATTCCTGCCGAGATTGGGTTCAATGTATGTGAGGAAGAACTTAAAGAAGATATCATCATAACTATCCGAATCCGAAATCGATATTCTGCCTTTTAGCTTCGATGCTATCTCCTCTCTGTCCTCGAGAGAGGATAATACCAGTTTGTACTCTGATAGCAGGTCGATAACCCTTACTCTATCGAATGGTCTTGAGAAATCTATCACTTTGCCATCTACATCTCTTACTTCGAGATTGTGTTTATGGACTATGTATTTTATAAGGGATTCTGTGGTGTACATTGTGTCATTGTAGTTCTTGCCTACTTCGTAGAATTCCAGCCCGGTAAATTCTGGATTGTGGATTGGTCCAAATTCATTGTTCCTGTAGAATCTGCATATTTGATAGATATTAGAAATACCCTCCGAGAGCAATCTCTTCATAAATATCTCTGGCGATGTAATTAGAGTGGCTTCTATATTTCTATCTTGATATTTTATGCTTGTCCTTATGCTTTCTATGTGGGGATTCGACTCTTCGAACAGATAAATAGAAGGGGTATCGACTTTCAAAAATCCCCTATTCTTGAAAAATTCATCGATAGATTCTATTATATCCCCTCTAATCCTTATCAGGTTTTTGTCTATTTTCATTCTAATGGCAGTGATTACAGGAGAAGGATTATTCCTTCTTGGGTTCGTCCTTCTTTGATTCGTCTTTCTTCAGAGTCTTGCCATACTTCTTCATAAATTTATCGACTCTTCCGGCTGAGTCTATGATCTTTTGCTTGCCAGTGAAGAACGGATGGCAATTCGAACATATTTCTACCGAGAAGTCTTTCTTGGTCGACCTTGTCTTGATTACATTGCCACACGCACAGGTAATTGTGCAATCCTGATATTCTGGATGAATCTTCTCTTTCATTAGTACCTCCAAAACAGGCGAATCTTTCTATACTAAAAAAATTAATAAGTCAATTAAATAATAATGGTGGCAGGGCATAGGTCCCAATTTAGCTATAGTCTGTAATCAAGGGAGACCGCCAGCAGCCAGTCATTGAAGGTCCCACTTGATTTATCCCAGAGATTTATCTGGTATCTAAATGTCCCGCCGATGGAGATGTTTTTGTCTATATTATA
>Ga0123519_10004993_pt1 | contig 21299 bp, 18 predicted proteins | sample YelNatPaOPRAMG02_FD_87396 | JGI IMG/M metagenome (GOLD analysis project Ga0123519, IMG submission 87396) | Hot spring microbial communities from Yellowstone National Park - Yellowstone National Park OP-RAMG-02 (version 2) | ecosystem: Environmental > Aquatic > Thermal springs > Hot (42-90C) ...
AACGTTTACAGCTTCAAGTGGAAGATCTAAGCCAATTTGTACCCAGCTCTCTCCATAGTTAGTAGAATAATATAACAAAGGTTCAAAGTTATCCCAACGAAAACCGTTTAAAGACACATATACTGTAGCAGTATCAAATCTTGAAGCCTGAACTCTGCTTACCCAGAAATGTTGTGGTAGGTTATCAGAAATTGTTTGCCAAGTTGCTCCGTTATCTTTTGAAACGCATATTCTTCCGTCATCACTACCTGTATATAGTAGTCCGAATTTCAAAGGTGATTCATGAATTGTTGTTAGAGTCCCATAAGGGACTTTTCCTGATTTGCCTCCATTAGTCAAATCAGGTGAAATGATTTCAAACTTATCACCTTTATTAAGAGATCTGTGAAGGTAATTTGAACCGAAGTAAATAATATCCTGATTATGTTCTGAAATATGAATAGGTGATTGCCAGTTCCATCTGTATTCTGACTCTCCGATATCTCTTATTGGTGTAATATACTTATATTGTTTTTTAGCTTTGTCTATTCTATAATAGTTTCCAAATTGATAACCAGTGTAAACTGTATTATTATCTCTTGTATCAATAACTACTTGCATTCCATCACCTCCCATAATTGATTTATAAGGGTAATCACCTGATTGATACCAACCATAGCTTGCTTTATAAGTACTTGGTCCATACCAGACTCCATTATCTTGCATTCCACCATAAACATTAAAAGGTTTAGCCATATCAACATTGACAGAATAAAACTGTCCAACTGGCGGAGTATTTGCTTTAAACCATGTTTTCCCATAGTCATAAGAAATATTTACACCCCCGTCATTACCGAGTATTAAATGGCCTTTTCGATTTGGATTAATCCAGAGAGCGTGGTTATCAACATGAACGTTCTCATTAAGAATAGCATAGAAATTTTGACCGCCGTCAGTTGAACGTAGAAGAGGAACACCAAGAACATAAATATCAGAAGTGTCATAAGGTGCTACTCTAATGTTTGCAAAATAATAGCCGTATGAATAAAACATATCATTTATATAATCGGTATTCATTTTCTTCCATGTATTACCGCGATCAGTAGTTTTATATACTTCTGCACCTATGAAATCAATTTCGAACATTCTTGAAGAGGCTGTTTCAGTATATTCAGCAAGATCTGATGGTTTTATTTTCCCATCATTGACCATTTGTTTAATATTAGTAGCATTGTATTTTTCAGGGAAATTATAACGATCAAGAAAACTGTTCAAATCATCATCAGGAAGTTTTAAAAATTCTTCTATAGAAATTTTTTTAAGAAGTTCTTTTGTAACTGCCTCAACATATTTAGTTTCTTTTTTTTCACGAGGATTAAGATTATCAAGTACAGCATATAATATCTCTGAATGATTTGGACAAATTGTGAGTCCTATTCTTCCAGTACCTGCATTAATCGGAAAACCACTAATTTCAGTTGAAATTAATGTCCATGATTCTCCTCCATTAGTACTTCTGTAAATTCCGGATGTTTTACCAGATTCAAATCCATGCCAGGCACGCCTTTCTCGATACCATAATGCAGCATAAACATAGTTAGAATTAATAGGATCAATTACTAAATCTATTCCCCCAGTGTTATCGTTGACAAATAATATATGTTTCCAGTTATGTCCTCCATCTGTGGTCTTAAAAATTCCACGTTCCTGATTTGAAGAAAAGAGGTGTCCCAATGCAGCTACATATATTATATCAGGATTATAGGGATCAATAACTATTCTTCCTATCCTATGGGTTTCTATCAATCCAATATTTTCCCACTTTTCTCCATCGTTTGTTGATTTATAAATTCCAAGCCCTGGATAAGAAGAACGACTTGAGTTGTTTTCACCAGTCCCGACATAAATAATGTTCCTTTTCCAATCAACAGCGATATCACCGATAGCAAGGGTTGCTTCAGTATCGAAAATTGGAGTAAAAGAAATTCCATTGTTTGTTGTCTTCCATACACCTCCTGATGCGTATGCGACATAGAAAATTGTTGGATCATCTGGATTAACATCAAGATCAACAACTCTACCACTCATTACTGACGGACCTATAGATTTAAACTCCACATTTTTAAAAGGAGAGTTCTTTTGTCTAAATATTTTTTCACTAAAACTCTCTAATCTTTTAATGGCTGATGTCCAACTTACAGGGTTTTCTTCAAATTGACTTTGTGAATTGGCAAATTTTATTAAAAAGAAAAGAAATAACGAAAGAAAAAAGACCTGTACTTTATTCATAAATTAATATAGAGAAATTAAGAAATAAATATTAGATATTAATGTATAAATTAAAATTTTTTAAAGATAAAAAAAGGTGAAATAATTATGAAGAAAACATTTTTATTTATTGTAATCTTTTTATTTATTTGGATATTTAGAATATATCCACAAGACAAGAACAAAGGTGAATTTGTTGTTCCTTTCAATGAATATTGGGAACAATTGAGCAAAGAGATACAGGTTTTTGAAGAAAAGCCAAAAGAAGAAACAAAGGTTTTCAAGATGGATTTTACAGGTCTCGATCTTCCAAAATCCCTCTCTGAATTTACTTATTTCTGGCATAATGAACCAGTTTCGCAAGGAAGAACCGGTACCTGTTGGGCGTTTTCTACAACCTCGTTCTTTGAGTCTGAAATTTACCGTATCCATAAAAAGAAAGTTAAACTTTCTGTAATGTACACTGTATATTGGGAATATGTTGAGAAAGCAAAACGTTTCGTTAAAGAACGGGGAAATTCTGTTTTTGGTGAAGGTTCAGAAGCAAATGCTGTTAAACGCATCTGGAAGCAGTATGGTATTATTCCTTATGAGGATTATTCGGGACTTTTACCCGGGCAAACAGTGTATGATCACAGTAAAATGTTTTATGAAATGAATTCATATCTTGAAAATGTTAAAAAACTTAATTTCTGGAACGAGGAAGAAGTAGCCTCAACAATAAAATCTATCCTGAATCATTATATGACAGAACCACCTACACAGGTAATTGTTGATGGTAAAAAAATGACACCATTAGAATATTTAAATGAATATCTGAAAATTAACCTTGATGATTATGTTGATATTCTTTCATATATGCAGGAACCTTATTGGCAACAGGTAGAATATAAAGTTCCTGATAATTGGTGGCACAGTAAAGATTATTATAATATTCCCCTTGATGATTTTATGAATATTTTAAAGCAAGCAATTAAAAATGGTTATACTATTGCAATCGGAGGAGATGTTTCAGAAGCAGGTTATGATTCACGCTTTAAGGTGGGGATTGTTCCTACATTTGATATACCATCACAATATATTGATGAAAATGCAAGACAATTCAGATTTAGCAATCAAACTACAACAGATGATCACGGTATTCATCTTGTTGGATATACTACAAAAAACGGAGTTGAGTGGTTCTTAATTAAGGATTCAGGAGCTGGTTCAAAAAATGTTGAACCACGTGGTTACTATTTTTATCATGAAGATTACATAAAACTGAAGATGATGGACTATATGGTGCATAAGGATGCAGTTTCAAAAATCTTAGAAAAATTTAATAAGTAAATTTTCAAAATTAAAATTTTTTATTATGTTAAAAAAAGTTTTCTTAACTTTAGTTGCTTTAGGAATTTCATTTAATACATCACTTTCACAAGATACGTTTTCAATAACAGCAGTTGATCTTATAACAGGTGAGGTTGGTAGTGCTGCAGCATCGTGTGTACAAAACTGCATTATCCTTTGTGATATACATCCTGGGAAAGGAATTATACATACACAAGCATCATTTAATCAGAATAACCAGAACTATGCGAGAACTTTAATGAATAAAGGATATTCACCTCAACAGATTATTGATTCTCTCATTGCTCACGACGCACAGAACAATCCTACCATTAGACAATACGGAATAACTGATATATATATGGGAACTGCAAGAACTGCTGCATTTACAGGAGTAAATTGCCAGAATTATAAAAATCATATTATTGGTTTGTACTATACTATACAGGGAAATATACTTTTAGGACAATCAATACTTGATTCAATGGAAGCAAGATTTCTTAATACATCGGGAAGTCTTGCACAACGATTAATGGCTGCATTACAGGGTGCAAAGAAACCTGGTGCTGACACACGTTGTGCTCAATATAACAAATCGGCAATTTCAGCTTTTCTAAGAGTAGCAAAACCCGGAGACACATTAGGTACTTATTATTGTAACTTAATTGTTAATAATACTCCAACAAACAAAGACCCTATTGATTCATTGCAGGTATTATTTAATAATTGGTTACTTACTAAAGAATATAATTATAATGCAACCATTCCTGAAAAGACTTTTTTATATCAAAATTATCCTAACCCGTTTAATCCATCAACAAATATAAAATTTGAGATTAATAAAAAGTCTTTTGTTAGATTATCTATATATAATATAAGAGGAGAGGAAATTACTGTACTTGTTAATAATGAACTGAACGAAGGTATTTATAACATTTTGTTTGAACCTGTAGGACTGGCAAGCGGAATTTACTTTTATCGTTTGACTACACCACAGTATACTGAATCAAAAAGAATGCTACTAATAAAATAAAATTCTTCAAGGAACTAATATATTTTTTTTGTGTTTTAATTTTCAAAATATAAGAAAATAAAACATGAAAAAAACACTTTACTTTTTATTAGTTATTTCTTTTATCCTTACAAAATTTGCTACTGCGCAATTTGGAGATGTCCTCAATAAAGTTAAAGAAAAAGTTACAAGTCCTGGAGATCTTTTTGAGGAAAAAAACATTACAACTTCAATTACTGATGCATATCCATTTACTCTTTTACCAGATGATATGTACGGATTCAAACCAGTTGAAATTACTGATAACGAAAGTTCATATCCCCCCGGATATTATTTTAAATCGGTTGAATCTTATTGTCTTAAAGCTGGAACCCATGGACCATATTCCGGGGCGGGTTACTTACTTGCACCAATTCTTGGAAAAAAAGCCTCATTGGTAAAAAATATCTTACAGAAACGGATGTTACACCCTGAAATAAAGCGTAATGATGTACAGCATCTTTTATGGGCAATTATTTATGGTACGAAATTTAAGGATTTACCTCCACAATTGCAGATAAATATTGCTCCTTTACTTACAACAGCTGAGATTGCCGAGTTAAATGTGGATCTTAAAGAAGTTGCCTTTGATTTAATGCCTTCAGATGTTAGAAGTATTGCAGAGTTTTATAGAGACTTTAGAAAAAAATTGGCTGATCCAACAGCTTCGTTTAATGACATAGAACAAATGGCTGTTAGAACTGGTATTCCACCTATTGGGCCGGGTAGTAAAGATATTTCAGCAGGGAAGTGGTTCCTATATGGTAACGAATTTTTTGTAAGAATTTTCCCAAAAGCCTATTATAATACAATTTTTGAATTTTATAGACCAGATTGTATATTTATACAATATGATAATATTGGCCGGATTATTTCAATTGATAATAATAAGATTAAAATTGAACTTATTTATGATGATGAACCAACCCATAATGTGATTAAACTTGCTAATAATATATATGCAATCTGGAGATTGAAACAGGCTAAATTTTATTCAAATGGAAATAATGGAGAAATTGTATTACAGGATGTTGGCTGGCTTTTACCTCCTGTGGATGTGAAACCAACTGGTAACGAATTTAGTAGGTCTGGAGATCCTTTACCCACAGATTTTGATAATCGAAAAAAATATCTAACTTCGAGAATTAAACAACTTGACGAATTTACAAAAAACTTTTTAAAAACTAAATTTGATGATAAAGCAAAAGATTTATTTCCTAATTCTGACGATTTGAAAAATATCTGGATAAAAGAAGATTTTCTTGCAACTATAGAGGCGCTTGTAAATTCAGCTTCTGAATTCAATTCTAAGTGGCAGGAAGACATTAAATATCTGGTTCTTTCTTTACAAGCTCAAAATATTAATGCTCTAACTTATAACGATAAGTCTCAGGAGTCAAAAAAACCCTCTAAACGCAATATAAAAGATTTTGATAGCTATCTTAATAGTTCGTTTGGAAATTGCAGTAATCAGAAACTTGTTACTAACCTTACAATTTTTCCACCGGCTAATACTTCAGCACAACGACTGGCTATGACAATGAAAATATATCAACAGGATAATTGATTGTAGAAGAGTTAGAAATTACTTCAGTAGATTTCTAACTCTTCATAAACATTCAGGTCTGTTGAATTCTAATTTTGTTATATTGAATCTAACACAACAGAAAGTACGGTCTGGTAACTCCTATGAAACTTTTTATGTCAGCTTGTGGGACTTGAAGCATCCAATTAAATTTCAAAAGTATCCAATGAGAAAGGCTATCCTTGAATATTATTTAGCCGCCAAACAAATAATTAAAACAGTGGCTAAGAATTATTTATTTATTATTTTAATAATCCGTAATTTCTTAAAGTAGACCAAAATGCCCAGGCTGCTCGTAGGTTTTATATTAGGATTTGTCATTTCTATTCCTCTTGGACCATTAGGCGCTTATATGATTGCTACGATGCAAGAGCGCGGCTTTTGGACAGATTTGACAATAGGACTGTTTGACGCTTTGGTTGATATGTTTTTCTGCAGGCTCTCGCTCTATGTTATGATTCTGGTTATAAATATTCCGGTTTTTCACTTTATCATTAAGATAAACGGCTTAATTGTTTTGTTGTACCTGTATGGCCGGCACTTATTTTCCCTCAGAAATAAGTTATTAAGCGAAGGCAAAATAGAAAGATTGGCGCAAAAGGCGTTAAAAACAAACAAATTCATTCTTCATTTCAAAAATGCCTTCATTGTTTTCATATTTGCTCTTTCTAATCCAACCCGCTGGGCCAGCTCGTTTATCTTTACCATTACTATTATTTGCCTTGGAATTCAAATATTAAAAGAATTTGCAACCATTGTTTTTTAATGAAGTTAATAAATTCAATTAGATGGTGAAAATAAAAAAAAACAAAATTGGTTTAGCATTAGGAAGCGGTAGCTCAAGAGGGCTGGCGCATATTGGTGTTATTAAAGCTTTGGAAGAAAATAATATACCGATTGATTTTATTGCCGGTTCAAGCATCGGTGCGATGGTTGGTGGTTTTTATGCGGCTGGTTTGAGCATAAAAGAAATTGAGAAAATCGCGTTAAGCACTAATTGGCGCCGAGTATTTTCTGTTTTATTTGACCCGCATTTAAAACAAGGGCTGATTGGCGGAGAAAAATTAAAGACATTTATTGAGGATTATATCAACGGAAAGAAATTTGAGAATTGCAAAATTCCTTTTGTTGCCGTGGCTACAGATTTAAAAACAGGAGAAATTGTAATTTTAAATAAAGGTGAAATGGCACGGGCTATTAGAGCCAGCGTCTCTATTCCGTTAGTTTTCAAACCAGCGGAAATAAATGGAAGAATGTTGGCTGACGGCGGATTGTCCGCGCCTGTTCCGGTAGAGATTGTCAGGGGCATGGGAGCAGATATAGTCATTGCTGTTAATTTAAACAAACATTATTGCGATGAGGAATGGAAACCCGGCTGGTATGATATTGCCAATGATTCATTAAATATTTTGCGACACCATTTATCGCTTTCAAATGTGGCAAAGGCCGATATAGTTATTGATATAAATGTTGGTAAAAATCATTGGTATAAATTTACTAATGGCCAGGATAAAATTTTAACTGGTGAAAAAGCGACTAAAGAAGTTTTACCGATATTGCAGAAAATAATCTATCAAAAAAATAGTGGCGGTTTGAGGAAATAATTGGAGTCTTTTAAGAGATAAGGGATAATAATTAAATAAAGAACAATTTATCTTTGGCGGCGCATTTTGTGAAGCAAAATACGAAAAATTGCGGCGGCGGAAAAGCGAGGGTGAGGCAGCAACCCTCAAAAACGTTGAAATTGTATATTAGCGGAGAGGGGGGGATTCGAACCCCCGATAGAGTTGCCTCTATAACGGTTTTCGAGACCGCCGCTTTCAACCACTCAGCCACCTCTCCTGAACTTAAAGTAAATTTACTGCTTATTATTTTTAATTTATACAGAAATATTTATTCTGTTTTTGTGTTTAACTTATATTTCAAAAATTTAAAATAAATTAAAAATTTTTTTAAAAAGAAATCTGTAAAGATTAAATAAAAAGAAAGTTTTTGACTTTTATCAAATCATTTAAACTTAAGATTGTTTATTTTTATGTAATAAAATTAAGATATGAAAAAACCTATTTTTATTATTCCATTTATAATATTATCCCTGCTAATAGGTGTTTATAGTGGTTGGCTAAGAACTGGTCTTCAATTCTATTTTATTCCCGGCATTGCTGAACATGGAGCTATTATGGTAGGAAGTTTTCTTGCTACTGTTATTATGGTTGAGAGGATAATAACATTCAGAAAAAAAATTATATTTCTATTACCTTTAATTAATGCATTAAGTTTACTTTTCTTTTTATTTGATCAATATAAAATAGGGTATATACTCTTGATTGTCGGTTCATTGGGATTAACTATAATTATGATTTATTTCACTTTCAAATTCAAAGAATTACATAATTACTTACTTACAATCGGAGCTTTATGTCTTATGGCTGGAAATTTTTTTTTAATATTAACAGGAAAGTATCCCCCTGCAACAATCTGGTGGATTGCATTTTTCTTTTTTACAATTGTTGCTGAGAGATTAGAACTTACACGTTATCTCCCGGTAGCAAAAGTACAGAAAATTTTACTCACTGTTTTTTTACTAATCTTTATCGCTGGAATTTTAATGAAATTTCATCTTTACGGTAAATATCTTTGTTCAATATCTCTTGTTTTAACTGCTGCATGGCTATTAAAGTATGATATAGCAACAAAAAACATTCGTAAAACTGGGCTGTTTAAATATCTTGGTGTTTTATTGCTTACAAGTTATATATGGTTGCTTGTTACTGCTGGCATATTTTTAATTGAGAGTAATTCAATGCTTGTATTTGAAGCTGGACTGCATGCATTTTTTCTGGGATTTGTATTTTCTATGATTTTTGCACATGCTCCTATAATACTACCGGGCATTATAGGACAAAATGTTAAAGTTTTTAATCAAATACTTTACATTTGGTTTTATTTGCTTCAAATTTCGCTTATATTAAGAATAACAGGAGATCTTTTTGGAAGTTATGAATGGCGGCAAATCAGCTCAATTTTTAATGGTATTTCAATCTTTGGTTTCTTCATCTCAGTTTTTTTAATTGTCAAAAAACAAGTTAGTGCAGTCAGAGGAAAATCTGTTGAAATTAAAAAGTAGATTTATTATCTTATTATTTCAAAAAAATTAGCTAATATGTTTGCAATTGTAGATATTAAAGGTTTCCAATACAAAGTTGGTGAAAATCAGAAGATTTTTATTCCAAAGGTCCAAAATGAACCAGGAACAAAAATTGAATTCGATAAAGTTCTTTTATATTCACCAGACGAAAAAACAATTGAAGTTGGAACTCCAGTTTTAAAAAATCATAAAATAGAAGCTACTGTACTTGGTCACTTAAAAGATGAAAAAGTGATTGTTTTCAAAAAGAAAAGGCGTAAAGGTTATAAAGTTAAAAAAGGACATAGACAACAATATACTGAAGTCCAAATTGATAAAATTATTTAAAAGTAATTAAATTATGGCTCATAAAAAAGGTTTAGGAAGTTCAAAGAACGGTAGAGATTCTCAATCTAAAAGATTAGGGGTTAAAAAGTTTGGTGGTGAACTTGTACTTGCTGGCAATATTATTGTACGTCAGCGTGGGACAAAGTATAAACCCGGCAAAAATGTAGGACTTGGTCGAGATTACACTATTTATTCTCTGATTGATGGTAAAGTAAAATTTACAGATAAATCAGGGCGTAAAGTTGTTAATGTGGAACCCTTGAGTTAGTTTTTTATAAAAGATTGTAATCAAAAAAAGCCGCTATTTTTACAGCGGCTTTTTTGATGTATGGTTTTGTATTTTTTACTGAATTCTTTTTATCATTTCTCTTACATCTGCGGCAGACTTATCAAACGCTTCACGTTCTTCTGGTGTCAATTTAATAGGGACAATTTCTTCCATTCCTAAAGATCCAATCTTAACTGGTACCCCAAGACAAATATCACTATGACCGTATTCTCCCTGTAAGTAAACGCAGGCAGCCATTATTCTATGTCTGTTGTTAACAATTGCATCAATCATCTGTACAACAGAAGCAGCAGGTGCATAATAGGCACTACCTGTCTTCAGGTGTTTAACTATTTCAGCTCCACCGTGCCTTGTTCTTTCTATAAGTGCTTCTATTCTATTCTTAGGAAGCAGATCTGTAAGAGGAATACCTGAAACTGTTGTATATCTTACCAACGGAACCATAGAATCTCCATGTCCTCCCAAAACAATTGCGTTAATATTTTCAATAGAAACATTAAGTTCCATACAGATAAAACTTTTAAAACGGGCAGTATCAAGGACTCCCGACATTCCCATTACACGATTTCTTGGGAAATGGCTATGAATAAATGATGCATAAGTCATAGCATCAAGAGGATTTGTAACTACAATAATAATACAGTTTGGCGAGTACTTTACAATTTCCTTAGTAGCATTAATAACAATTTCAGCATTTGTTGTGATTAAATCTTCTCTGGTCATCCCTGGTTTTCTTGGTAAACCTGCTGTAATAACAGCAATATCAGAATTAGCAGTTAGTTCATAAGTGTTAGTACCCCATATTTTTGTATCTGAGTACTGAATAGCAGCCGACTGATAAATATCAAGTGCTTTTCCCTGAGGAATTCCTTCGACGATATCTATCAGAACGACATCATTTGCAAGAGCTCGGTCAACAATTATTTGTGCTGCAGTTGACCCTACGTTACCTGCACCAACAATTGTAATTTTCATAGTTTTAAATTTTAGTTTATTTAAATTTTTTTACAATGTTTTATAAATAGTAAGAGTAACTTCAGTTCCGTTTTTTGTTGTATTGACAGTGCATTTATCAACAAGTGATTTTATGATAAAAAGTCCACGACCATTTTCTCTAAGTAAATTTTCGTCAAGAGTAGGATCAGGAATTTGAGAGGTATCAAAACCACTTCCTTCATCCTGTACTTGAACTGTAATAAAATTATCATTATAAGTAATATTTAGAAAAACTTTTTTTAATTTGTCCAAATGATTACCGTGTACAATGGCATTTACCAGAGCTTCTGATACAGCTATCAAAAGATTTATAAACTTGTCCTCTGGAAAACAGAGATTCTGGTTAATCCGTTTTAAAATCTCCTCGACACGTTTGATCTCGTCTCTATCTGATTTTAAAACATAAGATTCTTCAATCATTGTAACTAAAAATTATATAATAAATTCAGAATCAAATTAACAGAACTTGTTTTATCTGGTTCTGTGCTTGACTCAACTAAATCTATACCTGTTCTAAAGTTAAGGCTTGAGTTATTAAACAAACTTAGTTTAATTTCAACAATTGGACCATAATTAACATACGTTCTACGAAGGTATTTTATACCTTTATCATAGTTATAATATCTTTGTATAAAATGCTTTACACCTAAAGATACTATAAATAAATTACTTATTAAATAACCAATTTCAGATTGTATTGTTCGCTCATCATAATAATTTATTGGTTTTACAGTGAAGTTTTTATCATTATAGACGCCCTGTTCGTAAATTCGAAGGTTTCCTGTAAAACCTAAGAAAATTCGAGTGTTTAATTTAAGGTATGTAGAATCATTAAACAAAAACTGTCTAAATGAAAAACTTTGAATCTGGGAAACAAGATCTTCATATTGATATACTGTATAATTTGCAAGTACTTGAAATAAATTTCTTGTAGTTAAAGAATTAAACGGGGAATAATAAGTTTTAGAGGTTAATTTATAAATCTTGTTTGTGTTATTATTTGCGCTTCTTTCTTTAAAAAGATAGTTTAGAGTAACTGAGTTAAATTCGAATGATGTTTCTGCTATGAAATTTAGTAAATTATCATATCGATGTAGAATTTGGGCTGTTACATAGAGTTCATCTCTATCATCATTATTATCCTTGCTTTCAGTGTCATAACGTAAAATCATAGATGATATATTTCCTTTTAACAAGTTTGTATTGGAAATAGAATATTGAGTTTCAAAGATAAGTGAAGTGATACGATTTAAATTGTTTTTGGAATTTTCTATTTTTTGTATTTCATTCATCTGTTGTTGTGATAGTCCCTCTATTTCATTAGCAGAATGTAATTCATTTCTTTCAGAGTATTGTAAATTAAATATTGATGTGAACTTTCTTATTGAAGCATCAAGGGTTATTCCAATCTTATATGAATTATCAGTAATATTAGTGTTATAAATATTATCGAAGATAATGTTACTTGCAGGTGGGATGTATTTATATCTGTTTTTTATATCTCTAAGTTGGATAGCTCCATAAGTTGTAAAAAGAAAAGCCTTAGCAATTCTATATTTAAGTTCATTTTCAACCCATGCAATATTATCATTTCGCATTTGTATATTGTTATTAACTTCATATTGGGAAATGATACTTGCTGTCGCAGGTATATAAAAATCATTTCGTAAAAAAGAAACTTGAAGTTTTGTTTTATTAGAAGCTTTGTCACTAAAGTTTTTGTCGATTATAGTTGAAAATGCATAATTATAATTTGACTTTTCTGAAAGATTATCGAAAAATAGAGAAATATTAGTATTTGTTAAAAAACGGAGTACCTCAAAGTTTTTTATTTGTGAAGATATTACAGCTGAAATTCCATCATCACGAACTCCAATTTGATCCTGTATTCTGTATCCTAATTTTGAATCAATGAACAAGTTTGTTCTTGTATATTCTAAATTTACAAAATAAAAATCGTTTCTGTCTTTATTAATTTCTATTTGTTTTTCATCACTTATGATTCTGCTTTGAATGCCTCCTCCTAAATAAAGGTTATTAATGATATTGTAAGAAGCAATAGCTTTTAGGTTATTGGAATTTCTGAAAAAATTATTGCCTAATTTTGTTACATCTGAATTGTAAATCTCAGAAATATCAATTTTGTATGAGCCAATAATGTTTCTCAAGCTAAATTGTGAAAGTAAGTTCGCTGAATTCTGATTTGAACTTACATTAGTCTTAAGTGAGTTAGTTAAACTTGTTGAGTCTAAAGTAAGGTAATCTTGTTGAGCAATCACAGTTAAAGGGATGAAAATAAAAAATTTAATCAAAAACTTCTTCATATTGAAATTCTTTTTCTTCAAACTCAGTAGTATAATCTTTGAATAAATTGTCAAGGTTAGTATATTCTGGTGATTTGAGAAGTAATTCTGTAGGTTTATCAAGTACAATTTTACCTTTGTCAATGATAATTATATGTGAAGCAAGTTGTTCAATTACATTCAAAAGATGAGATGAATATAGGATTGTTTTATTATGATGTGCAAGTTTTTTTACCATATCTTTAAATCTCAAAATTGCTGTTGCGTCAAGTCCATTTAGTGGTTCATCAAATAAAAGAATATCAGGATTGTGAAGCAAAGCGCTTGTAATAAGCACTTTTTGTTTATTACCTTTTGAAAGTTGTCCAATTGCAAGGTTTAGATAGTCTGAGAAATCAAAAAATTCAGTAAAATAACTAAGTCTTCGTTTAAGTAAATTAGAGTCAAGATTTCTTATTTTTCCTAAAAACTCAAAATGTTCTTCAACTGTAATTGAATTGAAAAAAAAAGGTGATTCAGGTACGTAACCAATTATTTTTTTAATTTCAAAATTATATTTCTTTATGTCCAATCCATTAATAATTACATTACCCTCATTAAATGTAAGTATTCCACATAAAATTTTTACAGTCGTTGATTTACCCGCCCCATTAGTTCCAACATATCCACAAATATTTCCTTTTTCGATGTGGAAGCTAATCCCATCAAGTGCTATAGTTCCATTTTCGTATATCTTTTTCAGGTTTTGAGCCTCAATCATAATTTAAGTTATAAAAGAATTCTTAAATTATGTAGTCAGTAGTTCATCTACAGCAGAAATATATACTAAGGGTTGGGGGGATATTTATTTAAATTGAATTTACAAACAGGTATTTTTATATTCTAAGTAGATTATGCTCAAATGGCGGAACTGGTAGACGCGCTGCATTCAGGGTGCAGTCTAAGTAATTAGGTGAGGGTTCGAGTCCCTCTTTGAGCACATAATAAAACTTATGAGAATTGGAAAAAATATGGAAATTAAACTCTCTCTTCCCGGAAGATTCGGAAGAGAAAAGGGCATTAATGTCCCTTATCGAGCAATACAGAGCAACAAAAGTCCGCGTTCAAATTCCTGAGAAACTTCTCAGAATTCTTTTTACTCGCGGTGTTAAAAATTTAGGAGACCTTATCAAATTCTTCAAACCAGAAAAAACCCGTCTTTATGATCCATCTCTGATGAAAGATTGTGATAAAGCAACAGAGCGAGTCTTAAGAGCAATTGATAGCAATGAGAAAATTATGATATTAGGTGATTATGATGTTGATGGTATCTGTGGTGCATCTATGCTTTATCTTTTTTTAAAAGAGTTTGGTCTGGATTCTGAAGTTTATATTCCAAACAGGTTAACAGAAGGTTATGGAGTATCTATACCTTCAATTGATTATGCTATTGAAAAGGGTGTTAGTTTTATTATATCAGTTGATTGTGGAATTACTGCTAAAGAACAAGTAGATTATGCAAACCAAAAAGGAATAGATTTTGTAATTTGTGATCATCACAAACCGCAAGAAGATATTCCTAATGCAGTAGCGGTTATGGATCCATTACGAAATGATTGTAGTTATCCCTGTAAATGTTTGTGTGGGACAGGAGTAGCTTTCAAATTGATACAATCAGTAGCGAGTCAAAAAGGTAATATTCAACTTGCATATTCATTACTTGATTTTGTTGCTCTTGCAACAGCATCAGATATTGTTCCAATTGAGGATGAAAATAGAATTTTTGTAACTGAGGGATTTAAGTTAATTAATGAGAATCCACGACCTGCTATTCGAACACTTCTGAATAAAATTGGATATCAGGAAAAAATGACATTAAATGTTAATTCAATCGTTTATAGTGTAGCTCCACGAATTAATGCGGTTGGAAGGCTTGGTGATGCTAAGCGAGCAGTGGAATTACTTACAAGTGAGGATCATGATAAATTAGGTGAACTTGCTACAACACTTGATATAGAAAATTCAAATCGAAGAGAAAAAGATAAAAGAATCACTGAAGAGGCAATAGAATTATTTGAATTACTAAAAGCAAATAAATCTTATCATTCAATTGTTTTACATAAAGATGATTGGCATGCAGGTGTTATAGGAATAGTTGCTGCAAGATTAGTTGAGAAATACAATCTTCCTACAATTATTTTAACTACTATTAATGGAGTTGCAAAAGGAAGTGGAAGAAGCGTCAATGGATTTAATCTTTATGAAGCAGTAAAAGAATGTGAAGAATATGTTCTTCAATTTGGTGGACACAATCATGCTGTTGGCATTGAAATAGAATTACATAATCTTGAACTATTCCGTGAAAAATTTGATAGTATTGCAAGAGAACATTTAAAACAACATGGTTCAAAAAGAGAAATTGAAGTAGATGCTGAAATTTCTCTTGATGAAATTAATGCAACTTTCCTGGGTGTGCTGAAATTTTTTGAACCGTATGGTCCAGGTAATCCAGTACCAACATTTATTACAAAAAATGTAAAAATGATGTTTCCTCAGGAAGTAAAAAATAATACATTATTATTTAATGTAACCTCCTCTTCAGAATCATCTAAAATTTTTGAAGCTTTTTTATTTAATGCTTCTGAATATAAAGATAAAATAAAAAACAATATAGAATGTGATATTTGTTACTCTATTGATTTAAACGAATGGAATGGTAAAGCTGTATATAAGTTAAGAGTTAAAGATATACATTTTAAATAACATTTATTTAATACTTTAAAATTAATTTTATATGTCTGGACATTCTAAATGGGCAACCATCAAAAGGAAAAAGGCTGCTAATGATGCAGCAAGAGGAAAAATTTTCACAAAAATTATTAAAGAAATTACCATTGCAGCACGTGACGGAGGTGGAGATCCTGAAGGCAATCCCAGATTAAGGTTAGCTATTCAAAATGCAAAAGCTAATAATATGCCACAGGAAAATATTATCAGAGCAATTAAAAAAGGGACCGGTGAACTTGAAGGTGTTCATTACGAAGAAGTTGTTTATGAAGCTTATGCTCCACATGGTATTGCAGTTATGATTGAATGTGTTACTGATAATAGAAATAGAACTGTAGCAGAAATTCGGCATCTTATATCGAAACATCATGGTAATCTAGGTGAGGCAGGGTCTGTTGCTTGGATGTTTGAAAGGAAAGGAGTTATTACAATTGAAAAATCCACACATAGTGAGGATGAAATAATGGAAATTATCCTTGATGCTGGCGCAGATGATTTAAAAACAGATGATGGGTATTTTGAAGTCATTTGTCCTCTCGAGAATTTTGAAAAGATACGTAAGGCACTTGATGACCATAAAATAAAATATGAAAGTGCTTCAGTTCAATATGTTCCTAAAAATTTGGTTGAATTAGATGCAAAAAATTCAGAAGACATAATTAAATTTCTTGAAGCTATCGAAGAGCATGATGATGTTCAGAATGTTTATTCCAATGCAGATTTAAAAGTATAAATTCTGATGAGAATTGTGGGGATTGATCCTGGCTCTGTAGTTACAGGTATTGCGGTTATCGAGTATGATGGCTGGAATGTAAAAGCTCTTTATTTTGATGTTATTAAAATGAATTCAAAATTACCGTTGACTTCACGCTTGAAGATAATTTATGATAGTTGTTCAAAAATATTTAATAGGTATAAACCTGATGTTGTAGCAATTGAAACTAATTTCTATGGGAAAAATATTCAATCCACCCTAAAATTAGGTCAAGCAAAAGGAGTAGCAGTTATTGCAGCTATTAATAATAATATTGAAGTGGTTGAATATTCGCCGCGTGAGATTAAGAAAAGTGTAACTGGGAACGGAGGCTCAAATAAAGAGCAAGTTAAATTATTCGTAAAAAGAATGCTTTCACTGAAATATGAACCAATCCTATCTGATGCTTCTGATGCTCTGGCAACAGCTCTATGTTATTATTTTTCAACTAAGGATAACCTAAAGATTCAATCACATAAAAAGTTTACGTGGAAAGATTTTATAGAAAAACACCCAGATAAAATCTATTTATATAAAAAATGATTCACTTTATAAAAGGAAATTTAATGTCAATTGGTAACAACGAAGTGGTTGTAGATGTAAATGGTGTAGGATATGGAATAAATGTAACAAAAAAAGTAATGGAAAACCTTCCCGACTTATATGAAGAAATATCTATTCTTACTTTTCTTGATGTAAAAGAAAACTCTCTTACTCTGTATGGTTTTTATGATAAGCGTGAGAGGGAAATTTTTAAGCTTTTAATCAACGTTAATGGGATCAGTTCAAAAACTGCTCATACAATTTTATCGAATGTTTACTTTGAAGATTTAATAAAATTAATTTCTGATAAGGGATCATTAGTTCAAAAGAAGATCCCTGGAATTGGAGTTAAAAAAATTGAACTCATAGCATTAGCTTTGAAGGATAAGGTTTTTGCTCTCGAGGGAATTAAACCTACTATAGAGGATACTTCTGCTGAGCTTACTCGTCGTGAACAAACACGTCTTGATGCATTGCATGCAATGATGAATCTTGGCTATTCCCGTTCAGAAGCAGAGAAAATAATTCGGGAAGTTTTGAAAGAAAATCCCGGTACTGATTTTACCACAGAAGAATTAATTAAAAAATCTCTTGAATATATAACTTAAAATGGAAAAAAATTTAGATTTTATTTGGAGGGAAATCCGTACTATACTTAAAGCACATCCCTGGCATGGAGTGAAAATTGGAAAGGATTTTCCGGAAGTTATAAATGCGTTTGTTGAGATTGTACCAACTGATACATTAAAGTATGAACTTGACAAACAAACAGGTTATTTAAAAATTGATAGACCCCAGTTATATTCAAATGTATGTCCAACACCTTATGGTTTTATTCCTCAAACTTACTGTGGAGAAAGAGTTGGGTCATTTTGTAGTAGCAAAACTAACCGTAAAGATATTGAAGGTGATGGAGACCCACTGGATATATGTATTCTTACAGAAAAAGTTATAACTCATAATGATATATTATTAAATGCTACTCCAATAGGTGGTCTTCGTTTAATAGATGGTAAACAAGCTGATGACAAAATTATTGCTGTGATGTATAAAGATAGTGTGTTTGGAAAATGGAAAGATATATCAGATTGTCCTGATTCTTTGATTGATAGAATAAGACATTATTTTTTAACTTACAAACAAAATCCTGATTCTCCTACAAAGACCTGCGAAATTACACATATTTATGGTAAAGATGAAGCAATCGAAGTAATAAAATTAAGTCATAGTGATTATCTTGATAAATACAAGGGACTTTATGATTTACTGAATAAAGAACTTTAAGTTTATGGGTGACCTGCTGATTATTCCTTTTTGTCTTTTAGTGGGATATATTTTGCGTAAAACGAATTTATTTCCTGCTGAATCTTACAAAATCTTAAATTCAATTTTGATTTATATCTGTTTACCTGCTTTGACTTTACTCTACATACCTGAAGTTGATATAAATACGAATTTATTGTTTCCTACTATCACCTGCTGGTTAATGTTTGGAATTGCAATAGTTGTTTTTTTGGTATTAAAAAAGCCTCTTAAATTTGAAAATAAAACAACTGGTGCTTTAATTCTAACCTCTGGACTTGCAAATACTTCTTTTGTGGGGTTTCCTGTATTATTAGCAGCTTTTGGAGAAGAAGGACTTAAAGTGGGTGTAGTAATTGATTCTGCAGGTAGTTTTTTAATAATATCTACTGTAAGTATTTTTATTGCATCTTTTTTTGCAGGTGAAAAAGTCTCAGTCAAAAATACTTTACTGAATGTAATAAAATTTCCTCCTTTTATATTTTTTCTTTTAGCACTTATATTAAAATTTGCTGGTTATTATTATCCTCAATGGGTAAAAAGTTTTTTGCATAGAATTGGAGATCCTGTAATTTTTCTTGCACTTATTTCTGTTGGTTTTCAGTTAAAGCTTGAATTTGAAAAGCAAATATTAAAAGAACTTATTATAGGTTTAACCCTAAAATTAATTGTAATTCCTTTTCTTATTTATATATTATTTATGATATGGCTTGACCGAGATAGTATATATTTCAAAGCAAGCATAGTTGAAGCTGCAATGCCTCCTATGGTAATGGGAGCGGTACTTGCAACATCATTTGGACTCAATCCAAAACTTGCTAATATAATGGTGGGTGCAGGCATTTTTGCTTCAGCATTAACTCTGCCTCTATGGCTTTATATATTGAAATAAAAAAAGGTTGACTTAAAAAGTCAACCTTTCTTGGGTAGTTAAAAAAGACACTTTATTTCTTGTCGTCAACCACCTCAAAATCAGCATTTTCTACTTTCCCATCATCTGGTTTTTGACCACTACTTTGGGTTTGTTGTTGTCCAGCAGTATCATAAGTTTGCGATTTTGCCTGAGCATACATTTGCTGAGATGCTTCGTTCCAGGCAATGTTATACTGCTCCATTGCAGATTTTATTTCAGTAATATTATTTCCTTTAACAGCTTCTTTAAGCCTATCAATTGCAGCTTGAATTTTTGACCTTGTATTTTGATCAAGTTTAGACTCAAATTCTTTCAATTGTTTTTCTCCCTGAAATATCATAGCATCGGCCTGATTTCTCGTTTCAATTTCTTCTCTTTTACGTCTATCTTCTTCTTCGTGTTCTTTAGCATCACGGCGCATTCTTTCAATTTCAGCTTCAGTCAGTCCAGAACTATGTGTGATGCGAATTTGCTGTTGTTTACCAGTAGCAAGGTCTTTTGCAGACACATTCAAAATTCCGTTTGCATCAATATCAAATGTAACTTCAATTTGTGGTACTCCTCTTGGTGCTGGTGGAATTCCATCAAGATGGAATCTTCCTAAAGTACGGTTATCAACAGCCATCGGACGTTCACCTTGTAAAACGTGAATTTCTACAGAAGTCTGATTATCTGAAGCAGTAGAGAATATCTGTGATTTCTTTGTAGGTATAGTAGTATTTGCTTCAATAAGTTTAGTCATTACACCACCGAGTGTTTCTATACCAAGTGAAAGTGGAGTTACATCAAGTAATAACACATCACCAACATCACCAGCTAAAACACCTCCCTGAATTGCAGCACCAATAGCAACTACTTCATCTGGATTAACCCCTTTGTGAGGTTCTTTTCCGAAAATCTTCTTTACAGTTTCTTGAACAAGGGGAATTCTTGTTGAACCTCCAACAAGTATAACTTCATCAATTTCATCTTTTGTAAAGCCAGAGTCTTTCAGAGCTTTTTCACAAGGTTCAATTGTACGGTTAACAAGATCCATTATAAGTGATTCGAATTTTGCACGAGTAATGGTTTCGAGTAAAAATTTCGGACCTTCTGCTGTTGCTGTAATATATGGTAAATTTACTTCTGTTTGTGAACTTGTTGATAACTGTTTCTTAGCATTTTCAGCGGCCTCTTTTAATCGTTGTAAAGCCATAGGATCTTTTCGTAAATCAATTCCTTCTTTTTTCTGGAACTCATCAGCAAGATAATCAATCAAGCGTTGGTCAAAATCATCACCTCCAAGATGTCCATCTCCATTAGTAGCTTTTACTTCAAATACTCCATCACCAAGTTCAAGGATAGAAATATCAAAAGTACCTCCACCAAGGTCATAAACAGCAATTTTATGGTTTTTCTTTTTCTTATCAAGACCGTAAGCAAGTGCAGCAGCTGTTGGTTCATTGATAATTCTTTTTACTTCAAGACCTGCTATCTTGCCTGCATCTTTAGTTGCCTGACGTTGAGCATCATTAAAATAAGCAGGTACTGTAATTACAGCTTCGGTTACCGGTTGACCAAGATAATCTTCAGCTGTTTTTTTCATTTTTTGTAAAATCATAGCCGAAATTTCAGGTGGAGAGTAAACCCTTGTTTGGTTGGTACTTGCATCAAAAATCTCAACCCTTGCAACATCATTCTCACCACGTATCACTTTATAAGGAACTTCAGATATTTCATTTAAAACCTCATCATATCTACGCC
>Ga0123519_10004995_pt1 | contig 21297 bp, 13 predicted proteins | sample YelNatPaOPRAMG02_FD_87396 | JGI IMG/M metagenome (GOLD analysis project Ga0123519, IMG submission 87396) | Hot spring microbial communities from Yellowstone National Park - Yellowstone National Park OP-RAMG-02 (version 2) | ecosystem: Environmental > Aquatic > Thermal springs > Hot (42-90C) ...
AGCAAACCCGAAACCCCGCAGTTTTTGTGGGTGATTTTGAATCGCCCCTTGTCGTCAAGTTGGACATGCTGGACAACTTTTTGGACAATGTCCAAAATGTCCAAACTCTTGAAGAAATATCTGTGCGTGGGGCAGGGATTTCCTCGCTTCCCTTTTTCCGTAGATGCACTTGACATCTTTATCGGCATCTTCTGCATTTTTAGACCCTCGACAAAAAGCGAAAAAAAGTATAACTTTTTATTGACATTTGGAGGTCTTGGGCCATGAGACTCAGGCAAGGCATCGTGTTGTTCGTGGCGATTTTTGTGTTGTCGTGCGGTGGAGGCGGGACGCAATCAATAACGCCTCAGGGCGATGACCAAGGTTCTATATGGTCCGATAAGGGCTTTGATGCTCAAGATAACAAGCCCTGGTGGTTCGAGGACGCGGAAGATGTAAAAGACACGGAACAGTCTGTGGAAGCGGAGGCTGGACCATGCAGACACCAGGGCTGTCCTTGCCAAACGAATAATGACTGTGACACACAATGGTGCGTGATTGTTGATGCAAAGACCATGGAACGCCAGTGCACAGTTCAGTGCGTGACTGAAGATGATTGCCCCTCTGGCTTTTTGTGCCAGCACATGGGCACAGTCGGGTCTGACCCACTATATCTTTGCATGCCAAAGATAGACCCGCTTTGTAACCTTCAGTGTCTGAAGGATGGCGATTGCACAACCCCGAACCTCTGCGTTCGTATGGAGTCATCCCAGTTTTGCCTCAGGGCTTGCAGTGAGATGGAGCCGTGCCCTGACGGCTATGAATGCAAAGAGGTCACTAGCGTAGATGGGCAGACTGCGCCTCAGTGTTTCCCTGTGAGCGGACATTGTCTTTGCTCTCCCGATGTTGACTACACAAGCGATGTCAACCATTGCGGTTCTTGCGAGAACAAGTGTGCCTTTGACCACGGGGTTCCTGCCTGCGAAAACTCGAAGTGCAAACTCATAGGTTGCGATGAAGGCTATTTCAACCTGAACGGTAAGGAAGAAGATGGATGCGAATATGCCTGCACCTTCCAGAACATGGAAGACATACCCGACAAAAACTACATTGATGCGAACTGCGATGGCATTGACGGCATGGTTTCAAAAGGCGTGTTTGTTGATACAGCAAAAGGCGATGACGACAATCAGATAGGCGATAGGGCGCAACCATTCAAGACGATAAACGCCGCAATCCAGTTCGCTATTCAGCAGACAGACAGAAAGCATGTCTATGTTTCCAAGGGACAATACCATGAACAGGTCGTACTTGCTGATGGCATAAGTGTTTTCGGGGGCTATGATGCAGCGAATAACTGGAAAAGAGATATAGAAAAAAACAGGACGATGATCATGTGGGATGTCTCTGAGCCTAATGCCATCAGGGCAGTCATAGCCACGAACATCGTGAGCCAGACATATTTCGATGGCTTTTATGTCAAGAGCTCAAGCGCATACGAGCCGTCGTCCAGTAGTTATGGGATCTATACATTCCACTGTTCTTCAGGGCTTATTATCTCGAACAATTTCATCGAGGCTGGGAATGGCGCTGACGGAAAAAATGGTGTGTATGGACTGAATGGGCAGAATGGGAATAATGGGGGGGATGGCTCGAACACATTCACATACAGCGGGTGGAACTGCACGGTGTGTGACTGTGCCCCATCCGACACATCCCCCAGACCAGGCGACCCTGGCGATAGCCCCTGCGGAAACAGGGGGGGAAGAGGTGGCACAGGTGGCAGGACGGAGGAGTCAGGGACAGCAGGCGAAGATGGAGTGAATGGCGGTGGCAGAGCAGGTGCTGGAGGTTCACGGGGAAGTTCTGGGCAAAGGGGGCAGGATGGTAGCAACGGACAGAACGGAGCGAACGGAAAAGGGGGCTCCGCGATTGGGAGCATATCGCCTGCGGGTCTTTGGATTGCAGGGAATGGCGAGAACGGACAGGATGGAGTCAACGGCTTAGGTGGTGGTGGTGGTGGAGGAGGAGGAGGGGATTCGGACAAGCTGTTTAATTGCAACTCTCGTGGTGGCTGTGGAGGCGGCGGAGGCGGTGGAGGTTGCGGTGGAACTGGCGGAAAAGGCGGCTCTGGTGGCGGAGGCTCTTTCGGGGTCTTCGTTTATGAAGGCAGTCCAACGATTCGTGACAATGTGATAATGTCTGGAAGCGGTGGAAACGGAGGCTCTGGCGGTGAAGGTGGAACTGGAGGACTAGGTGGTTTGGGAGGCAAAGGCGGAAGGGTTGCAAACGATGACGATGCAGGACCTGGTGGCGATGGTGGCAAGGGTGGAAACGGAGGAAATGGTGGGAGCGGAGGTGGTGGCGCAGGTGGTCCTACATTCCCTATCTATGTCTATGGCGCATCCTCCAATCCTTTGTGTCAAGGAAACACCCTAGAGGTTCAAGGCTTTGCTGGCATTGGCGGGAGGGGTGGTGCAGGCAATCTAAACAAAGGAGAAGATGGATTACAGGGCAAGATTTATGGACTTGCACCTGCCTGCAAAGAGGAATGAGGGCTTTGCAAAGTGAAGGTTCTAGTTAGTCGAGGTGCGAAATGTCAATAGGGATCGAGGAGATTTGCCAGAAGGTCATCCAGAAGTTGCCAGATGACGAAGCGCAGGTAGCACAAGTAAGGGTGGCGAAGATCGAACTTTTGCGCACATTCAAACCTTCCAAAGACCCCCTTTATCAGGCGCTCTTTGAATGCGTGCAGACCCTTGGAGAGAAAAGGAAAAGTCTAAATGCGATGGCAATGGCTTCACGCGAAACGGTCAAAGAGCCAATACCCGACCTTCATGCCCGCCCAACGATAGCCCTGCCCGCACAAGAGGAGGCAGGCGCGCAACGAGCGGTCGCGCCAAAACTCGCGGAAGAAGAATGGGGCAAGACCGAGCAACTTCTTTATGAAGATGTCATGAACCTATTTGCCCTTGGCGACCAGCAGGGGGCGATGACCTCGCTCGAAAGGCTCATTATGGTTGCACCGAACAACCCAACTCTGAAGTCATTTGTGACGAAAAACAGGAACGCATTTCACAGGGTGTATCTGGATCAAGTGGGGTCGCTGGATAGAGTTCCATACCGTGTCGCCGACAAAGACCCTGTAAAGATCCCAACCTCAGATGAGCATTTCCTGATGGACATCATTACGCACATTGATGGCAAAAAGACCATTGCGCAGATTGCAAAGACCTTGGGAAGGGATGAGGTCGTGGTAATGGCAGCGCTTACCCACCTTGCAAGGTCTGGGTTTATCGAGTTCGGATGAAGTCTTTTTCGCCTCTTGTAAGTTTGAAGTGATATATCTCGGTTTGAAGCAGCAAAAATGCGATCCTTTGAACCAACTCTTCGCCTTCTTTCGACTTGAGCGCTTTTATTGTCTCGGCTATCGTCTCGGTTGTTTCTAAAAGGCTTACAACCCTTGCCTCTTTTGGCTTTAGCCTTAGCTCTGAAATGCTGACTCTGGGATTTTCAGCCTTTATCAGTGGCTTGTTCCAATAGTCAGCCAGAAGGGCGGTGATAGAATGAAGTGGGATATAAGAGCGTGCTGCCTCTGCAAGCAAGGGTATAGGGTCTAGTTCAAATGGGGACTCGACGAACTCAAGAAGCCCTTGCTCATATATCCCATACCATCCTCGCTCCCATTTGAAGATGTCCCAAAACCGCTCGCACAAATGCCTTTCCAGTAACGATGGCAAGACATGGGGCTTTATCATCCCTGAAGCCACAAGTGCATCGCCCAACTTGAAGTCAGGACGAAGACCCGTCCCTAGAACCTGTTCAAGTTGCTCTCTCGTAATTGCACCTGACCTGACAAGAAACTCTCCGAAAAGCTCTTCCCGTGCTGTGGAAGTGACATACTTTATCCGCCCCCCCTTGAAACCAACCTCCTTCTCTATCCCGCCTTTTCTACAAACCACAACGCCAGTAAGCCTTTTTTTACGACTTAGGTCGTAGAACAAATACACACATCTTTCTGGTGAAATGACACCGTCTCCCAAAAACTTTCGTCCCTCGAAAATCCGCACCTCTTCTTCGATCGAGGGCTTGAGTCCTGTAACCTCCTTAACCTGTGTCCATGTCTCCCCATCCGTAGAACACAACTCATCTTCCCTGACTGCATGACTCTTTACCAGGTTCAACAGGTTTGCGAATGTAAGAGGACCAAACCTGTTCCCCTTCGAGTCCTGAAGGTAAAATCTGGTCGCCTGCGGGGAGATTCTAGCCTGTCTGGTTGGAGGAAGCTCTTCCGCTACCGGTTTCTCAACAACCTGGATAGACGCAGGTCGCTCCACTCGCTTTACCTCCCCCGTTGAAACTCGAGGAACCTCTGAGCTTTGAGCCGCCCCTTCAGGTTTCGGCGCGCCTGGAAGCCCAAGCCCCACCTCCGCTTCCTCGATGTCCAAAGGCAATATTTCTGCCTCTGCTTCCTCTGGAAACAAATCGTGCATAAATGCCTGAAGGTCTTGAGATGAAGGGCGCTTTCGCTCCTGGTAAAGATAGTCTTCAATATCCTTCAAAAAAGCCTGTGCGTTTTCGTATCTATTCTCCTTCTCCCTTGCTAGAGCCTTTCGCAATATATTGGCGACCCCCTCTGGTATCTCTGGATGTCTCAAAAGCCTCTTCTCGAGGTCAGCCTCCTTTATGTTTATCAATGTCTGCAAATCCGTGCGCCCAAGGAAAAGTCGTTTCAAAGTGATACATTCGAAAAGGACGATCCCTAGCGAAAAGATATCCGAGCGATGGTCGAGTTCCTTCCCAGTGACCTGCTCAGGAGACATATATCCAAGTTTTCCTTTTAGCAATGCAGGACCCTTTTCCTTGCTCGTCTGAGCCTTGGCAACGCCAAAGTCTGTCACCTTCACATTTCCCTCGAACGAAATGATGATGTTGCTCGGAGACACATCTCTGTGGATTATTCTGAGCGGATTACCGCGAGGGTCACGGGCATTGTAGGCGTATGAAAGCGCCTTGCACACCTCACCAACCAGATAAAGTGTCAAATCAATGGGGAATCGCCTTTGCATTCGGTTCGCCCGAGCCATGGTCTTTTGAAGGTCTTTCCCATGCACATATTCCATCGCAATGTAATATTGCCCCTCTATCTGGTCGAACTCGTAGATGGTGACGATGTTTGGATGTTGTAAGGAGGCGCACATCTTCGCCTCCTCGATGAACATGCTAACAAACTTGGGGTCTTTGGAATAGGGCAAAAGGATCCTTTTGATTACGAGCACTTTTTTGAAATCTTCCGCACCCTTCGCTACCGCCTTGAATATCTCTGCCATACCCCCGACGCCGATCCTCTCGAGCAGGAGGTATTTTCCAAACTGTCTGGGCTTGAACTGGGTCTGTTGTGTCACCTGGTCAACCATGCAAATCAATTGTGTTGTGCTGACAGTGTAATGTCAAGCGATTGTGCGAAGTCTTTTTGGAAAAAACTCAGTTGTTAGCAGTCGGTGAAGCCTACACGGCGTGCGCGACCAAATACACGAATTGTTGCGGATAATAACCTTGAGTGACTTTACACCCCTTGCTTTTCCAAGCGATCATTGCTAGATATTAGCGCCTTGGAGGTTTTAGATGACCTTTCAGGAAGTGGTATTGAAACTACAGGATTTCTGGGCAAAAAAAGGCTGTGCAATCGTTCAGCCATACGACACGGAAAAAGGCGCTGCCACATTTCACCCTGCAACATTTCTGCGATGTCTTGGGTCTAAGCCGTGGAAGGCTGCGTATGTAGAACCTTGCAGAAGACCAACTGACGGCAGGTATGGTGAGAACCCATTCAGGCTTCAACACTATTACCAGTTTCAGGTTGTTTTGAAGCCAAGCCCATTGGAGGTTCAGGATATTTACCTTGAAAGCCTTGTATCCCTTGGCATAGAGCCTTTGCAACACGACATAAGGTTCGTAGAGGACAACTGGGAATCGCCAACACTAGGGGCATCTGGGGTTGGATGGGAGGTCTGGGTGGACGGGATGGAGATTACTCAGTTCACCTATTTCCAGCAACTTGGCGGGTTTGAATTGAATCCCATAACGGTTGAACTGACTTATGGGCTGGAACGGGTGACCATGTATCTTGCCAATACCGATAATGTGTTTGACCTAAAATGGAACGAATGGCTGAAATACGGCGATATGCATCTTCAAGACGAGGTCGAGTTCTCGAAGTACAACTTTGAAGAAGCGCCAGTTGACTTGCTTTTCGAATCGTTCGAGCGACACGAGGCGGAATGCAAGAGGCTTTTAGAAAAGGGGCTTTTGATGCCTGCATACGAGCAGTGCATGAAGTGCTCTCATGAATTTAATCTGCTTGATGCAAGAGGCGCAATATCCGTAACATCAAGACAGGACTATATTCTAAGGGTGCGCTCGCTTGCAAAGGCTTGTGCAAAGGCATATCTGGAAAGAGAGGGATAGGTGGTGGAGGCGAAGGATTTCCTGATCGAGATAGGCATCGAAGAGGTGCCTGCAAGGCTTGTGAAAGATGTTGCGGGGGCACTTGGAAGTGCCTTGAAAAGGCTTTTTGAACAATACGGACTTGGACATGAAGACATAAGACTTTTCTGGACGCCAAGAAGGATTGCTACATATGTTCGGGGACTCGAGACAAGACAAAAGAACGAGGAAACGATTGTCCATGGTCCTTATGTGCATCTTGCTTACGATGAATCAGGAAACCCAACCAAAGCACTTCTAGGTTTTGCAAGGTCTTGCAATGTCCGTATCGAAGAGATATTCAGGGTCCAAACAAAAAAAGGCGAGGTTGTGGCTGCAAGAAAGGTTGTGGGGGGGAAGGAAGCGAAAGCCTTACTAGCCGAGGCAATGCCACACATACTTTTGCACCTTGACACACAAGGAAGCATGTTCTGGAACACAAGGCTTGGACCTTTCATAAGACCTGTCCACTGGATATTATGCCTTTTAGGCTCGGAAATAGTCGAGTTCGAATGTTTTGGATTGAAAAGTGATCGTAAGACCCGTGGGCACAGGTTCAATGCAAATGATTGGTTCGAGCTCGAATCTCCACAAGGATATGTCGCACTGTTGAAAGAGCGCTATGTTATCGCTGACCCTGATGAAAGAAAAAGCCTCATCGTTCAGCAGATGCAAAGGATCGAAAAGGACCATGGTTTCAGGTTTGTCTATAACGAAAAACTTCTAGATGAGGTTTCGAACCTTGTCGAGTTTCCGATTGTTCTGGTAGGAAAGATTCCACAGGATTTCATGAAACTTCCAAGGGAAGTGCTGATAGAGGCAATGGCGTCTCATCAAAGGTACTTTGCGGTTGAAGACAAGGAAGGAATGCTCTTGCCTTTCTTTGGGTTTGTGTGCAATACAAAGGTAGAAGACGAGAGCGTTGTAATCCGAGGAAACGAAAGGGTTTTGTCCGCAAGGCTCTTTGATGCAAGGTATTTTTACGAGAGCGATCTGAAGGTGCCTATCGTAGAGATGGCTGCAAGGTTGAAAGGGCGCGTATTCCTTCATGGTGCAGGGGATATGCTCTCGAAGAGTGAAAGGATAAAGGACATTTCAGCGAAGATCGCGATGGAATGTGGTCTAGACTTGAAGGTCGTTCAAAGGGCGGGTTCTTTGTGTAAAGCGGACCTTGTGTCACAGATGGTGGGCGAGTTCCCAGAACTTCAAGGCGTGATGGGCTATTACTATGCGCTGGCATCTGGGGAAGATGAGGGAGTAGCGCTTGCCATAAAAGAGCATTACAAGCCTGCATCTGTCGAGGATTCGCTTCCTTCGACTGTGTCGGGTGCTGTGGTCTCGGTTGCGGACAAGGTTGACACAGTTATCTCTGCATTCGCTGTGGGTATGGAGCCAACAGGCTCGAAAGACCCATTGGCACTAAGGCGATGTGCCTTGGGGGTTTTGAAGATTTTGACTGAACAAACATGGGGCAAGGATGTGCGACTTGGATGGCTTTTGAAGATTGCTTTTGATAGGGTAACTCAAGATTGCCCTTGCGACACCTCTGTTTACGCTCGAGTCTGTGAGTTCTTCAGGGAAAGGATGCATTCCCTTCTTGTGCTGGAACATAAAGTGCCAACCGATTTTGCAAATGCAGTTGTCTATGCAAAACCTTTTTTTGACAGGTCCCCTCGGGAAACCCTTTTGTTGGCACTTGCACTGAAAGATTTTTCAGGAAGCAAGCAGGATTTTGCGCTTTTCTTAGAAACCGTGTATAAAAGGGCTTTGAACATCTTACTGCAGGCAAATGAAAAAGAGCAAGGGTGGCAGGAAAAGGCAAGGGCGCTCAATCTTTTAGACAGGGCAAAGGACTATTCTTTCGATTTTTCAGAACCTCAGGCGATCGCACTTGAAAGGGCAAGGCTTGAATGCGAGAAAGGCGCGATACAAAACAAAGGGTATCTCGAAATCCTCGCATCTTTGTATGGACTGAAAGACTGCCTTCAAGCCTTCTTCGGAAGTGGCAAGGACGGTGTTCCTGTTCTGGTGGAACCTGACCCTGAAAAGAGGCTCAAAAGGCTTGCGCTTGTTGCGCGAGTCTTTGCACTTTTTGACGATGTGGCGGATTTTTCAAGGATTTCAACGAGGTGAAAAGATGAAAAAGTATGTATATCGCTTTATCAAAAACGGCGCAGAAGGGAATAAGGATCAAAAGGCATTGCTTGGTGGGAAGGGAGCAAACCTCCACGAGATGAGCAACCTTGGGCTGAATGTGCCAGAAGGGTTCACAATCACAACCGAGGCTTGCACCTACTTTTTTCAGAATGGTGGCAAGTGGCCAGAAGGGCTCGAGGAACAGGTGAAAGAGGCAGTTGCGTGGCTCGAGAAGGTGACAGGAAAGAAGTTTGGTGACCCAAGCGCTCCACTTCTTGTGTCAGTCAGGTCTGGTGCAAGGGCATCCATGCCTGGCATGATGGACACAGTCTTGAATCTAGGGCTAAACAGGGAGATTACCTTAGGTCTTGCAAAACTTACCGACAACCCGCGGTTTGCCTTTGATTCTTACAGGCGATTTATCAAGATGTTTGGCGATGTAGTGCTTGGTCTTAAACCCAAAAAAGGCGAAGAAGACCCGTTCGAAGCGGTCCTCGAAGAAGTGAAGAAGAAAGCAAACAAGAAACTCGACACAGAGCTAGATGCAGGCGAACTCGAGGAGGTGGCAAATCGCTCGCTAGAGGTGGTGCAAAAACTTACGGGCAAACCTTTCCCTGAAGAACCGTGGGAACAACTGAAACTTGCCATTGATGCAGTGTTCAAGAGCTGGATGAATGAAAGGGCTATTGAATACAGGCGCATATATAAAATCCCCGATGACTGGGGCACAGCAGTCAATGTGCAAAGGATGGTCTTCGGAAACTTCGGGGACGATTCTGGGACTGGCGTTGCGTTTACAAGGGACCCTGCGACAGGCGAAAAGCGGTTCTATGGCGAGTTCTTGCCAAAGGCTCAGGGCGAGGATGTGGTTGCAGGCATAAGGACGCCAATTCATATAGACCAGATGGAAACGGTTTTCCCGCAGGCACACAAGGAACTTTTCGAGGTGCTGAAAAAACTGGAACAGCATTACAAGGACATGCAGGATGTCGAGTTCACGATCGAAAATGGGCGCCTTTACATACTCCAGTGCAGGGCAGGGAAAAGGACAGGGCTTGCGGCGGTGCGCATCGCGCTTGACATGCTGGACGAGGGGCTTATTGATGAAAAGACTGCGATTACAAGAATTGAAGCGGATCAAGTGACCTTCTTGCTAAGACCTATCTTTGACGAAGAGGCAAGGAAAAAAGCGAGGTCAAGATTGCTTGCAAAAGGATTGCCTGCTGGTCCTGGCGCTGCAAGTGGAAGGATCTGCCTTTTCAGCGACGAGGTCAAAGAAAAGAAGGCAAAGTGGGGGAAGGTCTTGCTTGTTCGGCACGAGACATCACCCGAGGATGTAAAAGGCATGGAGGCTTCAGAGGGTATCCTGACCGCAAGGGGTGGCATGACATCGCATGCTGCGCTTGTGGCGAGGCAAAGAGGAAAGGTTTGCGTGGTGGGGTGCAAGGACCTTGAGATCAACTATGAAAAGCGAGAAGTCAGATTTGGCACAAAGGTCTTGAAGGAGGGCGACTTCATATCTCTCGATGGAAATACTGGGGAGGTGTACGAGGGCGAGATAAAGACATCGCCATCCGAGGTCTTGCAGGTATTGATTGAAAAGACGCTAAAGCCTGAAGATGCACCAACATACAGAAGATTTGAGCGGCTTATGCAGATTGCGGACAAGTTCAGAAGGCTAGGGGTGAGGACGAACGCAGACAGACCCGAAGAGGCGAGGATGGCAGTGGCTTTTGGTGCTCAGGGGATTGGTCTTTGCAGGACAGAACACATGTTCTTCCAAGGAGAAAGGATCACCTCGATGCGCAAGATGATCATGGCAGAGACAGAAGAAGAAAGGAGAAAGGCGCTTGATGAACTCTTGCCTTATCAGAAGGAAGACTTTGTTGGTCTGTTTAGAGAGATGGGCGGAAGACCTGTGACGATAAGGACTCTTGACCCGCCTCTGCACGAGTTTCTGCCAAACGATGAAGACAAGATCCTTGATTTTTCGAAGAAGACAGGAATACCTGTTGAACGAATAAAACAGAGGATAGCGGAACTGCACGAGTTCAATCCGATGCTTGGACATAGGGGTTGCAGGCTTGGCATCACATATCCCGAGATCACCGAGATGCAGGCAAGGGCAATTTTTGAAGCAGCGTGCCAGGTGAAGAAGGAAGGCATTGATGTGAAGCCAGAGGTCATGATACCATTGGTCGGAACCATAACGGAGTTCAGGCATCAGGAGGCGGTGGTAAGGAAGGTTGCGGAAGAGGTCTTCAAAAAGGAAGGGGTGCAGGTGGACTATCTTGTTGGCACGATGATCGAGATCCCAAGGGCTGCGGTGATGGCAGACGAGATTGCTGAAGGCGCAGAGTTCTTCAGTTTCGGGACGAATGATTTGACCCAGACTGGTTTTGGAATGTCCAGAGATGACTATGGCCCATTCGTGAAGGATTATCTTGCTAAGGGGATTTTGAAGACAGACCCATTCATAACGATAGAGAAAGGCATAGCGGAACTGGTGCGGATTGGGGTTGAGCGGGGGAGGCAGAAGAGAAAGAATCTCAAGATCGGGGTTTGCGGAGAACACGGCGGAGACCCAGATTCCATCTTCGTCTTCCACAAGATTGGACTTGACTATGTGAGCTGCTCCCCATTCAGGGTGCCTGTGGCAAGGGTTGCATCTGCACAGGCGGCGATTGGCTCTGGAGTTGAACAGTAAGTGATAAGGTTTCTTGTCACAGTTTTTCTTCTTGCTGGATGCGCCTCGTCAGAGCGGGGCGCATCACCAGACATGAATAGGTTCAGCTTCCCTTTGGCACTGGCGAAGGACCCGACGGAATCCTATGTCTTTGTGGTATCTTCTAACTTCGATCAGGGCTGGCGGGGCGGGACTGTTGTCCCAATCAAGGTGCCTGAAAACGAAAAGATACCAGAAGCAGGGCTTGAAATAAGGTCTTTTGCCTCTCAGATGGTCGTGTTCCAGAGCGCATCGGGTGAAAAGGGATTTGTCACGGTCCGAGATGGGAATGTCATTCAGTTTTTCGACATCGTGAGGGACGAGCAAGGTCTGAGGCTCGATTGTGGAGGTAGCGGAAATGAAGGTGCCAAAAGATGCGGTAGCGGTGACGAGAGGCAGTTCGAATCGGATGCGGGGGGGCAACTTTCGGTGCAACGAGACCTTTATGGGCTTCGTCTAGGAAGCGTGGAAAATGCCCCCGTTCTTTATGTTGCAAGCATCCACGATGGAACACTTGGGGTTTTTGATGTGTCGGAAGCAGACGGAAGCCTTGGGAAAAGCAGTTCTGCCCTACTTGCAGGAGGACTCCATTCGATCGTAGAGGGCGACGAGATAGACAAGAAAAGAGTCTTGTTCGTTACAAACAGGCAGAACAACATTGTGCACATCGTGGATGTGTGGAATGAAGGCAGTGAGAAAAAGGTCGTGGAGCGAGGGCGGATTTCTGTGCCACAGACTACAACTTCTGGTGATTATTTCAGGGGAGCACAGATTTCTAGTGACAGAAAAGTGTTATACGCTGCATTCCGCTCCCCCGCTAGCCTGGTAGTGTTCGAGGTGATGGAAGACGGCTGGCTTGGTTTGCGGGGACTTGTCCCCGTTGGGGTCGCGCCATCCGAGGTCGCGGTTGCGAGGGTGGGCGGAAGGGACCTGGTATATGTCTCGGATTATACCTCGAACTCCATCTATTGTGTCGATCCCTACGACCTGCAGGTGAAAGACAGGATTCATGTTGGTGCAGGACCTTATGGGATGGTGCTGGTAGGCGGTGAAGACAAGGGGTTCTTCAGGCTTTATGTGGCACTTTTCGAGGATAATGAAGTGGATGTCATTGATGTGCTTCCATCGAGTCCATCATGGCACAAGGTTGTGGCGAGGATAAGATGACCTGGCGCTTTGTAGCGATTTTTGTCGCAACTTGCACTGCATCATGCTCGAAACCTAGTGAAGCGCCAACGAGGGTCCATCTGAACCCTGTGGGGATCGCCATCGTCTGCAAGGATGCACAATCCGAGCCTACCCCTTGCGATGGAGTTAGTGTCTCTTCACGGGAGGCTTTTGTTCTGGATTTGTCACGACAGGCGATCGGTCTTAGTTTTTTGCCTTACGGAGACCATTACGATTTCGACCCTTTTACGCCCGGGTTCAATCTTCTAAAACTGAAAGACTGGGATGGCAAGGTGCTAGAAGACCTTGTTGCCATAGAGAGTTCAAAGGATTCAAAGTATGTTTATGTCCTTTCCCGTAGTCCGCCAGGGCTTGTCAGGATTGGCACAAAAGATTTTTCACAGGCATTTGTAGGTTTTGACTCTGATTGCACCGCTGAATCTTTTTCTTTAGTCGAAATAGAGTCATCTGACGCTTTTGCGCTTGTCGCATGTTCCTTTCCGTGGCACGGGGTCTTGAAGGTCTTGTTGAACCACTTTGACAGTGGAAATATCGTCATCACGAGGATTGATATTCAAGGGTCGCCAGGGTTTGTTTCTGTATCGCCTGATGGAAGATATGCCTTTGTGACGCACAAGTTCCCTTTCCAGAATAATGTAAGTAAACTAGAAATAGAAACTGGGCGGATTGAAAGCGTGGCTCTCTTCGATGACCCGACGCCTGCTGTGTCTTCGGATTGCGCAGATGGAATTGACAATGACTACGATGGTTTTGTGGACGGCTTAGACCCTGAGTGCATAGCGGGTAGTCCTAGCGAGTTTCCATTGATCCATGCGCCAGCGTGCTCCAATGGCAAGGATGATGACAAGGACGGCATGACTGACCAGGAAGACCCTGGCTGTGAAGGCGTTTTCGATGATGACGAGTCCGAAGACAACATAATGGTGGTTCAAAAGCCTGTCGTTGCACCCGATGGTTCGCTTGTATATGTTCCTCATGCAAACCCTCACGGGATTTCTGTTTTGTCCATCGAGCCGTTCCATGTGGTCAATGTCAACGAGGAGGGGTCAAAAAAATATAGCGTCGTCCTTGCTAGACTTGGAAGGCGTGACATAGTGCTCCAGTCCGCTCCGACATCGGTTGTTTTTCGCAAGGATGGGGACGAAGTAAAGGGGTTTGCGGGTCTCTCATCTGGTCAAATCGTTAGATTTTCCACAAATCCCCCCACTCTTGAGATGGCACAAGAAACCCCTGCACCGTTCGCCACCATGCCAGACCTAGAGGTTCAGGAAAAGAAATATGACCGCAGTGTCGATCCCTTCTACGAATACCCATCCTTTGGTGAGCCAGTTGTTTCGCTCTTGCCAGGCACTCAAGACCAATATTCCTACTATGGCATAGTGTTTCAAAAAAACTCGAATGATGTGCTGTCAGAGCGATGGCAAGTCGAATACGAAGGCGTTTTGCCTAATGCAAAGGGCAATTGGGGCTTCTTCTTCATTCAGGGTGCACAGTTCAAAGACACTTCAAAGGATTTCTGTTCGCTTGGAGTGGAAGCAGGGGACCACCTCATTGTGAAAGACCCTCCATATTTTTGTTACGGACAAAAAGGACAAACGGATGCGACCTGTCCAGCCGAGGCAAAGGAGGATACGGGGGTTGTGAATCTTTGCGAGTTCGAGGTTGCGGATGTGTTTGAAGACAAACTGGTCTTGAAGCCGATTGATGGCTTCAAGGGGTTTGGGGAGCTCGAGCGGATTCCACAGCCATTCGAATGGGAAATAAGGGTTTCGGATGCATTCACGGTCGTTGGCTCTACGACAGGGTTCTTGCATGCAATGGAAAAGGGGGAGGATGGGAGGTGCAAAAGGATGGAGAAGGCTGACTTGAGGCTCACTGGAAGGGCTTTTTTGTCCAGGCCTTTGTCTGGTTTGTCTGCGTGCCCGCCCGATGCATGGTCCAATGAAGTCGAATGGCAAACATTTGCAAACATGGCTTTTACCTTCAACATATTCCCGCCATGCCTTACAAACGAGGACTTGACAGTGTCTTTGTGTGAGGTCGTCCGGGGCACTTTGCTCTCTTTTGGCGTGAACGATGGAAGGCTTTACTACATCGCAAATGTCGGTGGTTATCCTTCAGACATCAAGGTGTCAGGTTCACTAATATATGCGGTGAACGCTACATCAGGCGCTATCCATTTGATAGACCCAACCACAATGACTATCTACCTTACAGTGTACTGAAACCGTGCTAGGAGGATTACTAAGCCGCCCCTGCGACCAGAGTTTTTCCCTAGCCGATGCTCATCCTATTACAACGACTGACCCTCGTTTGGACTTGTGAACCCGATGGTCGCCATTACCGCCTTCTTGAATCTTCCGAGGGCTTTGTGCCTCTGGTCCTCGTTCCATTTAGGTTCGAACCTCTTGTCCTCTTTGAACAGTTTTTTCAGTTCATCCATGCTTATGATAGAAGCCCCTAAGCCAGCAAGCGCTGCTGCGCCTCTAGCAGTCGTCTCAAGGATTTTCGGTCTAACCACTGGCACGCCTAAGAGGTCGCTCTGGAACTGGAGCAATAAATCGTTCGCAGATGCGCCACCATCCACCTTCAACTCTGACAAAGAAAACCCTGCATCCTTTTCCATCGCCTCTGTGACGACTGCGACACTAAACGCCATGCCTTCTAGCACTGCCCTTGCTATGTGCCCAGCATTGGTTGCCCTTGAAAGACCAAAGAATGCCCCCCTTGCCTCTGCGCTCCAGTAAGGTGCGCCCATGCCTGCCAGAGCAGGGACAAAAACAACCCCCCCATTGTCTTCCACTGTCCTTGCAAGCGCCTCGACCTCGCTCGCCTTCTTTATGAGTCCAAGCCCATCACGCAACCACTGCACAGCAGCCCCAGCGATGAAAACACTCCCCTCGAGGGCATATTTTGTAACACCATCAACCGTCCATGCGATTGTGGTCAAGAGCCCGTGTCTGGAACGAATCCTTTTCGTGCCTGTATTCATAAGCAGAAAAGCCCCTGTGCCATAGGTGCACTTTGCCTCTGCGTCTTCATAACAAGCCTGTCCAAACAACGCAGCCTGCTGGTCACCAGCGACACCTGCTATGGGGATGCCATCTGGAAGGAAGCCAAGACCTTTCGTCCATCCGAAAACAGAAGCGGATGGCTTTACTTCGGGAAGCATGGAACGAGGGACTTCAAGCACCTTCAAAAGTTCCTCGTCCCACTCGAGGGTCCCGATGTTCAAAAGCAAAGTCCTTGACGCATTTGAAGAATCTGTCGCGTGAACCTTGCCCCCAGTCAAGCGATATATAAGGAACGAATCAACAGTCCCAAACTTTACCTTCCCTTCCCCTGCCTTGCTTTTGAGCCCTTGAATGTTGTCCAACAACCACTTCAACTTTGTCCCTGAAAAATAGGGGTCTAGGACAAGCCCTGTCTTTTCTTGAAACAAAGGCTCTAAGCCTTGCCTCTTGATTTCTTCACACAATGGCGCTGTGCGCCTGCACTGCCAAACTATGGCGTTATGCACAGGTTTCCCGTCCTTTGCATCCCAGACAATGGTCGTTTCCCGCTGGTTCGTTATTCCAATAGCAAGACAATCCTTCGCTTCAAAAGGCGATTTCTCGATAGCATCTTTTATTGACATGACACAAGAGTTCCATATTGCCTCCGGGTCGTGTTCCACAAATCCTGGTCTTGGGTATATCTGTGGTATCTCGTGCGAGGCAGTCGCTACTACCTCGAGCTCTGTTGTCAATACCATCGCCCTTGACGATGTAGTTCCTTGGTCAATAGCCAGAATAAAGCCTCTCATTGTCGCTCCTTGAATAAAAGCCTCTGGTCTTCTACCAGATACACAAATAAACTTCAAGCAGGACGAAGAACCCAAAGCTCTTCCCCTAGCTCTCGACATAAAACTCCCGTAATGGCACGCCTCGTCCTTGCCCGACTAGGTCTTGTGCCCTTTGGCTTTATGCTCGTGTGCTAGAAATCAGCAACTACTGCTCTGGAACCCAGCTCTTGTTCATAGTGCCATGCTTCACAGATGTCCTTTTCTTTTCGCCATTTGGCGAGACAACAGTGACGAAGTAGGTTACATCCAGACCCTTCCTCCCCCGTTTTGCCCTGCTCGTAGTGATAGTCCCACTCCAGCCAGCGAAGTTTCCACTGAGCATCTTTATCTTGGTCCCGCCAGGCAAAACCATGGCACTCTCCACAGGCTCCACCTTCCCTTGACGCCTTTTCCTGACGGTTCTAAGCCCCTCTGTGTGCACCTTCTGTGGACTGATGAACTGCTCGACCGAGTCTCTAAGCCCATTTTTCTCTAATGTCTCGAGCATCTTCGTGTTGCCAAGCTCCAATCTCATCATGTTCAAGATGGTCTTTATATATTGCGCAGTCTTCCGCCTTTCCTCGCTAAGCGCCTTAACCTGTGCATCAACTTTTTTCAACTGCTCCACAGCGCCTCGCAGTTTCAAGACAAGATAGGTATCCACCCCATCCCGATCTAGGTCATCCTTTTGGATATCGAACATTTCTCACCTCCGTATTCGTGTTCTAAGACCAAATCTAGTCCTACGCACTTGGGCGTAAGTGCCGTAAATAATACTATACAAATCCTGTGCAATGATCAAACGGATTTTAGCTCAATAAATGGGCATTGCCTTGCTCGTTAAACCTGATGAGCGAACAGAACTTGTGCTATCCGTGCAATCGCTTGAACTTTTCCATCAGCTGTTCTTTCGTTTCCTGGTGGTCAGGGTCCGGCACGATGCACTCTACTGGGCAAACAGGTTGACATTTGGGCGAATCCGCAATTCCCACGCACTCCGTGCACTTTTCAGGGTCTATAACATAGATCGGGTCTCCAGGGCTGATCGCGTGGTTGACATCGCATTCCTCGACACACACATCACACGCAGTGCAATCTTCTGTAATCTTTAGAGCCATATTTCACCTCCCAAAAAACCATATGGCGGCTAAACCGCCGCAACCGCCTGAAGTTTCTATCTTTCGCTTTGGTTTTGTCAAGAGCAAATCTCAATCTGTCAATATATTCAAGTGGAAGTTATGTGCTTGTGCACTTTTTGCAATTCTGAAAACTTCTAGATTTATCAGTTGCGCGAGCGCTATTCGTATTACATAATTTTGCGCGATGGATTCGCGTTTTTCGCCATCCAAGGTCGAAGAAGGATTGTGGTTTGGAGGCGCTCCATCCACTGAACAGGACTATATCTACTTGAAACACCTTGGCGTGACGCACATAATAGTCCTCCAACCACGCGAAGAGTCCATGCTTACATGTCTTAGACCTGAGGTCTCGTTTGCCATCTCTTCGTCGCTTGGGATGGTGGAAACGAGGTTGCCTATCGAAGATTTGAACCCAAAAGATTTGAGGGCAAAGATCAAAGAATATGCGTCTTATCTAGTCGATCTGCGGGCTCGTGGCGCTTCTTGTTTTGTGCACTGTGCCTACGGGATCAATCGCTCACCGACATTGGTCGCTGCATATCTTGCCATCTCCCGCGGGCTCGCCCCTAAAGAGGCTTGCGCCCTCGTGCAAGAGGTATCTCCATCGTCCAAGCCTGACGAGGAGGCGGTGAGAGTTGCGACCTCGGGGCGTTCTCCCCGCATTTAGCGGGTTTTCTTAGGTTTTTCTTGTGCTGTTCCCTTTGCCTCCTGCCTCGTGTTTATGTCAACCTTGATGTGTATATCTAAAGAAAGCCCTGCAAGCACCTTCTGGATTTCGCCTGCAATGTCAATGCTTTGCAAGAACCTTGTGAGCTCTTTCGCAAATGCCTTGACAGCTTCACTTCTCATAATGGCGAGCTCTCGCAGGACGGTTTGTCCGACCTCTTTTGGCACTATTCCAGCAACCAGCGCCTTCAGTCCGTCCTCGGAAGACAGGATTGACTTGATCGAAGAAGACACCGCCTTCCTAGCCAAAGAAGACAAACTATCACCTTTATCTGCTCCTTCTATCTTTTCGTCCTGAGCCATCGTCTGCTCCTGTTGATAGACCTTTTCTAATCCACAGCGCAGGGAAAGAAAAGTTATGATATAATAACATGCCTTTCGAGGACGCGCCACCACAAGGAGGCAAAGGTGAAGGAACTTTTGAAAAAGATTTTCGGCACTAGAAACGAGCGCAATCTAAAGCGGATGAGACCCATCGTCGCAAGGATAAACGACCTCGAGCCAGAGATGCAAAAGAAAAGCGACGAGGAGCTCAAAGCGCTTACACCTATTTTCAGGAAAAGGCTTACTAGTGGGGAAACCCTCGATGACATCTTGCCAGAGGTTTTTGCTGCTGTTCGGGAGGCATCCAGGCGCACTTTAGGCATGAGGCACTTCGATGTCCAGTTGATCGGGGGGATTGCACTGCACAGGGGCATGATCGCCGAAATGAAAACAGGGGAAGGTAAGACTCTTGTTGCAACGCTTGCCCTCACTTTGAATGCACTAAGGCCCGACCCCAACAACCCAGAGCGTGGCATGGGGGCACATCTGGTTACTGTGAACGACTATCTTGCAAAGAGGGATGCAGAATGGATGGGACCTATCTATAGGGCACTTGGGCTCAGTGTAGGCGTTATTGTGCATGGACTTTCAGACAGAGAGAGACAGGAAGCCTATAACTGTGACATCACCTATGGCACGAACAACGAGTTTGGATTTGACTATCTGCGTGACAACATGAAGTTTTCTTTGGCTGACATGGTTCATCGCTATTATGACTTTGGCACAGTGGACGGGCAAAGAAAGGTGTTCCATTATGCGATTGTGGATGAGGTGGACTCGATATTGATTGATGAGGCAAGGACACCGCTGATCATCAGTGGTCCAGCAGAGGAATCTTCCGAGATTTACTATACCGTGAATGCGATTATTCCCATGCTGAGGCGAGACGAAGACTTCGTCGTGGACGAGAAGGCGCATTCAGTGATGCTTACAGAAAGGGGGATCGAGAAGGTGGAAAAGCGCCTCGGTCTTGGGAATCTTTATGACCCTGAAAATGTTGAAGTCCTGCACCATGTAAATCAGGCATTGCGGGCGCACAACCTGTTCAAGAGGGATGTGAACTATGTGGTCGAAGACGGGAAGGTAATCATCGTGGACGAGTTCACAGGGAGGAAGATGCCTGGCAGGAGGTGGAGCGACGGCTTGCATCAGGCGATCGAGGCAAAGGAAGGGCTGAAGATAGAGGAAGAAAATCAGACCTTAGCAACTATAACATTCCAGAACTATTTTCGGCTTTATCAGAAACTTGCGGGCATGACAGGCACAGCAGACACAGAGGCTGAAGAGTTCGACAGGATATACAAGCTCGAGGTGCTTATTGTGCCCACGCACAAGCCCATGATAAGGCGGGACGAAGATGATGTCGTCTATAAGACAGAGAGGGCGAAGTTCATGGCTGTGGTGCAGGACATAAAGGACTGCTACTCGAGGGGGCAACCTGTTCTTGTGGGCACAACATCCGTAGAAAAGTCAGAGCTTTTGAGCAGACTCTTGAAAAAAGAAGGGATTCCGCATAGTGTCTTGAATGCCAAAAATCACGCACTCGAGGCTGAAATCATTGCGCAGGCAGGAAGGAAAGGGGCAGTTACCATCTCTACGAACATGGCTGGGCGTGGGACAGATATCGTGCTTGGCGGTAATCCAGAGGGATTGGCAAAGGTGGCTGCAGGCGGAGACAAGGAAAAGTTCAGGGAGTTGGTCGAGAAGTTCAAGGTTCAGTGCCAGAAGGAAAGGGAAGAGGTCGTGGCCGCTGGAGGGCTTAGGGTCATTGGCACGGAAAGGCATGAGTCGAGAAGGATAGACAATCAGCTCAGAGGGCGCTCAGGAAGACAGGGAGACCCTGGTTCGTCAAGATTTTATGTGTCGCTAGAAGACGATTTGATGCGAATCTTTGGTGGGGACACTTTGAAGAACATCATGGACAAACTGAATGTGCCTGACGACGAACCAATCGTGCACAGGTGGGTCACAAAGTCTATCGAGAGCGCACAAAAACGGGTCGAGGCACACAACTTCGAGATAAGAAAGAACCTGCTGGAATATGACAATGTCATGAACCAGCAAAGGCAAACCATATACGATTTGCGTCGTCGAATATTGGAGGGCAGGGAAGTCCACAAGATGATACTGAACGCCATCGAACAGGTGGCATTGATGTATCTGGATAAATATTGCCCAGAGTCCGCAAACCCCGAGGATTGGGACTATGAGGGGCTTGTAACCGAAATAAAAAGAAACCTTGGACTTGCGCTGGACATAACAGAAATAAAGGGCGACACAGACAAGGTGGCAGAGAAACTGGTCAAGATCCTGCAAGATGCATATGAACAGAAAGGGCAGGTGATTGCGAACAAACTTTTGGATATGAGGCTACCTTTGCCTGTCGAGGAGGCTCAGGAGGGGTTTGACAGGGAACAGTGGGAGAAGGACAGGGAAAGACTTCGTGAGGAAATATTGAAGAGCTGGGCTTCATACGAGGCAGAGCGCTATCTTGCAACCATTGATGCACTATGGAAAAATCACTTGTATGCGATGGACCACTTGAGGGAAGGGATATATCTAGAGGCTTACGCCCAGAAAGACCCGAAAATCTTATACAAGAAGGAAGGGTTTGAGCTTTTCAAGAGACTTCTGGACTTGATAAATGAACAGATCGTGACGAGTTTGTTCAGGGTCGAGGTGCGAGGGGAGTCTGACATGGTTATCCAGAGGCGCAGGAGGCAAGTGGCGATGGTCTATGGGAGGGGTGCGTTGCCTGCGCAGATGACAAA
>Ga0123519_10004999_pt1 | contig 21289 bp, 15 predicted proteins | sample YelNatPaOPRAMG02_FD_87396 | JGI IMG/M metagenome (GOLD analysis project Ga0123519, IMG submission 87396) | Hot spring microbial communities from Yellowstone National Park - Yellowstone National Park OP-RAMG-02 (version 2) | ecosystem: Environmental > Aquatic > Thermal springs > Hot (42-90C) ...
ATGCTGTTGCCCTCGTCTGCCCACAAGCTCTGGGCAGCTAGAGTGGGAAAGCGCAACCACATCGCCAGCAGGAGAACCAAGCTGGGAAGAGAAAGGCGCATCGCGCGATCAAAGCCCCGCATAATGATAGAGCGCTCAGGTATGTGCCGGCCGGTGGGTGAACAAACGCACGGCCGAGGCGAGCAGAATAACGCCCAACAGCACGGTCAGCAACGCACCGGACACATGTTGCAACACCAGACTCCCTAACAAAGCCCCCATGATAGAGCCCGCTGCCAGAGAGACAGAGAGAGAAGCATAACGCTTTGCCTCGCCGAGGTGGGAGAAACGACTATAACGCCACAGCCCAAGCATCATTGTGGGAAGGCTGACGAGCAGGCTGAGACTGCCGGCCAGCTTGATCTCGACGCCGAACAGGAGGACAAGGGTGGGGATGAGCAGTTCGCCACCGGCCACACCCAATATGCTGCTAAAAAGGCCGATCACAAAGCCGGCGAAGATTCCCAGCACAATCAGCAGGATGGGTGATATGTTGGCAGCTTCGATCTGAAAGATGAAATCATGGGCGATCAGAGTGAAGCTCAGGGCAACCAAACACAAGGCGATGACACGCATCAGGACGCCTTCGCGCATTCGAGAGGCGATGTGGGAGCCGACGTACGAACCAACAAGCGCACCGCACAGGAGATTGAGCACCACGGGCAAGTGGGGCACAGTATACCTCAGATAACCCAGCCCACCGCGGAAGATGAGTGAGAACGTCACCGTCACCAAGCTGGTTGTCAAGTTGATGATCACGGCCGGCGCGGCACGTATTCTGAAAAAACTCAGCAGGACGGGCAACCGAAACTCGGCTCCACCCAGGCCGATCAACCCTCCCAGAACGGCGATGCACGTGCCCCAGATGAACGCCCAAATACCGGCATAGCGGGTCACCAGGGTGTGCACTATTGCGGAGCTGTCGGCGAGTTGGAACTCTTGGGAACTTTCTTCCACATTCACGCTCCAAGGTAATTTATCTCGGAGCTGCTGATCTCAGCTCGTTGCAGCTAAAAAGCGCCGTCATTCTAGCAGTTTGCGCGTCGCCGGACAAGCTCAGAGGAACGAAAGCGGCTTTCACGGAACACATGTGTCCCGCCGTCCGGCCCGGACCCGGTGCGGAGATGGCTGATGGGCCTGGACTCCCTGCCCATTTTCCCATCTCCCCCTGCAGAATTGAAATACATCTGTTTTGTATTAGAATAGGTTGCTATGGAATTGCGAGAGTTTATCACGCACGCGCGCGCCCGCGGCTACCTGATCGAGGTAAATGTCGCCACAAGCCCCCATCTCGAGATGGCGCGCATCGTGCACAAGTATGACGGACGGCCGGTGCTGTTCACTGCGGTGGAGGGATACCCCGAATGGCGTGTGATAGCGGGCATTGCCTCGGCGCGTCGCTATTTTGCGGATGCGCTGGGGGTGGCTACCGCGCAACTGGCGCACGTCCTGGCGGAGGCACTGGCGCATCCCAAGACGTGCCCGATTGTGGAGAATGCCCCCTGCCAGGAGGTGGTCGAACCAGAGGTAGATCTGGAACGTCTGCCCATCCTGCGCCATTTTCCCTTCGACGGCGGGCATTACATCACCTCCGGCATCCTCATCCTGAACGACCCGGACTATGGCCCCAACGTGGCATTTCATCGCCTGATGCAGCTGGACAACCGCCGTTTTGCCACGCGCGTCGTGGAGGGTCGTGGCACCGATATCGCCTGGCGCAAGACAAAGGAAGACGTGCCGGTGGCGATCTGCATTGGCAATGCGTTGCACGTTCTGCTGGCCGCGGCGATCTCTGCGCCGATGGGGATCAGTGAGCTCGAAGTGGCGAATGCATTGGCGGAAACCCCATTGGTGGCATGTCGCACGGTGCCGCTCCACGTGCCGGCGCATTGCGAGATGGTCTTGGAAGGCCGTCTGACCCACACAATGGCGCCGGAAGGTCCTTTTGTTGATTTGACCGAAACGATGGACTTCGTGCGGCCCGGGCCGGTGGTCGAGATTGATTGCATCACCCACCGACGCGACCCCATCTTCCATGCCCTGTTGCCGGGCGGCCTGGAGCACAAACATCTGATGGGCATCCCGAAGGAACCCACCATCCTGGCGGCGGTCAACCGTGTATGCCGCTGCACCAACGCAGTCATCACGCCGGGCGGCACCAGCTGGTTGCACGCGGTCGTGCAGATTGACAAGCAGGCGGCTGACGATGGTCGCAAGGCCATCTACGCTGCATTCGAAGGACACGGTTCGCTCAAACATGTGGTGGTCGTGGATACCGATATTGACCCATTTGACATGGCTCAGGTGGAGTGGGCCATTGCCACGCGCTTCCAGGCAGATCGCGATCTGGTAGTGTTTTCCGATCAGCCGGGCAGCAGTTTGGACCCTTCGGCAACGCATCGCGTCGGACAAAAGACCCGCACGGCCAAGATGGGATTGGATGCCACGATTCCCTGGGGAGCAGATCGCGCTGCCTTCCAAAAGGTGCATTATGAAGCTGACTCCGTATGAACAAGCGCTGCTGGAAGGTGCCGAAGGGCGGGGGGTGCAGAAGGCGATGGAGATCGTCGTCGCCCTGGGCCGCATATATGGGGCTGAAGACCTTGTGGAAGTGACCAGCGTCCAGGTCGCCGGTGTGAGCTACAAGAACTTGGGCGAAGCCGGTTTGGAGTTCCTGAGCGATTGGGCGGCACAGGGTGCTCGCGTGCGCGTGCCAACTACGCTTAACCCGGCCGGTTTGGACCTGGAGAGCTGGCGCGATCTGGGTTTCGATGCCGATTTCGCTGCGAAGCAACAACGTGTGCTTGAAGCGTTTGTCGCGATGGGCATTGCTCCCAGCTGCACGTGCACGCCTTATCTGGTGGGCAACTTGCCGGCGCGTGGAGAACACGTCGCCTGGGCCGAGTCAAGCGCGGTGAGCTTTGCCAACAGTGTGCTGGGTGCGCGCACCAACCGCGAGGGAGGGCCGAGCGCATTGGCAGCTGCCATCGTCGGACGCACAGCACGCTATGGCTTGCACCTGGATGCCAATCGTCGTGCGCAGCTGATCGTGGAGGTGCGCTGTCCGGTACACAGCCTTTCTGATTTCGGCGCATTGGGGATTCTGGTGGGTCAGCAAGCGCGCAACCGCGTGCCCTATCTGCGCGGTCTGGATGCGACACGCCTCTCCCAAGCGATCGGAATTGATCTTCTGAAGACGCTGGGCGCGGCGATGGCGGCCAGTGGCGCTGTGGCCCTGTACCACGTCGAGGGGGTCACGCCAGAGAGCGGCGCGCCGGACATCATCGCGCCGGATGCGGAACATATCACCATTAAAGACCTGCAGCCGGGGTATCAGGCGCTCAATCGGGCCGGGGAATTCACGGCTGATCTGGTGTGGTTCGGTTGCCCACATGCCTCGTTGGCGGAGTTGGAAGAGATCGTGCGCCTGTTGAATGGCCGACAATGTAAAGTGCCGTTGTGGGTGACGATGGCACGTCAGCTCCGCGACGAAGCGGCCCGCAACGGTCTATTACAGCGCTTCGAGGCGCTGGGGGGACGCGTGGTAGCGGACACCTGCCTGGTGGTGGCGCCGGTGGAGGGGTTGGGATTCCGTTGCTTGGCCACTCCGTGTGCCAAGGGAGCTTACTACGCACCCACCCATTCCGGGATGGCCGTCCACTTTAGCTCGCCCGAGGCGTGCGTCGAAACGGCCGTCACAGGCAGCTGGGCAGGAGTTATAACATGAAGCGACTTACCGGCCGGGTGATCAAGCCCGGCAAGGCGAGCGGTATCGCACTGGTGTCAGCTGAGCCGATCAGCTTCTTTGGCATGGTAGACACCGCTACCGGTGTGGTGATCGAGCCAGGTCATCCTTTGGCCGGGGAGCAGATCGGTGGCCGTGTGCTGGTGTTCCCCACCGGCAAGGGGAGCACGGTGGGAAGTTATAGCTTATATCGGCTCGCCAAAGCGGGTCACGCGCCGGCGGCGATCATCAACGCCGAAAGCGATCCGATTGTCGCCGTTGGCGCCATTATCAGCGATATCCCAATGGTAGACCAGGTTGATATCACCCAAATCCGCACAGGTGATCGTGTGCACGTCGAGGGTGCGCAGATCATCGTGGAGGGTTGAGAATCGGGCGAGCACGCACGCGATGATGTGAGTGCCCCATCTGAGCACAGAAGCGCTGTGGTCATTCCTGAAACTCACAGCAGAAATTCGAAGCACCAGGCGAGGCAGCGATGGTCAACATTGCAGTAGTGGGCAGCGTTAACATGGACATCATCATCACCTTAGAGCGGCTGCCAACCGCGGGTGAGACGCTGTTGGGCAGCCGTACTGCGTACGCGCAGGGTGGCAAAGGCGCCAATCAGGCGGTGGCTGTGGCACGTCTAGGGGCGTCCTCCATCCTGGTCGGCAGGGTGGGCAGCGATGCCTTCGGTGCACAAATCCGTCGTGGGCTGGCGATGGAGGGCATTGATCTCACCTATCTTGGAGAGGCAACGGACGTAGCCACCGGCGTGGCGGTCATCATGCTGGTGCGTGGCGAGAACACCATCGTGGTCGCGCGAGGTGCCAACGATGAGGTCACATCAGAGGATGTGCAGCGTGCTCAATCTGCCATCGCGCGTTCAAATGCCCTGTTGTGTCAGCTGGAAGTGCCGCTGACAGCGGTGGAAGCGGCCTTGGCAGCCGGGCGGAAGGCAGGTGTGATCACCGTGCTGGATCCAGCCCCCGCACAGCGCTGCCCGGAGACCATTCTGGCATTGGCCGATTACATCACGCCGAACCGCTACGAAGCGAGCACCTTGACGGGCATCACCGTGCAGGATTGGGACGACGCACGCCGTGCTGCGCAGCAGCTGTTGCGGTATGTGCGCAAAGGGGTCATCGTCAAGTTGGGAGATGCCGGCGCGTTGGCAATGGATGCCGCATCGGAACACCGGATTGAGGGAGTAGCGGTCGAGGTCGTGGACACCACCGCCGCCGGCGATGCCTTTTGCGCTGCGCTCGGGGTGGCACTCGCCCATGGTATGGGGCTTGCGGAGGCCGCTCGTTTCGCCAACGTAGTGGGAGCGCTGACCGTGACGCGGTTGGGTGCGCAACCGTCCCTACCCAAGTTGGAGGAAGTACGAGATTTTGTCATGGCACGCGGACTTGCTGTAACGCTGCCCGGCGGGTGAGGAAAATGACCACAGAAGCGATATGGCAACCAGGTCTGATCGTGCTCTTCGGTTCGGGGGAAACTTCGAGCAATGGGCGTCGCGCTTATGACTGGCTGTTCAGCCGGATTACTCCTCCCATCCGGGTTGCCGTGCTGGAGACACCGGCCGGCTTCCAACCCAATTCCGCCTACGTGGCGGAAGAGGTCGCCCAGTTCCTGCGCGTGCGGCTGCAAAACTATCGGCCAGAGGTAGTTGTGGTAGCGGCGCGCAAACGGGGCACGCCCTATAGCCCCAATATGCCTGAGATCGTGGCTCCTTTGCTGAAGGCGAATATGATCTTCCTGGGGCCTGGCAGCCCGACTTACGCCGTGCGCCAACTGCGGGATAGCCTGGCCTGGTACATGCTGATAGCGCGCCACCGCCTGGGTGCAGCGGTCGTTCTATCCAGCGCAGCGACCATCGCTGTAGGTGCCTATGCGTTGCCCGTGTATGAAATCTACAAGGTGGGGACAGAGCTACACTGGGTGCCGGGTCTGGACTTTCTGGGTGCATTTGGCCTGCCGTTGGTGCTGATCCCGCATTGGGATAATCGTGAGGGAGGCGCAACGCTGGACACCAGTCGCTGTTTTATGGGGCGGGAACGCTTCGAACGATTGCTGGCGCTGCTGCCTCGAGGGATCACCCTGCTGGGCATTGATGAGCACACTGCGCTGATCCTTGATCTTGGCGCCGGTCACTGTCGGGTGATGGGGCGCGGCGGCGTCACACGGATGCGCGCCGGCGAAGTGGTCACCTACTCCGCCTCCGATGTCATTCCGTTGAGCGCATTGGGTGACTTCCATTTACCACCCCTGCGCGCGGGTGTGCCTGAACATGTCTGGCAGAGCATTGAGGCAGCTGCCCAAGAGGCGCCGAGAGCACCTGCACCGCCGGAGGAAGTGCTTCGCCTGATGGAAGCGCGCGAGGCGGCACGGGCACGACGCGACTGGCAACAGGCGGACGCCTTGCGCGCACGCGTTGCCGCCTTGGGGTGGTATATTGAGGACACACCGGAAGGCCCCCGCCTGAAACCTCTCGTTGACGCTCGTCTGTGAGCGGTATATAATCATCCTACCAATGGTTTCTTCTCCCCACCGCGGTAAAAAGGCAGGTGGCACGGTATGAACGACCTGATTGGCAGGACTCTGGGCAAATATCGCATTGTTGCACGGCTTGGCCGCGGTGGCATGGCAGAGGTCTACAAAGCATATCAGCCTGGCCTCGACCGCTACGTCGCCATCAAAGTGCTGCATGGCCACTTGGCCGAAGAGAGCGATTTCATCGGGCGGTTCAAACGCGAGGCAGCTGCCATCGCCAGTCTGCGCCACCCCAATATTGTGCAGGTCTACGACTTCGATATCGTCGGCGACCTGTACTATATGGTGATGGAGTTCATCGAAGGGCCGACGCTCAAGGCAGAACTCAAAGAAAGGAGCATCCGCGGTAAACCGTTCACCCTGGCCGAGGTCGCCCGCATCTTCTGTGCGCTGGCAAGCGCCATTGACTACGCCCATTCGCGCGGTATGGTGCACCGCGATCTCAAACCCGCCAATATTATGTTTACCCATGAGGGTCAGGTGGTGCTGAGCGATTTTGGGATCGCGCGCATTATGGGGGCCAGTGCCCTCACCATGACCGGTGCTATTTCGGGCACCCCCGCTTATATGTCACCGGAGCAAGGCCAGGGACACCATGGTGATGAGCGTAGCGACATCTATGCATTAGGGGTGATCCTTTACGAAATGGTGACCGGCACCGTGCCGTTTGATGCCGACACCCCTCTGGCGATTATTATGAAACACATCCACGACCCATTGCCGTTGCCGCGCACGCTCAACCCCGATTTACCCGAGGCGGTCGAACGCATCATTCTCAAGGCGCTCAGCAAGAATCCGGACGATCGCTACTCCAGCGCGGGGGAGATGGCGCGGGCGTTGCGCGAAGCAGTAGGACTGAGTGCGGACGACACATTGGCGATCACCCCGGCCACCACGATTGCGCCCCCACCGCGCGCCGAGGGGGGGGTGGAAGCACCAAGGGCTCCCGCCGTGCCCACCGCTACCCCACCCGCCGTCACAGTGGCGGCAGCGACGCCAGGGCGGGGGATACCTGTCCTGCCGCTTGCCATCGTCGGGGGTGTTCTAGTGGTGGGCTGTGTTGTGGCCCTTGTGCTGTTGGCGCCCTATGCGTTGCGCAGCATCGCGCAGTGGCTTCCCACTCCGACCGGCTCGGTGGCTTTGACATCGGCGACTGCGCCGGCCCCGTCCCCCGAGACCAGCACGGCGGTGACGGCAACCGAGACATTGTCGGCGGTCACCCCGGCGAGCATCGGTATAACGGTGCCGCCCGCAGCCGATGTGACGCCCACGATGACACCAACGACACCTGCGTCGGAAATGCTGACGCCTGCGGTTGGGGAAGAATCCCCGATTCCTGTGACGTATGGGGCAGCGCGGGTGACGCTGTCCCCCACACCGGGTATGGTCGCCACAGAGGCGGATGTGATACCGGACTTCGCGTCCAGCGCCACACCGACGGCACCGGTTCCGGAAGAAACGGCCACAGCAAATACATCTGCGCTGTTGCCGACTTATACACTGCCACCGACTTATACACCCTTGCCCACCTATACCCCGTATCCGACCTACACCCCTCCGCCGACGGAGACACCAACCCCACCGCCGACCTACACGCCCTACCCGACCTACACGCCCCTGCCGACGTACACCCCGGCAGCGCCGCCGACCTATACACCCATCGCCCCCGCGACGGAGGGTGTCGAGGTCATCGTCTCGCCGACAGTGGAGGCGGTGCAGCCAATGCAGCCCGCCATAAGCGGCAAGTTGGCAGTCCCGGTGGACGACGGTATGGGGCACTACGATGTGGTGATCTACCAACTGCCCCAAGGGGAGGTGGTGGGCAAGATCCCGCGTGCGCGCCAGCCCAACTTCCGCGCCGACGGCTTTCTGGCGGTCAACGGCGAGGGCGGCGGCAACGAGAACATCTGGGGCTACAACGTGGACGGCAGCGGCGGCATTGAGATCTCCGCCTCGCCCGAGGACCACCATCCCTTCTGGAAGTTTGACGGCAACGGGCTGGTCTACGACAATCCCGGTTTGGTGTGTGCCAAGCGCGATTGCCCGGAGTGGCACATTTTTGTGCAGAATGGCCTGGCCAAGCCGGACCCAAATGTGGTGGCGAGCAAGTTGATCATTGCTGGGGATGTATTCCGCGATCAGCCCCTGTTCCCCCTGTGGGCGGCGGATGATTACATCCTCTTCCGTGGCTGTGACATCTGGCTGGGAGGCAGTGGGGGGAGCGTCTGCGGCATCTGGCGCACACCCTCCTGGGCAACGGCGGGGGCGACGGGATACACTGTCCCGCTGCGGCTCACCGATCGGGACGACATCCCCACCGACACCAAGGGAGATCGGCTGGTGTTTATGAGCCTGCGGGACGGCAATTGGGAGGTGTATGTGACGAGCATTGTGGGGGGAGCGCCCATCAATCTGAGTGCCCATCCGGGCGAGGACGGTTTGGGCACGTTGTCGCCGGATGGGCGCTGGGTGGCATTTGTCTCGACGCGCGCAGGGCGCTGGGGGGTATGGGTGGTGCCCAGCGCCGGCGGTGAGGCGCTGCCGCTGCCGATCACCCTCCCCGGCTGGGGCAGCGGTATGCGCGATTGGACCACCGAACGCATCTCATGGGGGCCGTAAAACTTTGGGCGATATGATGCAAGACCAAGATTCCACCGTGGTGGGAGCTCCTGTAACTCCACTGTTGGAGATTGTGCAAGGAAATGAACAGGGACGCATCGTCCGACTGAAGCTGAGAACGCGCATCGGGCGGGAGCGCGACAACGAGCTGGTGCTGACCGACCCGCGCGTGTCACGGTACCACGCCGTCATCGAGCTCGACAAGGACCGATGGGTAATCCGTGACCAACACAGTGCCAACGGCACCTTCGTCAACGGGAAACGCATCAGCGTGGGCAAGGTGCTTCATCCCAATGATCGCATTCAGATAGGTGAGACCGAGATGGTCTTTCATCCCTCTCCGGTGGGCGCCGATGGGCAGGTTGAGGCGGCCACCGTGTTGCGACTTCCCGAGGCGATCCCGAGTCGTGTGCGCCCCGCTGCCGGCGTGCCGGTCTGGAATTGGGTTTTGATCGGCCTGGGCAGCTTGCTCAGCGTGGCTTTGTTGCTGTTCGTGATCTTCATCGCCACGCAAGATCGGGGGCAGATGTGGCTGGTCTCTGGAGCGACGCCTGCCGCGGTGGATCTTGCCTCAAGTGATTTCGTGCTCGCCTACCAAGATGACTTCAGCGATCACAGCAGCGGTTGGGACGACGCGTTTGACCGTTACACAGTCAAACAATATGGCAACAATAAGTACTACATCGAGGTGATGACCAGCAACCTGGCTGCATGGGGGCTGGCCAATCGCGATGTCGCAAACTTTCGGCTCGAGGTGGAAGCGACTCAAGAGGCAGGACCCAACAACAACGGGTACGGCATCCTGTTTCGCTTCCAGGATCGCGAGAATTATTATCGCTTTGATGTCTCCGGTGAGGGGTATTTCCTGCTCAGCAAGTTCTATCGCGGCGAATGGACGACGCTCATCCCGTGGACGCCCTCACCCGCTCTGAACGTGGGCCAGGCGACCAATCAGCTGATGGTGGAAGCTCTGGGCACACGCATCCGGATCTTCGCCAACGGAGTCGAGCTGGGACAGGTGACGGATAGCTCCCTCTCCCATGGCAACTTTGGTGTCTTCGCCAACACATTTTCGGAGCCCAATCTGGTGGTCAGCTTCGACAATATTAAGCTGTGGATCCCGCGCGGTGAAGCGATTGCGATGGTGCCGACTCCCACGTCCACCGCAACGCCCGCGCCTGTGAAGCCCACAACTGCACCGAGTGTGTCCACAGCAGCCTCGCCGGAAGCGGGGGTCTCCATCCCGACAGCTGCCACGCCCGGTATTACCACCATCCCGTCTCCGGTGACCTCGCCGACGTCACCTCCATTGCCCGGGTACGTCTCGCGCAATGTGCCTCAGGCACGTAATCCCTCGCCTCTGCAGGGACGCCTCTTCTTCCCCGTCTTCGATGCAGAGCGACAGACTTACCACATTTATGTTGCAAACTTAGACGGCAACCGCCGGGAGCGCATCGTCGAGGAAGCCAGCCAGCCCGATGTGAACTTCGATGGACAGCGCATTGTCTTCCGATCGTGGAAGCACGATAACCGTGGCCTGATCGAGCGCGCCGTCTCCGGCGGTCCTGAATGGCGCTTTAACGTGCATTTCGAAGCGGCGCGGCCCGTGTTCGCCCCCGATGGCCAGATGTTCCTGTTCCATTCGCGCGAGGCAGGGGAACCGGCCGCCGTCTATCGCACCGTCGGTGATCGCTATGAGGTGCTGCGCCGCGAAGGCGCCCCGATCCAGGGACAGTCGCCCGCGTGGGTGGATGGCAAGCGTTTCGTCTATCAAGGATGTGTGGGGAATGCATGCGGGTTGATTCTCAGCAACCTGGACGGCAGTTCGCCGCAGCAGATCACACAGGACCCGGGCGACACCAATCCCGACGTCTCTCCCGACGGGCAACAGGTTGTGTTCATGTCACGTCGCAAGGGGAACTGGGACATCTATCGGGTGGCGATTGATGGAAGCGACTTGATACAGCTCACCACCGATGAAGCGGATGATGGTTTGCCCGTCTGGTCTCCGGACGGTAAGATGATCGCTTTTGTCTCCAATCGTGACGGCATATGGGAATTGTGGGTGATGGACGCGGATGGGGATGATCAGCGTCCCCTCTTCGCATTGGAGGGCTCGATTGATGGCGTCGTGGCCATTGACGTGCGCAACTCGCGCGGCTGGCTCGAAGAACGCATCGCCTGGGGGCCGTAGCGGGGGGAAAGCGACGTGGCCACACATATTTTCCCGAATCGCGTCATTGACCATCTGCGCCTTTTTGTCTTTGCAGTCGTGGGTGCGCTTTTCATCGGATGCGTGGCGTTCACCGTGCGTCATCAGGCGGCAACCGCGCCACTTTTGGGGACATCCACACCCACTCCCACAGCCACACCAACGCCAACGGCGACTTATACACCCACACCTACATCCACTCCCTCCCCGACCCCGACGGCGACTCCGACTGCCACTCCCACCCAGACTCCCACTGTCGTGCGCACTTCCCAGGTGAGCAAGCGTGCCACCCGTCCACCCCGTCCCACACCGACTCCGGGTACGCCCACGCCAACCCCCACACCGGTGCCGCGCACTGTTCTGGCCAGCTCGCTAGACCTGCCAGATGTGACCAAGGCGCAGGATCATTTCTGGTTCGGACGCCCGTTTGATGGACAATTCAATGCCTGGGGTAGTGCCTATTATCCTTTTGGAACCAATGCGCGCGGACAGTACTTGTGGCATTATGGCATGGATATCCAAAACCCCTTCGGCACCCCAATCCTGGCTGTTGGCGACGGAGCCGTGGTGCGTGGAGGTCCAGATGATCGGGAGCCGTACGGCCCACGTCTCAACTTTTTCGGACAAGCAGTGCTTATTCAGCATGATGTCACATGGAACGGACTGCCGATTTTCACGCTCTACGGGCATGTTTCAAAAGTGCTTGTCCAAGAAGGTGAGCGGGTGAAGGCAGGACAGGTGATCGCCGAGGTGGGGCAGGGAGGTGTGGCATTGGGGCCCCACTTGCACCTGGAAGTGCGCGTGGGTAGCGCGGACTATCTTGATGCGCGCAACCCAACACTGTGGATCAAGCCTGATCCCGGCTATGGCGTAGTGGCGGGGCGTGTAATCGATGCACGGGGCTACGTGGTGCCGCAACAGCTGGTGCTGCTGTATCACACTGAAGAACCTGATCATTATTGGCGCGAGACATTTACCTATCCCGACAATCTGTTCAAGTCCGATCCGGCGTGGGGTGAACTTTTTGCCTTCGGCGATGTGCCGGTGGGGGCATACCTAGTAAAAACGCGCCTGGACGGACGCGTATACAGCTGCCCAGTCACGGTGCAGGATCAGGCGACCACCTTTGTGATCATCCGAGGTGGCGAGCAACCCGTCGTTGTGACTGCCGCCGCGCCGGAGATGCTCCCCGCTCCATAGCAGCTGCCTGCAAAAGGGAAGGGGTGCCCATTTCGGAGTCCAACTTCAAGAAGGGGGACGAGAACGTTACCATGCACCACTTTAGAAGACCATATTCCTCCGAAAGCTCTTCTGAGCGGCCTAAGCCTGCCGGACGTCTGCCTGTGTGGGTCGTGCTAATCCTCTTGCTGGTGGCATTGCTTCTGTTCGGCAATGGGGTCACTTTCTATACCGATTATCTTTGGTATCGCAGCGTGGGGTTCTCCGACGTTTTTCTCATCTCGCTGACCACTCGGCTGATTGCCTTTTTCGGTGCCGCCATCCCATTCGTAGCCATTTTCCTGGGCAATCTGCTTCTGGCACGCCACCTGTCCACACGTCAGCCACTCTATCGCGGCCAACGCCGGACGCTCGATGCGTCCATTTTTGGCTGGCTAATTGGAATCAGCGCGTTGTTCCTGGGAATACTTGTGGGGCTGGCTGCCGCACCGCGCTGGCTGGACTTCCAGCGTTTTTTCCATCAAGTTCCGTTCGGTGTTGCCGACCCTCTGTTTGGCTTGGATGTCAGTTTCTTCGTCTTCAGCTTGCCGCTCTATCAATTCCTGCAAGGCTGGCTGATCACAGTATTACTGCTCTCACTCCTCGGCGTGGCCTTCATTTATCTTGTGGCTCAGGTGCCCCACTTGCGTGATGGCACGGCCAGTATCTTACCCTATGTGCGCCTGCACCTCTCGGCGATCGGTGCCGCGCTCTTCGTTGCCATCGCATGGGGGCATAATCTGGCGGCATATGACCTGGTCTATTCACCGCGTGGGGTCGCTTTCGGAGCAAGCTACACCGACGTGCACGTGGAACTGGTCGCGTTGCGGGTTATGTTCTGGATTGCACTCCTCATTGCCCTCATGCTGCTGGCCAACGTGTACTTGCGCCGTCTGTGGTGGCCCATCATCGGCGCAGCGGCGTGGATGATTGTCGCCCTCTTTGCCCTTACCGTGTTGCCGGGTATCGTGCAGCGTTATGTGGTGCAGCCCAGTGAGCTCGCCTTAGAAGCACCCTACATTGCATATAACATCTCCAGCACACGCCAGGCGTATGGGCTGGATCGGGTCGAGGAGCGCAACTTTGATCGCGTCGTCCCGCTGACCGCCGAGGTCTTGTCCGAACACCAACCTACCCTGCAGAACGTGCGTCTGTGGGATTACCGCCCCCTCGGAGAGACCTACCGCCAGATTCAGGAGATTCGCCCCTACTACCGTTTCAAAGACTTGGATGTGGATCGCTATCACATCAACGGCGACTATCGCCAGGTGATTATCGCAGCACGCGAGCTGGATCAGTCGCGCCTGCAATCCCCCACTTGGGTGAATCAACATCTGCAATTCACCCATGGCTACGGTGTAGTGATGAATCCGGTCAACGAAGTGTTGCCTGAGGGATTGCCACCTCTTTGGATCAAAGACTTGCCCCCTACTATCACCGTGCCCATCACTCTCACGCGGCCTGAGATCTATTTCGGTGAGATGACCGACAATTATGTCTTTGTCAACACGGGCATCGAGGAATTCGATTATCCGCGCGGAGAGGAAAACGTCTATACCACCTACCAGGAGGAAAGTGGTATCCCTCTCGATTCTTACTTCAAGCGCCTTGCGTGGTCGCTCCGTCTGGCCGACATCAACGTGCTGCTCAGCGACTACATTACTGCGCAAAGCCGGCTGCTGGTCAACCGACAGATCCAGGAGCGCGTCAAATTGATAGCGCCGTTTCTGCGCTATGATGCCGATCCCTATATCGTGGTCTGGAACGGACGGCTCTATTGGATTCACGATGCCTATACCATCACAGACCGCTATCCCTACTCTGAGCCGGTATCGGAGGAGGTCAATTACATCCGCAACTCAGTCAAAGTGGTCACGGATGCCTACAATGGTACTATGACCTTTTATGTCGTGGATGCCGAAGATCCACTGGTGCGCACATATGCCGCCATCTTCCCGGGCCTTTTCACTCCGGGCGAGATGATGCCGGAGGGGTTGCGCGCCCACCTGCGCTACCCCGAAGGGCTTTTCAACATGCAGGCTGCGATGTATCGCACTTATCATATGCGCGATGTGAACGTCTTCTACAACAAGGAAGATCTGTGGAACATTCCCCGCGAGATCTCAGCGGAGCGTGAGCAGCTGGTGGAACCCTACTACGTGACGATCCAGCTTCTGGATGGGGTGCAGGAGGAGTTCATGCTCATCCAGCCCTTCACTCCTGCCAACAAGGACAATTTGATTGCCTGGATCGCGGGGCGTTGCGACGATCCCTACTACGGCCATCTGATCGTTTATCGTTTCCCCAAGCAAGAGTTGATCTTCGGCCCGCGTCAGATCGAAGCACGCATTGATCAGGTGCCGGAAATATCTGCGCAGTTGTCGTTGTGGGGGCAGCGTGGCTCACGGGTCATCCGCGGCAACCTTTTGGTCATCCCGTTGGGATACTCGTTGCTATATGTCGAGCCGCTCTATTTGCAGGCGGAGCAAGGACAGATTCCGGAGCTGAAACGTGTGATCGTCGCGGCAGGCGATCGCATCGTGATGAGCGAGACGCTCGAAAGTGCATTGGCCCAGCTTGTGAGCAAGGGACCCGCTGCCGTTGCGCGCGGCCCGGCGGAGGCGGAGACAAGGTTCGCGGAAAGCGCAGCGGGGGAGGGAACGTTAGAGCAACAGGTATATGAACTGGCACGCCAGGCAGATGCCCACTACAGCGCCGCTCAGGCCGCGTTGCAGCGCAGCGACTGGGCACGCTACGGTGAGGAGATGGCTGCGGTCGAACGCCTGATCAAGCAACTGGTGGCATTGACACAGCCGCTTCCAACAGCGACCCCTACACCCACACCCGCGCCTTAAGCGCCGGGTCTATTCCAGCGTGAGAAAACGCTGCCGCCGGACGGCCATTTCGTCCAGGACCGCCTTGATCTGAAGAGGGGTCTCGCCCGGAATGCGCTCCACCTTGCAGCCGGCGGCGCGCAGCCGCGCTTCCACCTCGCCGGGGATGCGATCGGAGTTCCCGACAATGGTCACATACTCGGCGTACATGGCATCGTCAACCGAGAAACCCATCGTGACGCGAAATTGACCCACGTAACGCTCCGCCGCACGCCACTCCTCTACCGCCCATTGGTTCTCGGTCTGCCAGAACAGCAGGTAATGATACAATACCTTCGACGTCGGCTCGATGGGACGGACGCTATCCAGGATGCGCTCGACCGCTTCGAGCAGGGGAGCGCGCCACACGGTTTTCCAGGTCAGGCCAGGGCACTGGGTATTGCGATAGTCACAATGACCGCGTATCGCCTCCGGAGGGAGATGCAGGGTGCTCAGCAACCAGGCGAGCAACTGAGCGGCGGCATTGAGCTGGGGTTCAGGGGGCGGCTGCTCGTTAAAGTTGCCCGACAGGCAGATGCCCACGCCCTCCTGGTTGCCCACCTCGCCGGCATGGTAGGAGATGACCTCCAGTGGTTGCGTCTGTTGGATGTGCCCTTCGGGGGTGATGAAGAAATGGTAGCCGATGCCGGGCCATCCCCTCTGCTCCACATGGTATTGGGCGATCTGGCGCGCATCCACGGAAGGGGGCACCACGCTGTGATGGATCACCAGGCTCCTGATCGCCTCGCGCGTGCGCCGGGCGTAACGCCGTGTGGGGTGTTGGGCCAGCGTGTCCATGATCTCCTCGATGGGGGGCTTGCGCGGCAAGGGGGCCGGCAACACCTCCACCACCACCGTTTGGCCCGCATCCCCCTGACGACCGAACCAAGTAACCCCCTCGTGCACCATTTCCCAGCGCAAGCGGTAGCGCCCGGGTGTCGCAGGTGACATCACTCGCGCCAGCAACTCCACCTCTTCACCGGCTGCAACGTCGCGCGGCAGATGGTTGTGATAGGCCACCGGCACCAACACCTCGCGGTTGTCCTCATCATACCAGCGTGAAGCGAGACAAAAAGGGTTGGAACCGCCGCACAGCCAGGTGCGGCTGCCTTCATTGCGCAACCGCGTCGGCACATAGATCGTCTCGCCGGCAACCATCTTGACCGGCGTGTTCTGAGTGAGGAAGAGAGCACGATATTCCGGCCGCGCCGGCAAGCGCCAGCGATAATCGTGCGCCAGGGCGCGGCGAAAATCCTCGATCACCGCCGGGTGACGCCGGATGCTCCATTGTTCCGCTTCCTCTTCCGGCCCATTCCAACGGTAAAGGATCAGGCTGCGAACCTGGCGCTCGGGATACTGCTGGTTCCAACGATCAATTTCGTTGTAGGCCGCTTGCACCCATTCGCCGGATGTCTCGCCATCCGGCCAACCCATCGTAGCGCTTGCCTCATCGGGAAGTGGACGGGCATCGGTGATGAAGACAGGCACGCGGGGCGGGATGACCGCCATGCTATCCTGATACGCTCTGAACTCGGCATAACGATCCGAGAAGGGCGGTTCCATTTTTTGTTCCGAGACAATGAGCGCGGGGTCACAACCGTGCGTGTAAGCATGGATGGCCACCCCATCATAGTTGCCCGGGCCAAGCAGGAGCATCACGTCCTGTTGATAACGCACCCAATCGCCACGCCGATTGCCCGGATAGGTCGTGTCCGCACAAAACGGCACCACGGCGGCGAGCAATACCAGGTCGTCCCGGTGGTCCGGCTGACTGCGGATCGCCTCGCGGCAGCGTTTATAACAGCGGGCGTAGAGATGCGGGGTGATGATTTCCTCCTGGGGCGAGCGGTACCCCGGTCGCGCTTCGGCGGCGTTGGGATGGTTGCCGATCACCCAGATATGGCATCCCGGCGAGCGGCGCACGAAGCCGGCGCAGCGCGCGGCGAAGTCATCGTAGAGCACAGAATATGGCAGGGTGCCGGCGCCGCGATGACCGTTCTCCAGCAACACGATCACGCCAAAACCTTGCGCAGACAGATCTTCGTAGGAAGCGGCCCCTGTATCCTGTGGCTCATGTCCGATTACCTCTTGGACGAGCACCCACCCGCGGCGTCCTGCGCTCGCCATCAGCGCTTCGCTGCCGCGGTCTTGCATACCAAACAGATAGATCGATTCGCCACTTGCAACCATGTCGTCACCTCATAAGAGAGCTGCATCTCTTCCGGTGCTTTGAGCGCGAAAAATGCGCCACCAATACACCTTGCACATTGTGTGCACCGGCGTCAACAATACGCACACTATGCCACTCCTCCTGCCCCAAAGTCGGGTGCGCACACGGCTTTGGGACAGGTGGCGCCGTGCACCTGACGCGTTAATCTCCTGGGAAAGAGCTCTGGCTATATGACCGGCCGTCCGCGCTTGATCACACTTGCCACCGGATTAATGCCAAGCTGGTATGCCAGATGACGATAATCCGGCTGCTTCAGGATGAGCAAATCTGCCTGCTTGCCGACTTCAATGGAACCGATGCGGCCACCCAATCCGAGCGCGTGTGCCGCGTTAATCGTGCAGGCGTTGAGTGCTTCGGCAGGCAACAGCTTCTGGTAGCGGCAGGCAATGGCCATCACCAGCGGCAAGGAAGGGCAAGGAGCGGAGCCCGGGTTCAGGTCGGTTGCCAATGCGATCGCCATTCCGGCGTCGAGCATTGCGCGCGCAGGGGCAAAATGTGCGCTGCCCAGATGGAAGTTGACCGCCGGGAGCAGCACGCCGACCGTCGAGGAAGCCGCTAACCGGGAGATCTCCTCCGGTGGGGTTACGTCCAGATGGTCGGCCGAGACAGCGCCCAGTTCGACGGCCAGGGTAGCTCCCCCCAATGCGCTGAATTCATCGGCATGGATCTTGACCGGCATCCCCAACGCCTGAGCAGCGCGGAGCACGCGCTCTGATTGCCAGATGTCGAAAGCGCCCCGCTCACAGAAGACATCGCAGAAGAGGGGCACCTTGCGGCGGGCAAAGGGGGAATCGCGATACCATGCCGTTGCCGCCGGCAGCATCTGCTCGATCACGCTATCGAGATATGCATCGGGGCGGCCGCGGTACTCGGGTGCCACTGCATGCGCGCCCAGAAAGGTGGGCACCAGCTCCACCGGATGAGCGTTGTCTCCTCCATCTTCTGCCAGCGCCGCGAGGGCGGCCAGCATCTTCAGCTCGCCGGCGACGTCCAGCGCATAGCCCGTTTTCACCTCGGCGGTGGTGGTGCCGAGCGCCAGCATGAGGTCCAGACGCGTCCTGGCCGTGGCAATCAGCTCCTCCATGGGAGCTGCCCGCGTGGCACGCACCGTATTCAGGATGCCGCCGCCGGATTCCAGGATCTCCAGGTAGCTCGCTCCGCGTAAACGTTGTTCAAACTCTTCGATGCGATCACCGGCGTAGACGACATGGGTATGGGCATCCACCAGACCGGGACAAACGGCGTGTCCATATGCGTCAACTCGCCGCCGCGCCGTATACGCGGCGCACACCTCCTCGGAAGCGCCCACCGCCACGACCAGGCCATCGTCTACCGCCACGGCGCCATCAGGGATCATCCCCACCTCGGCCATGGCGCGCCCACGCTTCGCCCCCTGGGGCGCAGCGCAGGTAATCAGCTGATTGGCGTGGCAGATAAGCAGGTCAACGCGGCGCATCGCTCTCTTCTCATGCGGCGAGATGCTGCTTCTATTATAGCAGGGTGTCAACATTACGTCAAGTAGTTACTTATGTTATGCGTGTTAACACAGAGAGTATGCTGGTGCTTTTGCGGATGGTGTGATCAGCATTGTCATCATTGAAGAAAAGCAGGTAGCGAAGCTATAATGAAGGTGAGTGGATTCCAACTGGATGAGCAGGATTGGGCTGTTCTTCTCGATCATCCAGCGGCGGAATCCCAAAGGTTAGGCGTCTGTCCCCTGCCGGCGACGCGGCATGCGTGTGTGGTGGGTTGTCTGGCAGGGGTGCTGAAGCTATCTCCGGCGGTGTCACTGACCAGTCAGGTTTGGCGGCGTGGCCGACTTGGGCGGGAGAAAGGAGGTGAGGAGATTTGTTGCCATCACGGCGCATCGCCATCCGTGCCGGTGCAGAGCTGCATGGAGGGTTGCCCGGCAGTGTGAAGCGCTGCCGTTGCATCGTCGCCGGGCAACATCACGCGCATCATGTCGTGGCGCATTGGGTGGGAGATCAGGCGCTGCGGGTGCCGAGCCGGGAGAGGGAGCCGGGACCGCCCTTTCGGGCTGGCATACCGCAAACGGTGTGGCAGGTCCCGCAGTTGCATGGGCCAAGGAGGTAGCGATGAAAAGGATCGGTATCGGCCTGGCGCTAGCACTGGTTGCCTCGCTGCTGCTGGTGGGGGTGGCGGCAGCGCAGTACCCGTACTATCCATACTACTACCCCGCTTACTATTACCCGTATCCCAGCTACTACTCAGGAAGCGGGTACTACGCGGGCTATGTGGACGGTTATCGCACGGGGTACTACGTCGGCTACAACCAGGGCTACTACGCCGGGTCAGGCAGCTACTATCCGGGTTACTACCCCTCGTACTACTATCCGTACCCGTATGGCTATGTACCTTATTACGGGTACTATTACGGGGGATATTACTTCGTCGGCTGGTAGTCGAACGGGCAGTGACCGGATACGTCCTACCGGGAGAACGGGGACATCCCCGTTCTCCCACCCCCAGGACGGGTTCTTTTCCGCTGCCAACGGTTCGGTATGGGCGCAAGCGAGCTCGGTCCCGGCCTGAGCTGCTCGCGCTCAGGATCAAAATATTCGGAATAGCCAGTTGAAACAGTTAAGGAGGATGCTCATGCGAATCATCGTGTTGGCGTTGTTGCTGGCAGCCCTGGCAGCGGTGACGCTGGGTGGGGTTGCGAGTGCCCAGGGGCCACTCCCTTATTACGGTTACACGCCCCAGACATACTACCTGCATGGTTACTACTACGCCTATCCCGGCGGATATGCCTATCCCTTCCCCGGTTATAACAGCGGCGCATACAACCGCTTTGGCGGGGGCTACTTCCCGCCCTATCAGCGCTTCGGGGGTGGCTACGTGTATGGCCCCTACCAGCGCTTCGGGGGTGGCTACGGCGTCACGCCCTACAGCAGCGGCTGGAGCTATATCGGCTACTGATCGCACGGCTCGGGCATCAATCAAACCGTCGGATGGTCAAACCCTCAAGCAGGGGCGCTGCAGCGATCAACGCGGCGCCCCTGCTTGACTTAATCTCATTTCCCCGTTATAATAAGTTATGGTAAACATCCTTTTCGTCGGCACCCAGAGGAGGCCCTGTGCCCGATCGCAGGACGGTTGACGAGCTCTCGCTCGAGGAGCTCGAGGAGCTGTTGATCATCAAGCGGCGCGAGGCGCGCATGCAGCGCTTGCGCCAGCTGGCTGCACAGGGGCGTGTCGCCCACGTGAACCCGCTGGCACTTGAGCAGATGCCCGCTTCCGCTCCCGGCCATCCACCGCCCAGGCAAACCGGCAGGCGCTTCTCCGCCGTGCAGCTCAAATCGTCCGATGCTGCAGCCTCTTTCCCCACGCCCGCAATGAGTCGAGGACGTCGGTGGCGCGACCGCATTTTGCTGGGGATCGAGATTCTGGCCCTGGCCGGCCTGTTGTTCATCTTTATCAGCACCTACGATACGCTGCGCACGTTGAACCAGGAGATGGTCACAGCGCGCGCGGCGGGACAGGAGATGCTCGCTCCCACGCCGACGCCACTGGTATATTTTGAGCGCCTGCCCGGCGGACACACGCCACCCAACCAGTTGGGCGGCACGGCGCCCGATGTGCCCCTGCACCTGCAACAATGGGTGCAGCCGGCTCCTCCCCAACCGTTGCCCACCCCCAGCGTCGGCAAGCCAACGCGCATCGTCATCCCCGCCATCGGGGTGGATGCACCCATCGTCGAAGGGGTGACTTGGGAGGACCTCAAGAAAGGGGTGGGCCATCTGCCCGGCTCGGCGCACCCGGGCCAGCGCGGCAATATGTACCTGGCCGCTCAC
>Ga0123519_10005002_pt1 | contig 21280 bp, 18 predicted proteins | sample YelNatPaOPRAMG02_FD_87396 | JGI IMG/M metagenome (GOLD analysis project Ga0123519, IMG submission 87396) | Hot spring microbial communities from Yellowstone National Park - Yellowstone National Park OP-RAMG-02 (version 2) | ecosystem: Environmental > Aquatic > Thermal springs > Hot (42-90C) ...
TCAGCCAGCGATCCGTCGCCGCTTCAGTATATAGCTCCCTATGCCGGATGCGCGATGGGCGAGTATTTCAGGGATTCGAAGCGCCACGCACTGGTTGTATACGACGACCTCTCGAAGCACGCGCAGGCCTACAGACAAGTGTCGCTTCTGTTGAGACGACCTCCGGGGCGGGAAGCATATCCAGGAGACATCTTCTATCTGCACGCGCGATTGTTGGAGCGAGCAGCCAAGCTCAGTGACGAACTTGGAGGCGGATCGCTTACGGCACTGCCTATCATCGAGACACAGGCGGGAGACATATCAGCCTACATCCCAACAAACGTGATTTCAATTACGGACGGACAAATCTACTTGGAGCCTGACTTGTTCTACGCGGGCGTGCGGCCGGCAATCAACGTCGGAACTTCGGTGTCGAGGGTAGGATCGAGCGCGCAGAAGAAGGCAATGAAAACCGTTACGGGTCAGCTTAAACTAGACCTCGCGAGGTATTGGGAACTGCAGGCGTTTGCGCAGTTTTCAAGCGACCTGGACAAAGCTACGCTTGCACAGCTTGCTCGTGGTGAGAGAATTGTCGAGATTCTCAAACAGCCGCAATATAAGCCGATGCCGCTTCACAATCAGGTGTTTATAATCTATGCCGCTACTAACGGATACTTGGATGACATTCCGGTTAAAGAATGCAGGCGTTTCGAGCAGGAACTGTATGCGTTCATGGCGGATCGCTATCCGGATGTTGGGCATACTATCGAGAAAACAGGTGTGCTGGATGACGCGACGATGGAAAAGATGAAGCGCGCGGTAGAAGAATTCAAGGCGGGGTTTAAGGCTTAGATCGATGGCGAGTGCAAGGGACATCCGCCGGCGCATTCGCGCCGTTAAGAACATAGAGAAGATAACAAATGCCATGAAAATGGTAGCGGCGGCGCGTTTGAAGAAAGCTCAGAGCCGTGCGGAGGCTGCACGGCCTTATGCTCAGAAGATTCGCGAAGTTATGGCGAATCTTGCTGCCAGCGCAGGCGATATTCAACATCCGCTTTTGGCTCAACGCGAAGAGCAAAGAGTCGCATTTGTGATTATAGGTGCCGAACGCGGACTTGCAGGCAGCTACAATGCAAACGTGATGAATGCAGCCTTGCACGCAATAGGCGATAGGGACCCGAGCGATGTGAAGCTGGTACTGATGGGACGGAAGGCTGTTGGATTCTTCCGCCGCAAACCTTATGAGATCGTCGCGCGATTGGAGTCGCCTAGTGGCGAAGTTCTTTTTGGCGACGTGCGTCGAGTGACCGCACAGGTGCGGAATATGTTCGAGCACGCAGAGGTGGATGCGGTCTATTTGGTATATGCGCGGTTTATTACGGCAATGCGGCAGCAGCCTACTGTTGTCAAACTGTTGCCGATGGTCCGGCCGAGTGCTGAAGAGGTTGCTCCGCCGGAGTTCGAGTTCGAGCCGAGCGCGCGCGAATTGCTTGGTGTGCTTCTGCCTCGTTATATAGATACGCAGGTCTACCAGGCCTTAGTAGAAGCGCAGGCAAGTGAACAGGGTGCCAGGATGACGGCCATGTCCGCTGCTACTCAAAATGCAGGTGAGATGATCGAGACGCTAACCCTGGCCTATAACAAAGCCCGCCAGGCTGCAATTACGAAGGAGATCACAGAGATAGTAACCAGCGCGGAAGCGCAAAAGTAGAGATAACAGTAAGTTAGGTTTCTATCGCACAACCTAATCTTATTTTGAGATAGACAACTTTCGCTTTTTGACTTCTGATCCGGAGGACAGATGGCAACTGGAAAAGTAACCCAGGTAATTGGACCGGTGGTAGACATTCGCTTTCCGGCGGATGAGCTGCCGGAAATTTTGAACGCCGTGATTATTCCGAACGTTCGCGGCGAGACAATCACCGTCGAAGTTGCGCAAATGGTTGGCAACGATACCGTCAGGTGCGTTTCAATGCAATCTACTGACGGATTGGTGCGCGGGATGGAAGCAATTGACACGGGTGGGCCGATCACGGTTCCGGTAGGGCGTGAGACGCTTGGTAGAGTCTTCAACCTGCTTGGTGAACCGATAGACAAACGTGGGCCAATCGACGCCAAACAGAGGCTTCCCATCCACCGACCAGCGCCTTCCTTCGAAGAGCAGGTGCCGGCGGTTGAGATGTTCGAGACAGGACTCAAGGTTGTAGATCTTATTTGTCCTTACGCCAAGGGAGGTAAGATCGGCCTGTTTGGAGGCGCGGGCGTCGGTAAGACCGTTCTCATTACAGAGCTCATTCGCAACGTCGCTACGGAGCACGGAGGCTTTTCCGTTTTTGCGGGGGTTGGCGAGCGCACGCGCGAAGGCAACGACCTCTGGCTTGAGATGCAACAGAGCGGTGTTATCGACAAGACTACTATGGTCTTCGGACAGATGAACGAACCTCCGGGCGCGAGACTCCGCGTAGGTCTCTCGGCGCTTACGATGGCAGAATATTTCCGCGATGTCGAGGGACAGGACGTGCTCCTGTTCATCGACAATATATTCCGATTTGTTCAGGGAGGAGCGGAAGTATCGGCGCTTTTGGGACGTATGCCGAGCGCAGTAGGATATCAACCTACGCTTGCTACCGAGATGGGCGAGTTGCAGGAGCGGATCACGTCTACTGTTAAAGGCTCGGTTACCTCGATTCAGGCGATCTACGTTCCGGCAGATGATCCCACCGATCCGGCGCCGGCAACCACCTTCGCATTTCTCGATGCGACCACGTACCTGGAACGGCGGATATTCGTTCGTGCGATATTCCCTGCGGTAGACCCGCTGGCGTCAACTTCGCGGATATTGGACCCGAACATTGTCGGTCAGGAACATTATGACGTAGCTCGCGGAGTGCAGCAAATACTTCAACGCTACCGAGAACTGCAGGACATTATCGCGATTCTTGGAGTGGATGAGCTTTCGGACGAGGACAAGCTCATTGTAGCCCGGGCGCGGAAGATTGAGAACTTCCTCTCGCAGCCGATGTTCGTTGCGGAGGTGTTCACTGGCCTTCCGGGACAGTATGTCAAGCGCGAGGATACTGTAAGAAGCTTCAAAGAGATATTGGAAGGCAAGTGGGACCACCTTCCTGAACAAGCGTTCTACATGGTCGGTCCGATCGAAATGGCGGTCGAAAAGGCTAAGAGAATGGGAGTTGAGGTCTAGCGAGCGGATTTGTATCCTTTTCAGGTGTATCGGTTTTATGAAATTCGTTTGACCTGAGATGAGCGAGTCCGCAAACAATGTGGTACTTATAACGAGGGTTGTTGCGGTAGAGAATAAATATGCCGGACAAAACGTTTAGACTGGAAATTATAACACCTGATCGGGTAGTACTTTCTGCGGATGATGTTACCTCCGTAGTGGTGCCGGGAGTGGAGGGCTATCTAGGAGTACTCGCCAATCATGCACCTCTCATGACGGCGCTGAAGATTGGTCGCATCGATTTCAAACGTGCCGATGGTTCGGCGAAAGAGATGGCTGTGTCCGGCGGATTCATGGAAGTCCTCGATAATACCGTTACCGTGCTTGCTGAAGCCGCCGAGCTGGCAGACGAAATTGATACGGAGCGCGCGGAACGTGCGGCCAAGCGAGCCGAAGAGCGCCTTGCAGCGCGGGATCCGAGTATAGACATCGAACGTGCTCGAGCTGCCTTGCAGAGAGCGCTCAACAGATTGGACGTGGCACAACGAGCGCGCTAGATCTGAAAATGCTGCATTCCCTATCGTGTCCGCTTGCCGCAACCGTGAAACAAGGACATGAAGGTCCTGGGGATGCCGGTTGGGCTGTCGGCCAAAACCTGTGGGCTTCCGGTTCTCATACTTTTTGACTCGGCAAACGACATGAAGCGATGGATATTTACCCTGATGTTGCTCACCTTTGCCCCTCGGGTTGGTGCATATAGAGTCCCATACGAGATCTGGATGGGGGCTTACGTAGGCGATGCGAAGGTTGGCTGCCTATCGCTCAAGGTCACCCAGGACGAACTGGACGGTGTGCGCGGATACAGATTTGAGAGCGCCATTAAGAATCGTCTAAAGGTCTTAGGTGCTGAGCTTAACCAGGTCGCTAATACGGTGGTCTATACGGACTCCGAGTATAACCCTCTCCGCGAAGAGTTCTCGATGTCCAGCGGCGGAAAAACGACAACCGTAAGCGCGAAGTTCTTCAAAGACCGAATCGAGTGTGTTATCTCAGCAGGCAGCGGAACATCGACCAAAACCATTCCAATCCCGGAGGGGGTGAGCCTGGTTGGTGATGCAATGTTTGCGCTACCAGATTCTGTTCCGGAGATCGGACGCGAGTATAATCTACACTATTTCAACCCGCTTATGCTCTCGATAGACGATCTCAAGGTTAGAGTGGAGCGCAAAGAGAGGATAACAATTGGCGGCAAGAGTTATGACACGATAGTTATCAAGAACAGCACCTCTATGGGCGAGATGACCTTATGGCAGGAGCCGAATGGTGACGTTGTGCGCGTGGATGCGATGATGGGCATCAGGATGATCCGTCAAACAAAGGAAGAAGCGCTTGCCGGTTTGAACGGAGGCGGCGAAGATTTTGCAGTAAGAACGCGAGTGAAGACGGATAAACCGATCCCTGCGCCGCGCGAAGTCAAAGTGTTGGATATCGTGATAACCGGATTGGATGAGCCGGGGATGATCATAACCGACGCGCGTCAAAAGGTGAAAGCGGTAGATAGTCGGGAAGGTGGAGTGCACTTGCGCATAACCTCGATGCGGGAAGTGCCTTCTAAATCGCTGTCTCTACCTATTAGAAAGCCGGAGCTTGCGGAGTACCTCTCTGTAACGCCTTACGTAGATCACAATGACAAATCTGTGAAGGAGCAAGCTGCTGAGATAGTGGGTGATGAGAAGAACTCCTACGCAGCGTGTTCCAAGCTGCGCGCGTGGCTTTATTCTTATCTCCAGGTGAAGGGAGATATAGGGATTACGCGTTCGGCGTCAGATGTGTTAAAATCTAGGGTAGGTGTGTGCAGAGATTATGCTATTCTCTTCGCTGCTATGGCGCGAAGTGTCGGTATTCCGACAAAGGTTGTGTCCGGACTCATCTACCTGGAAGACGGCTTCTACTACCACGCTTGGGTCGAATGCTACACTGGTAAATGGGTTTCGTTCGATGCTACTCTGCCTACAGACTTTGTAGATGCGACGCACATAAAGCTCGCTGAAGGCGACGCGACATCTATGTTTACGCTTGCGAAAGTTATCGGTCGCTTAAAGGCTGAGATCAAGGGAGCAAAGTGAATCTGGGTCGAAAGCTCAAGATGTGAGATCGGCCGTTTTGGAGGACGACTTGCTGGCCAAAGACTTTCTGACTGTAGGAATTTTCGTAATAGTCGGGATAGTATTCGTGGCACTGACGCTGTTTGCGTCGCTGTTGTTTAGACCGCACAAGCCCACGGATACGAAACTGAGCACTTATGAGTGCGGCGAAGTGCCGATGGGTCCGGCGTGGCTGCAGTTTCGGGTGGGCTACTACATCTACGCGCTTGTGTTTTTGATATTCGATGTGGAGGCGGTGTTTGTTTTCCCATGGGCTGCCGGGTTGTTGGGATTCTCGAGGACCAAGGCGCTGGCAGTTCTAGGCTTGATCGATATGGTAATCTTCGTTGGCGTCCTCGCGGTCGGGTTGGTGTATGCCTGGAAGAAGGGTGTTCTGGAATGGAAGTAGAGCGACCATTTGACTACGTGGAGCGCATTCCCGGCGGGGCTATCGTGACCACGACTGTGGACAAGGTGCTCGAGTGGGGTCGGGAATCGTCACTATGGTATTTCGCGTTCGGTCTCGCGTGCTGCGCTATCGAGGTACTTATGGCTGCAGGTGCTGCGCGGTTTGACCTTGATAGATTCGGCATGATGTTCCGCGCGACTCCTCGTCAGAGCGATCTTATGATAGTTGCAGGCACGGTGACGAAGAAAATGGCTCCGCGTGTCAAGAGGCTATATGAGCAAATGGCGGAGCCGAAATATGTGATTGCTACCGGAAGCTGTGCAAATGCTGGCGGACCGTTTGCGGATTCGTATGCGGTTTTGAAAGGCGTTGACAGGATCATACCGGTGGATGTCTACGTTCCCGGCTGTCCTCCGCGTCCAGAGGCACTCATATATGCAGTGCAGAAACTAAAAGAGAAGATGCGAGAAGAAGTAAGAGAGAAACACCGGAAGTAGTTATAAAACGCTACGTCCGCAAAGAAAGCCAGGCTTGCTTTAGAACAGAACAGCCCGAACTCAAATAAATTGGCCAGGGCGCCTGAAGCAAACTTCTGGAAAACTAATAGCTATGACAGAACTAATCGAAAAAGCAATTCGTGATGCCTTTCCCGATGCGGTAATCGAAACCACGGCGGATATGGACGGCGTTTTGAACATAAAAATCGACCCAAGCACGATTGTGCCCGTGTGCGAAAAGTTGCATTCGTTGGGTTTTGACTATCTTGCCGACGTATTCGCAACCGACAGGCAGGATCGAATAGAGGTTGTTTATCGCCTTACAGCACTCGAACGAAACGAAAAGCTCGTGCTGCGAATCGATCTGGACCGCGATAAGCCTGAAGTCGACTCCGTTACCTCGATTTGGAAGGGAGCGAACTTCCTCGAAAGAGAAGCTTACGACTTGCTTGGCGTTGTGTTCAAGGGCCATCCGGACTTGCGCCGCATATTGTTGCCTGAGGATTGGGAGGGCCATCCGCTGAGGAAAGATTATGTCATCCCGGATTAGAACCGAACTTATTGAGATAAACATGGGGCCGCAGCATCCCAGCACTCATGGGGTGTTGCGTCTTGTTTTGACGCTCGACGGCGAAGTTGTTGTGGACTGTAAGCCCGATTTGGGCTATCTGCACCGCGGAATCGAGAAACTCGCGGAAATGCGAACTTATGTCCAGTTTATACCTATAACCGATCGGTTGGATTACCTGTCTTCGATGCTGCAAAACGCAGCCTACGTCGGTGCAGTGGAGAAGCTGGGGCAGATAGAGGTTCCCGAGCGCGCGGAATGGATCAGGATGATAGTGATGGAGCTCCAGCGCATTGCCAGCCATCTGATATTCTACGGCAGCATGGGACTTGATCTGGGAGCGACAACTCCGTTCCTATACGGCATGCGTGAGCGGGAAGACATACTTGATTTGTTCGAGATGCTCTGCGGTGCAAGACTTACTTATAACTACTTCCGTCCTGGCGGGGTATCTCGCGACTTGCCCGAAGGGTTCTATCGTAAAGCTAAAGCCTATATTGCCAAGCAGCGCGAGCGATTGAACGAGTATGATGACCTACTCACCAATAACCAGATTTTTATTGGAAGAATGCGTGGGGTGGGAGTTATAAGCGCGGAAGAAGCGATCAATTGGTCGCTTAGTGGCCCCAGTTTGCGCGCGTCAGGTGTGGCTTATGACGTTCGAAGAGTAGATCCTTATTCGTTCTACGACAAAGTTAACTGGCAGGTTATCACTCGCACCGAAGGTGACTCGTACGCGCGTTACCTTTGCCGCATGGATGAGATCAGACAAAGCCTCTCGATAGTTGAGCAGGCGCTGGATATGATACCTGAGGGTGAGCTGAAATGCAAGACTCCGCTGCGGCTTAAATTGCCTGAGGGTGAAGTTTATCACCACATAGAGTCGTCTCGTGGAGATCTGGGTGTGTATATCGCCAGCGATGGTTCGGATAAACCCTACAGACTACGTTGGCGAGCACCGTCGTTTGTAAACCTCGGAGCACTTGGCCAGATGGTTAAGGGTTGGAAGGTGGCTGATGTGGTTGCAATTCTCGGCAGCATCGATGTTGTGCTTGGAGAAGTGGACCGGTGAGCATAAGTTTAAAATGCAACGAAAGGGGGTGAGCAGGTGGCAATAAGCGGCAGGAAAATAAGGCCCTTGTTTACGTTTGTCTTCGTAATGATGGGTGGAATTGCGGGCGATGCTTTCTCGACTTGGTATGTGGCCTCACTCGAACGCTTAATTGGCACAGAAGATCCGAAGCTATTTGGCCTTATTCGTATCAATCCTACGCAGCTCAAACATACGGAGCTCGTACTGCTTTATACTGTTTTCATCGTCGTTGGGGCGTTGCTTGGATTCGTTGTTGAGCGAATTGCCTTCCAGCAAGCTGCAGCGGCTCGCGCAAGTTTTGAACGTATGGCACCGCAAGATAAGATCGCTGCAGGAGCTGGTTTGGTACTCGGTCTCGTTTTGACCGCGCTGTTGCAAAGTATCTTAAAGACTCCGTTGTGGGTCAATGTCATCATCGCGTTTTTACTTTGCAGCATGTCGGTCGTTGCGTTACAGAGCCTCAAGGAACAGATAAGATTCTATTTTCCCGGCACTGTGCCCGTTGCTAAGGGAGAATCTGCAGTTCGTTACAGACCAAAGCTTCTCGACACAAACGTTATAATCGACGGTCGAATTGCTGATGTATGCAGAGCGGGATTTGTCGAAGGCCCAATCTATGTTCCCAAGTTTGTCCTCGAAGAACTTCAGCAGATAGCGGATTCCAGCGACTCGCTGAAACGCGCCAGAGGTCGCAGAGGTCTCGACATTCTCAACCAAATGCAGAAGGAAAGGGAACTCAAGGTTCCAGATTTTCCAGCGGACGATCCATCTGAGGAAGTGGATGCACGACTCGTCCGTCTCGCGCGCGAGGTCGATGGAGCTATCATCACCAACGACTACAATCTCAACAAGGTGGCCGAGCTGCAGGGAGTCGATGTGCTCAACATCAACGAACTTGCCAACGCTTTAAAGCCGGTGGTTTTGCCCGGTGAGGAAATGCAAGTCACCATAATAAGAGAAGGCAAGGAAAAAGATCAGGGTATTGGCTACCTTGATGACGGCACGATGATTGTAGTCGAAGGTGCACGCCGGCTGATTGGCGAAACGCTCGACGTCAGCGTAACCAGCGTCCTACAAACAGTGCAAGGTAAAATGATCTTCGCCAAGATCAAAGAAGCTGACGAGCAATCGGAGACCGAGGATGAAAGTTTCCGCGCTTATTCCGGGAGCAGGCCGAGGAGAAAGATTCGGTAAGCCTGTCAATAAAGTCTTTTGGATTGTGGCAGGCAAGCCGGTCCTCGCGCACACACTATCGGCCTTTGAAACATGTGAAGCCGTCAGCGAGATAGTGCTGGTTGTCGGCGAACAAGAGATTGAAACAGCCGAAGAGATAGTGCGCCGATTTGGTTTTACCAAAGTTGCCGCGATTGTTCCTGGGGGAGAACACCGGCAAGACTCGGTGGCGAATGGGCTCAGGCATGTCGCAGGTGACATTGTTGTTATCCACGATGCGGCGCGTCCGCTTGTTACGTGTGAGATAATCAAGCAATCTATAGAAGAAGCTGCGCGAACTGGTGCCTGCATCGCTGCTGTTCCGGTCATCGACACCATAAAGTGTGTAGAAGACGGAGTAGTTGGTGAAACTATAGACCGACGCAATCTCTACGCTGTGCAAACGCCGCAAACCTTTCGCACTGATCTTATCATATCGGCACACGACCGTGCTCGTGCCGACGGAGTGTATGCTACGGATGATGCCGCACTTGTCGAGCGACTGGGGATGAAGGTAACCGTTGTGCCCGGGTCTTACGACAACATCAAAATGACCACACCGGAAGATCTGGACCTTGTTGCAATGAAGCTTGGTGTTTGTCCGGAGAAACCAATGACATTCAGAACTGGCCTGGGTTATGACGTCCATAGGCTTGTCGAAGGACGAAAGTTGTTCTTGGGTGGGGTCGAGATCCAATTCGAAAAAGGGCTTGCAGGCCATTCGGATGCTGACGTTGTGCTTCATGCGATTGCAGATGCTTGTCTGGGCGCGGCTTCCCTTGGTGACATAGGCCGTCACTTTCCTGATACTGATCCGCAATACAAAGATGTGTCCAGCCTGAAACTTCTCGAACGCGTGGGCGAGATGCTCGTTGGTGAAGGTTGGCGGGTGATAAATGTTGACGCTGTTGTAGTTTGCGAGAGGCCAAAGATTGCGCCTTATGTGCCGCTGATGATAGAGCGAATAGCAGGCGCTTTGAGTGCTGATCCGGCCTGCATCTCCGTCAAAGGCACCACTACTGAAGGTCTCGGCTTCACGGGACGAGGCGAAGGGATCGGGTGCTACGCTGTCGCCGCGCTTGCGAGTCGAAACACCTAACTTTAGGTGCATGCTCGATAAGGCGAGTCTCGCGGCCGCTTTTGCAACTTTAACGAGGAGGATACGCTTGCCACAGACGAATGTTGTCCTTGCTTCCGCATCGCCGCGACGCAGGGAATTGCTTTGTCTTCTTTTTGACGAGTTTCGAGTAGTTCCGAGCGAGTTCGACGAAAGTGATGTGCCGCTGGAACTGGGTCCGGCGGAGCACGTGGTTCATTCTTCGCTTATGAAAGCCCGTGATGTAGCAGCAAAGCATCCTGAGTCACTGGTGATCGCTGCGGATACGGTCGTGGTTGTTGATGGCACGATTTTGGGGAAACCGATCGATGCCGAAGATGCTGCGAGAATGCTGCGGCTTCTCGGAGGGCGTGTGCATCAGGTGTATACGGGAGTAAGTGTTGCTGCAAACGGCATCGAAAGAAGCGGGTTCGAGTGCACGGACGTGACTTTTCGTGAATTGGATGATGATATAATTGCACGTTATATTGCGACTGGGGAACCGATGGACAAGGCGGGAGCCTATGCCATTCAAGGCAAGGGATCGGTGCTGATTAAAGGCATTTCAGGCTGCTACTTCAACGTGGTTGGCCTGCCTATTTACTTACTGAGCAGGTTGCTTGAAGAGTTCGACATTCGTCCTTTGGAGGATTGCTGAGTAGAAAGATGCGAACAAAACAAAGAATTCTTTGGACCGGTTTGTTGCTTGCACTGTGTGCCGGTTCTGCAGCAGGGAAAGCGTCAATTTCCAGGATCGACTACAAGGGATGGAAGGGTTGTTGGGAGCTTTCCAACTCTCTGGTGAAGTTAGTCGTAGTTCCTCAGATCGGCGGGCGCATTATGGAGTATTCGGTCGGCGGCGAAAATGTGCTGTGGCAAAACAGGGCGGAACTCGGTGTCGTAGAGCCTTCCGATCTGGGCAAGAAGTGGCACAACTATGGCGGTTATAAAGCCTGGAACGCTCCGCAGCAGCGCTGGCGCGCCCCGGACTACGACAACTACTACGACTATGCTCCAGCAGAGGTTGAAACGATACACACAGGCCACGGCGACAAAGAAGAGGAAATGGTTGGCATCCGCGTCGTCACATCTCCGATTTCGCACCTTGGATTCCAGTTCGAGCGATATATCTATCTGTCTGAGCGGACATCTCGCGTTCGGATAGTCGAGAGAATGCGCAACGTTTCCGACCGTGGTATCGAGTGGAGCATTTGGGATGTGACTCAGGTAAACGCGCCGTGTTGGATTGCGTTCCCGCTGCATATCACTGATGACTATCCCGAGGGATGGCGGAGGTTGCTCGGGTCGGAATATCCAGATCCACGTCAGGTGACTGCTGTCGGCAATGTGGGGATTCTGAAATATGCAGGAGCTATAGACAAGATTGGTAACGGCTCGCCGGACGGCTGGATGGTCTACATCAAAGATCGGGTTGCCTATGTCAAACAATGGAGCGTGCGCACCGTAGATGCTGTATACCCCGACGGAGGATGCAACTTGGAGATCTTCACGGCGGACAAGGCTATGGGCGGTTACGTGGAGATGGAAGTCTTGGGACCTATCGTGAAGCTTAAGCCGGGAGAGACCACACAGCTTGTGGAGGACTGGTTTCTCTCACGGCTGAACGGTAGCGCGGCCGATCGGGATGACGTGATAGAGAGGTTGAAGCTCTTGCAGAGGCGCGGTTTGCTGCCGCGATCAGTGCGGCTTTGAGAGTCTGCGGTATAATTAGGGGTATGATACGAGCAAGGAAGCATATAGTATTAACCATGATCGGACGGCCGGTTTGGATAGCGATCATCTTGGTCGCGTTGATCGCCGCAGGATGCGGACGTGCGCCTGAGCCGCCTCAGGGAAAAATGATAGTGGCCGCCAGCATAGCGCCGCTGTACGATTTCTCGCGACAGGTGGGCGGTTCGCTGGTAGACGTTGAGCTTCTTGTCCCGCCGGGAGCGAGTCCGCATACGTATCAGATCGAACCTGCCCAAATGAAGGTCCTGAGTCGCGCTTCGGTGTTGGTGCTCAACGGAGTTGGTCTCGAATACTGGGCAGATAAAGCGGTGGATGCCGCAGATAATCCGAGATTAATAGTAGTCCGCACGGCTGAGGGACTCCCGATTGTTGGCAAGGGGAAGGATCCACATCATCCAAGTGGCAATCCGCACGTTTGGCTTGATCCACGGATGGCTATACGTCAGGTAGAAGCAATTCGCGATGCCTTTGCTAAAGCGGATCCTGCGCATAGCAAGGTGTATGCAGAAAACGCCGAACGCTTCATACAAAAGCTCAGAGCGCTTGATGAGGAAATAAGAAAGCGAGTGAAAACGTTTCGGTCGCGTTCTTTTATTGCTTTTCATCCGGCATGGGTCTATTTCGCCAAAGAATACGGCCTCGACCAGGCTGCAGTGATCGAAGAAAGTCCTGGCAAGGAGCCGTCACCATCGCACATAAGAAAAATCATCGAGACAGCCAGAAAACTGAAAGTCAAGGCAGTGTTTGCGGAGCCGCAGTTTTCGCCGAAGGCGGCACAAGTGATCGCAGATGAAGTGGGAGCCAAAGTGCTTATTCTTGATCCTCTAGGTCAACCACCCAACTATAGCTATATCGAGACAATGCGCCGAAATCTCGATCGGATGGCGAAGGGACTTGGTCGATGAGCGCAACGCTTCAAAGCGAATCGCCGGTTGTGCGTGTGGATGATGTCAGCGTGACCCACCACGGCATGTTGGTGCTTGATCACGTGTCCCTGACTGTGCCGAAAGGAACATTCGTCGCAATAATAGGCCCAAACGGTGCGGGCAAGACGACGTTGTTAAAGGTGATTCTGGGCTTGATCAAACCAGACTCGGGGCGGGTGGAATTGTTCGGAAAGCCGGTGGAAGAGCTGGGGCATGAGCGATCGAGGATTGGCTATGTGCCTCAGATTATGACGATCGACATCAACTTTCCAATTACTGTGTTCGAAACTGTGCTGATGGGCAGGTACGGGCGCACCGGTGTCGGCAGAAGACCTACTGCAGAGGATAAAGAAGCTGCTATGGCGGCGTTGGAGAAGGTGGGAATCGCCGACCTGCGGGATCGTCCGATTCGTAGATTATCAGGCGGACAGAGACAGAGAGTTTTTATTGCCCGAGCGTTGGCAAACGAGCCTGATTTGCTACTTTTGGACGAGCCGACTATGGGTGTGGACATTGCCACTACAGGCACCCTTTACTCGTTGCTCAAGGAACTCAAAAACGAGGGGGTCACGATTTTGCTGGTCTCACATGATGTCGGCGTCGTAGCAGCGTACATAGACAGTGTGGCATGCCTCAACAGGTATTTGGTGGCGCACTGCCGTCCTGACGAGTTGGTGTGTACCGACGCTTTGCGTAAAATGTACGGTTGCGACACAGCATTCTTGCACCACGGACGGGCTCCGCATATTGTTGTTGAGGATCACTGAGCTATCCGATAGCCTGTCGCGGAGGAAGCGGTTATGGACTTATTCGGTTACACATATATGCAGCGCGCGTTTGTAGCAGGTGTGCTCGTCGGCGCGCTCTGCGCGGTCGTTGGCGTTTATGTGGTGTTGAGAGGTCTATCGTTCATAGGTGCAGGGATTTCTCACGCTTCATTCGGTGGTGTGGCTATTGGACTCGCCTTAGGCGTCAATCCTGTGTGGACGGCCGTTGTCTTTTGTCTTGCGGTTGGGTGGGGAATAGGACTGACCGTTCAGCGGGGAAACGTTAAAGAGGATACTGCTGTCGGGGTCTTTTTTGCTTCGACAATGGCGCTTGGTGTTCTTATCCTCGGTTTAATTGGGGGCTATCAGGTCGATCTGTTCAGCTATCTCTTCGGCAGCATCCTTGCCGTTACAATGCAAGACGTATGGACGACGGCAGCAATTGCGGTATTAGTGTTGAGCCTCGTAGCCTGGCTTTACAAGGACCTCATGTTCGCCGTTTTTGATTCAGAGACGGCTGAGGTGATCGGCGTTCCTGCCGGGCGATTGTATTTCCTGCTTATCTCGATAATAGCGCTCACTGTGGTGATGTCGATCAAAGTTGTGGGAATAGTGCTGGTTTCGGCTCTTATAGTAACTCCGGCTGCTGCGGCCTATCAGCTCACCGAAAGGTTCAACAAGATGATGTTGCTGTCGATAGCGTTCGGAGTCGGTTCATGCGTTGCAGGACTTATTATAGCAGACCGGCTCGGATTTGCGCCGGGAGCTGCAATAGTGTTGCTGTCAACGCTCGCGTTTTTTCTCTGTACGTTATTCTCGCCAAGGCGACGGAAAACTCCGTTTCAAGACGCCGACGAATCGGGACTCCCGAAAACTTCGGCATGATGTGCAATTTTGTAACACATATAAACACACTCTGCCCAGATGAACATTTTTTGGCGGCTGAAACTGCAGCACCAAATAGCAAAGTCTCCCTTATAAGTCAGCGGAGTTTTAGGACAAATACTGGCATCAGGCTAAAACTGTGCGTTTTCAGTAGCTATTCCTCGAATAGGCGAAGGCCGATTTCGCACATCGGTTGCCGTGACTTCAGTCGCCGAGCGCCGCTTTTATTTGTTATGATGCATTCCTTTCCGCTGCTTCAATCGCGATCTTCGTCCACTCGTGCAGTCGTTTAGGGTGGCCTGCAAGCGTCTGCAGCTCTCGAAGCACAATCTGGTAGTAGCAGCCCTTCAGTCGTCTCGTTCCATCCTCTAAGTGTCGCCGGATGCCGTCCGTGTTGTCGGGGAACACAACCTCGCTTGCCTTCTGTCTCCACATGATCGTGTATCTGTTGCCGACCTTCTCGATCACCCGATCAAGGTCGGTCCAAGCGCTTGATACAAAGATTCGCAAATTTGGGATTTTCAACACGCCGTCTATCTTATTGGTCAGATTCTCACAACAGCCGTATGCCGTTAGGCCGAAGCGCTCAAATATAGGCATCTGATAGGCGAGCAAAAACTCTTCCCACATCGCAGGCGAAACCTGGTCGAATTCCTGACTGTTGCCGCTCCCCCAAAGATTTGCGCACGTAAGCTTGCCGTCTGGGTTCGGATTGCCGATATCGTCACTGCAGAACATCGGTCCTACGTTGTTGGGTGATAGCATACCGGTTTGCTCAATTTGTGACATGCAGTTTAGCACTACATCACGAAGATATCCCATCATCCTGTGAACAAATTCAGGAGCGACGGCCATATCCATCATCAGTTCGGATAGACCTCTAAGGTCCGCTGCATGGGTGCAAAGAGTCGCCTCAAGGGGTAAAGTGCAGCGGAGCTTAACAGGTAGGATGTCTCCCAAAAGCTCATCCGCCTTCGATAATGCCTCGTCGGTTTTAGGCGCATTGAAACTAAACGAGGGAATCCTGAGTTTCTCGAAGTCGGCTTCGGACTTGAGAGGCGGATCATAGCTCCACGCTCCACCCTCCGAATCCGGTTGATGTCTTCTAATGTCCACTCCCCATAGGTTGGGAGGGTCTCGATCGATCACGGCATCAACGAGAAAATCGGTCTCTACCGGATCGTCATCACCTATATCGTGCTTGATAAGCACTCTTCGGAATTCATGTTCTATCGAGCGCAGCCACGGATCGCTGCATCTAAGCTCGCCCTCAGGCAGAAGTTCGTTCCACGCGCCGATTGGCCGACAATAGACCGGTGCGCGGTCGGGTTTGCGCAGCGCGTTTACGTCTCGCCAGCGTTTCTTGATGCGTTCGTTTTCCTCGCTCATCGCAATTTCAGCAACGCGACGAGCCAAGTCGCGCACGTATTCCCTCTGTTCTTGCTCTATCAATGTTAGTCCTCTTTCCAGTACTGCAATTTCAAAACGGGCAGAGTTGTGTTTTGACGTTACAAAAGAAGGTTAGGCGCATTATTTGAAAAGCCCTCCGAATAGCCGTCATTGGAAGCATCCTACGAATCCTTCACAGTGCTCGCTGCCAAGATTTTAAATTTTCCTGCTAATGCTCTGATCCGTTGGTGTCGATAGATGACTTAGAAGACACAGACGAACGACCTGCGAGGTTGGGCTTAGACTCGGCAGCGCAGAAGAAATAGCGAGTTTCAGGAGGGAAAACAGGAAGTGAGTCTCAGAATTAACTTGAATACGGCGGCTCTTACTGCCCACAGGGTGCTATCAGATACCGATGCCAGCCTTTCCAAAACGATCGAAAGGCTTTCGTCGGGGTTCCGCATCAACTCTGCAGCGGACGATCCAGCGGGGCTGGTTATTTCAGAGAAACTTCGCGCTCAGGTTAGCGGTTTGGGCCAGGCGATTAGAAACGCGGGCGATGCCGTCAACATGGTGAGAACTGCAGAGGCAGCACTGAACGAAGTTCACAGACTGCTTCGATCGATGCGTGATCTTGCCGTGCATGCCGCAAACACCGGTGCGAACGACGCCGCAGCCATTCAAGCTGACCAGGCACAGATCATGAATGGAATTGCGTCCATCAATAAGATTGCGGATGAAACCCAGTTTGGGCAGAAAGCGCTTCTGGACGGTAGCGCTGGCATCAAAGCGAATGTGATAGGTAATGCTGTCATATCGGGCAATCTAAGCTACACATCCGGGCTGGCAGACGGAGACCAGATCAGCATCAACGTTGTCACCGCTGCAGCGAAAGCATACCTATACACTCGCGACTTCGGTACCAATTCGGACGTGGTTACGGACCAGGCAGGGTCATTCTACTTGACGATCAACGGAGTACAGATTAGCTACGACAGTACCACGACCGTAAGTGCTCTCCAATCGGCTATAAATGCCGTATCCAACGAAACTGGCGTGGTTGCCACGATTACAACAGACGGGCAGATCGATCTTGTCAGCCGCACATACGGCAGATCAGCATCTGTTTCAGTTACGGGAGGCTCAGGCATCCTAGACGGTGGTTTAGCATCGGCTGCAGCAGTTGGCGTTGATGCTGCTGCTACCGTAACGGTGGGGGGCAACAACGTTTCCGACGCTTTATGGACCTCGGGTGATGGCCTGATATTAAAGGATTCTTTAGGCAACCAGATTGTGCTAACCGATGCTGGTGGAACGACAACTGGAGACAAAGGTGCGCAGTTCCAAGTATCGGTCGGCACGCTAATATTCCAAGTAGGTGCGTATGCCAATCAGACAAGAGAACTGAACATCCCTGCCGTCTATGCATACAACCTAGGCACGAGCGCTGTGGCTGGCGAATCCGTTGCTACCATTGATCTCAACACGCCTACAGGAGCGCAAAACGCCATTCTAATTCTGGATGACGCAATACGCGACATATCCACAATCAGAGCTTCGCTTGGAGCAATACAAAAGAACGTCTTTGAGAGTAGTATAAACTCTCTCACAATTGCAAAAGAGAACATTGCCGCATCCGAATCCACCATTCGAGATACGGATATGGCGGCAGAGATAGTGCAGCTAACACGAAACCAGATTCTGCAACAAGCAGGCGTTGCGATGCTTGCTCAGGCGAATATGACGCCGCAAACTTTGTTGCGACTCCTCCAGTAGCGACACGTTGTGTAGGATGATGAATGCGGAAGCCGAGGTAGGTTTCCGCATTCATCATTCTGCAATTCAGCAAAATTTTTTTATTATCCTCTGGGGAGCAAGTGGAAAAACTCCTCTGAGGCAATCGGACACATTCGTTGAGTTGCAAGATAAGTCCGTGAAGCTTCCGACTCTTGTGCATCTATAACGCGAACAATCGCGTTTCAGAGCTAAGCTTCCCCCAACGGGCGCAGGGAAGCGGAGTCGATAGCCGATAAGCGCCCAACTGACAGTGCGGCTGATAATGCCGCAACGCCACGGAACGGCGAAAAAAACTTTCAGGGAGGAATGAGTCGGAATGAGTCTGAGAATCAACCTCAACACCGCAGGCATGGCAGCGCACAGAACGCTGTCCGGCACAGACAGTGCCCTGAGTAAGAGCATCGAACGATTGTCCTCAGGGTTTAGGATCAACGGTGCCGGCGATGATCCGGCAGGATTGGTCATTTCCGAAAAACTGCGTGCTCAGGTAAGCGGTCTTGGGCAGGCAATTAAGAACGCCGGTGACGCGGTCAACTTGGTGAAGACCGCAGAAGGAGCGCTCAACGAAGTTCATAGACTCCTTCGATCGATGAGAGATCTGGCTGTCCACGCTGCGAACACGGGTGCGAACGACGCGGCCGCAGTGGAAGCCGACCAGCGACAAATTACCAACGCGATTGCGTCCTTGAACAAGATCGCTGCAGAGACGCAGTTCGGCAACAGGAAACTGCTCGATGGTTCTGCCGGTATAAAGGCGAATGTGACTGGGTCATACGTAATATCTGGTGACTTCTCTTACGCTACTGGCTTGAGCGACGGTGACACTATAAGCGTCAACGTTGTAACGGCTGCAGAGAAGGCGGTGCTGTATACAAGAGATTTCGGTGCCAACACCGATTATGTGACGGACCAAGCAGGGTCGTTCTACTTTACGATCAACGGAGTACAGATCAGCTACGATAGCACAACTACCGTAAGTGCTCTCCAATCGGCTATAAATGCCGTATCCGACGAAACGGGAGTGGTGGCTACCATCACTACAGCTGGTCAGATCGACCTGGTCAGCACGACATACGGTCACTCGGCCACTGTCGCTGTTTCTAATGCGCTTGGAATCCTCGACGGTGGTGTTACGTCTGCAGCCGATACGGGCGTCGATGCTGCTGCTCAAGTCACTGTTGGAGGCAGTGCCGTATCTGACGCGTTGTGGACATCGGGCAACGGTTTGATATTGAAGGATTCGTTGGGCAATCAAATCGTGTTGACAGAATCTGGTGGAGGCAGCACCGGCGATCGTGGCAGCCAGTTCCAGGTTCAGGTGGGTACGCTGATATTCCAGGTAGGAGCGTACTATAACCAGACCAGGGAAGTGAACATCGCAGACGTGCACGCGAACAAACTGGGTACTGGTGTAATTGCCGGTCAGGACGTTTCAACTATAGACGTTACCACCGCGACAGGCGCCCAGAACGCCCTCAGAATCTTGGATCAGGCAATTACCGATGTGTCCAATATCAGAGCGAATCTGGGTGCAACTCAGAAGAACGTTCTCGAGTCTAGTATCAACAGCTTGACAATCGCGAAAGAGAACATAGCCGCATCTGAGTCTACTATCCGCGATACGGATATGGCAGAGGAGATGGCTGAGTTCACCAAGCTGCAGATTCTGCAGCAGGCAGGTGTGGCAATGCTTGCTCAGGCAAACCAGGCTCCGCAGGCATTGCTTTCGTTGCTGAGGTAAGACAAACTACACTGCCGGACCGCTCACCAACGAGTGAGCGGTCCGTACATCGATACAAAGTAACAGACAAGGCACTGGCGACCGCAAACAGTATTATTATCGTCGCTCGCGGTCGCCTGGGCCTTTCGCTTGGGAGATGCGAGTTGTGAGCTCCAAGTGAAACATGATTGACATGCGAAGCTCATAACTTACTGCTTAAGACTCCCATACAGCACGAAGGAGAGTGGTGCGACGTGCCCGGAACCATGTCCATAGGAGGGCTTGCCTCCGGACTCAAAACCGACGAGATCATTGCCAAGATCATGGAATATGCCCGGAGGCCGCAGGATAAGCTGAAGGCCGAAAAGACTGAAGCTCAGGCAAAGCTCGCGATTTGGCAGGATCTGAACACCCGCATACTGGCCCTCAAACTCAAAGCGGATACTATCGCCGATACCGCCGACTTTCAGGCGATGCAGGTTACTTCATCGGATGAAGCCGTGCTTACAGCATCTGCTTATGGAGCAGCAACGCCTGGAAGCTACTATGTCAAAGTCACTTCGCGTGCTCAGAGTCATCAAGTAGCATCCCAATCGGGAGCCTACACAAGCTTGAACGACGTGGTGGGCACCGGCAATGTAAGCATCACTCTTGCGGACGGAACAAGTTTTACCGTTACCCTTAACAGCAATAATAACACGCTAGCGGGATTGAGGGACGCCATAAACAAAGCAAATAAAGGCGTCAAAGCATCCATAGTTAACGTTGGCACCACCGACAGTCCAAACTACCGAATGCTTCTTACAAGCACAGACACCGGTTTGGCACGGCGTATGATCTCGGTAGACACGTCGGGACTTACGGGTGGCACTGCTCCTGTGTTCGATCTGGATAATCCCGTTCAAGCGGCATCCGATGCGGTTGTCGAGATCGGCGAAGGGGCAGGCAAGATCACAGTTGCCAGGTCGAGCAATACCATCACCGATATTATCCCAGGGGTCACTATCAACGTTGTATCCGCCGACGCTGCAAAGACGATTCGTGTAGATGTTGCCTACGATCCCTCAAAAATAAAAGCAGCCATTGAAAGCTTCGTAAGTCAATACAACGACCTTGCTGACGTAATTGATGCGCAGTTCAAATATGATGCTGAAACGGGCACTTCCGGTGTGTTGATGGGAGACTATCAGCTTCAGAGCGTTCAACAAGACCTTCAGTCCGCTGTGAGCAGGGTCGTTGAGGGACTAACTTCCCAATTCTCTGCACTTTCCGCTATCGGCATCACATTAGACTCTGGCGGCCATCTTACAATTAACGATGCGCAACTTACTGAAGCTCTTAATAGGAATCTCGAGGCAGTTACGAGGCTGTTCAGCGCTGGACTCGATTCCGATAGTGCATACGTCAGCTTTGTTGCTGCAACTTCCGACACCAGGCCTTCGGGGAGTACTGGCTGGGTTATCGAAATCACCCAAAACGCTCGCCAAGCACAGGTAACGGCTGGCGCGGAGCTTACAGGTACCCTGGATGCCGATGAAGTTCTCACCGTCAACGGCAAGTACATCACGCTTACTGCTGGGATGAACATCGACGATATCGTCGCAGAGATCAATCGATATTCCTCAGAAACTAATGTAATGGCTCTCAAGACTGATGCCGCTGGCACAGGAACTGGAAACTACTTGACATTCCGTAGCGTTCGATACGGGAGTGCCTACAGCTTTACAGTGGTTAGTAACCGATCCGTTACTGCGGGAGTCACCACTGGAGTGGGAAACCAGATTGTCACACCGGCGGATCCAGACGGTGAAAGCGGACTTGGACAGGGAATGGTGGGCTTAGATGTTGCAGGCAAGATCAACGGA
>Ga0123519_10005003_pt1 | contig 21277 bp, 16 predicted proteins | sample YelNatPaOPRAMG02_FD_87396 | JGI IMG/M metagenome (GOLD analysis project Ga0123519, IMG submission 87396) | Hot spring microbial communities from Yellowstone National Park - Yellowstone National Park OP-RAMG-02 (version 2) | ecosystem: Environmental > Aquatic > Thermal springs > Hot (42-90C) ...
GCGTTGTTCTTTTTCTTCGTATTTTTGTTTTATAAGCTTCCATATTTCATCAAAGAGTTGATCTTGTGAAGATGGAATATTTTGATTTTGCTCTTGAGGATAAGTAATACCTATTAACGTTTGAAGTTCTTTATCTAAATCATTAATTTTCCAGTTTTCTGAATTTTTATCTCCCGCATATTTATATATCAAATCTTCTAAAGTCCCAGCCAATTGATCTAAAATTTCTTCTTTTATGTTTTCACCTTTTAAAATCTTCTGTCTTAATCCGTATATTTCTTTTCGCTGTAGGTTCATTACGTCGTCATACTCTTTTAGATGCTTTCTTATTTCAAAATTTCTTGCTTCCACTCTTTTTTGAGCATTACCAATTGCCCGCGTAACAAATCGGTGTGATATTACTTCCCCCTCTTTTACACCTAGCCTGTCCATAACAGAAGCAATTCTTTCGGAGCCAAAAATACGCATAAGGTCATCATCCAGAGAAAGAAAAAACTTAGAAGAACCAGGATCGCCCTGACGACCGGCACGACCTCTAAGCTGATTGTCTATTCTTCTTGCCTCATGCCTTTCGGTGCCTATAATATGCAAGCCACCTAGTTCAACAACTTTTTTATGTTCTTCTTCAAGTTGCTTATAAAGCTTTGCATATTTTTTTCTTTTCTCTTCCAATGTTAGATCGTCGGGAGATATTCCTTCTTTTAAAAGCTCATTATTTGCCAAAACCTCAAAATTTCCACCCAAAACAATGTCTGTTCCTCTTCCAGCCATATTGGTTGCTATTGTAACCGCTCCCAGTCTTCCTGCCTGAGCAATTATTTGAGCCTCTTTCGCATGCTGCTTTGCATTAAGAACCTCATGCTTTATACCCGCTCTTGTTAGAAGTTTGCTTAAAAGTTCCGATTTTTCTATTGAAGTTGTTCCAACCAAAACCGGCCTGCCTATTTTATTCATCTCGGTTATTTCTTTTACAACAGCCGCATATTTTTCACGATGAGTTCTGTAGATTTCGTCTTCTTCGTCTATTCTAATCATGGGGCGATTTGTTGGAATTGTCACAACATCCAACTTATATATTTCATTAAATTCAACCGCCTCGGTTATTGCGGTTCCTGTCATACCTGCTATTTTAGAATACATCTTAAAAAAATTCTGAAAGGTAATTGTGGCAAGAGTCTGGTTTTCCCCCTCTACCTTTACACCTTCTTTTGCCTCAACGGCCTGATGCAATCCTTCGCTCCATCTTCTTCCATGAAGAATTCTTCCTGTAAATTCATCAACAATTAAAATTTGTCCGTCTTGAACAACATAATCAACATCTTTTTCAAAAAGAGAATATGCCCTCAAAAGCTGGCTAACGCAATGAATTCTTTCGGTTCTTTCGGCATATAGAATATGAGCTTCTTCTTTCTTCTTAGACTTTTCTAAGGGACTAAGAGAAGGATCATTATCTATCTTATGCAGTATTTCCGACAAATCTGGCACAACAAAAAAATCTGGATTTGACCCCGAAATTAATGCTCTGCCTTTTTCTGTCATTTCTGCGCTGTGTCCCGATTCATCTATAGTGTAATACAATTCCTCGTCTATCTGATAAAGTTTTTTTTCGCGTAGATAATCTGTTTCAACCTGCTTAATATATGCCGATACGCCTTCTTCTTTTAAAAGTTTAATCAATTTCTTATTTTTTGGAGCTCCCCGTTTTACTGCCAAAAGTTTATACCCAAGTTCATATTCTTTTCCTTCTTTTCCAAGTAAAGATTCTATTTCGTTAAGCATCTTCTGGATAAGCTGATTCTGAGCATTAACAAGACGTTCTACCCTTGGTTTAAGCTCTTCATATTCCTTATTTGATTTTGTTACAGGGCCAGAAATAATAAGAGGCGTTCTCGCTTCATCAATAAGAATATTATCCACTTCATCTATTATTGCAAAATTCAACTCCCGCTGAACAAGTTGTGAGGGAGAACTTGCCATATTATCTCGCAAATAATCAAATCCAAATTCATTATTTGTACCGTATGTAACATCACATTCGTAAGCCTGCCTTCTTTCTGGTGTACCTGGTTCGGTCTTATCAAGACAACCAACTGTAAGCCCTAAAAATCTTAATATTTTTCCCATCCATTCACTGTCTCTTTTTGCCAGATAATCATTAACTGTTACTACATGAACTCCCTTTCCAGATAACGCATTAAGATATGCAGCCATGGCTGCAACCTGGGTTTTTCCTTCTCCTGTTTTCATTTCTGCTATTTTTCCCTGATGCAAAACAATTGCTCCCATTACCTGAACATCAAAATGAGCCATGAAAGGAATTTCTTTTTTATAATAAGGGTCAAAAACCATTCTCCGTTCACCTAATACACGATGAGTGGCTTCTCTAAAAACAGCAAAAGCCTCTGGCAAAATATCATCTAAGGTTTCACCTCTGGAAAGCCTTTCTTTAAACTCAATGGTTTTTGCCTTGAGTTTATCATCGGTAAGACTACTTATTTGCTCTTTAAAACTATTTACTTTGTCTACAATAGGTTTAAGCTTTTTTACATCTCTTTCCTGTTTTGAGCCAAAGATAGCACCTAAAATTTTTGTAATCAAGTTTTACCTCTCTATTAAAAATTCTTTAAATGAAATATCAGATAATTTTCCTTTTTCAAGAATGTTATTAATTATTATTATTATTTCCGATTTAAGATTTTCTGATTTAAATTCCTTTAGAGGTTTCTGTGAAAGATTTTTAATTATTAACACTCTAAAATTTTCTTTTTTAAGCAAGATTTCTTTTTTTAGTTCATCATTTTTTTTAAAATATAATCCTAAAGATATTTTAATCCAAGGTTTGCTACCCTCTATTAATTTAAATCTAATATTTGAAAGTTCTATACACTCATCTTTTAACATGTTAAGTTCGGATGAGATATGAGTATTACTGTTTGAATATTTTAAAGAATCTGATACAGATAATGTGTTCTTTAAATCTGATTTTAATTCTTTATTATCTTTTGTTTTAAAAGAAGAATCACAAATTTTTTCTTTTGATTCTGTAATAATATTTTTATTATCATTTACCCAAAAAGAATCTTTTGTTTTTTTTTGTTCTTCTTTTTTGCTATCATTTTTAGGAATAATGGTTATATTATCTTTTCTAATTTTATTTTCCTTTTCTTCAATAATAGCTATATTATTTTTTTCTTTTTTTGAATCCAACAATAAATCTTTGTTATTTGCAACAAAAATATAACCAACTCCCAGCAAAATAATAATTAAAATCAATATTACAATCCACTTATGATTGCTCTTGCTTTTTTCTCTTAAGTATGAACGCATTTAAATCATCCGCTTTTTGTATGTTCTGAGCAGTTATTTCTCCAATTTGCAAACAAGAGGAACACCTTTGGAAAACTTATCAACAAGTTCATTTAACATTTTCTGCTGTTGATTATTAACTTCTACAAACTGCATACCAACTCTAAATCCATCTGTTCTTTCCTGACAATATATTACTTTAGCCTTTAAAAAGAGTTCATTTATTTTAACACCCACAAAAATTCCTTTATCCAGTTTTTCTTTTGAGAAGCAGCATACTCCTGTTTTGCTGAGATCAAAAAGCGATGGGGTTTGTGAGCCATTAACGCTTAACATTTCTATACGTTCACTGCTTCTGTCTTTCATATAACACCTCCCTTATTGATTTTTAATTTTAAATCTCAATATTTTTTATTTAATGTATAAAATATAAATACAAATCTAATTCACCCAACTTTTTATCCCTGAGCCTCAAACACAAACGGGAAAACTACTTCAACAGGGCCGGCACCTTCTACCGGAGGGAATGTCCATCGCTTTACATAACGTAATATTGTGTCATCAAATTCTGGATTTTTTGTTGTAGAACTTACTATAGAGACATTGCTTACTGTTCCATCGGGCATAATGGTAAACTTAATTTTAAGTTGGCCAGAAAGCGTTGGGTCTCTTTTAAGCCAGTTCTCATATACCCTTTTAAGACGCTTGCTTTCTAAATCTATTACTCTCTGAATAGATGCCTGGCTGCGAGATTCTATTCCTTGGGTTTCACCTTTTACTTCGGGAGGTGTTGATGTAATATTAACACTGGCTTCCGAAGAAAGCCTTTTGGCACTTGCCTTTTGTGTGCCTTCACGAGCGATATCTACTCCAGTAGTAACTTCTCCGCGTCTTTGAGATAATTGTTCGGCATCAACCTGCTTTGCAGCGGCAAAAGTGCCTTTTGAAACTTTTATATTGCCAAAATCTCCCATTACCTCTCCTGTTGCGCCAAGAAGATCACTTATGCCCGAGCTGGATGATGTTGCCGATTTCCCTCCCCCACCAGAAGCAGTGATTGCTGCAAAGATTCCAGTTGTCTGAATAGCAGCTTTAACTTTTTCACGAACAATAGTTCTTTGTTCTCTTGTTGCCTCTCTTCTTTCTTTACGCTGAACAAAAGTTTCTTTTTCCCTGTCTACTTTAATTTCTTCTTTCTTCCCAATTTCCTCCGACTGGCTCTTGCCTTTTTCTGCTGTTTTTACCTTTTGTTCTACTTTTACTTCTGGAGGTTTTGGTTTGGGCTGATTAAGAACAAGTTGAGCATATCTTTCTTGAATTTTAATAATATCTTTCTCACTAACTGTTTCTTTAACCTTAAAATTAGACAAAATAGAAACACTAACAAAAGAAACAATAAAAAGACTTAAAAAAATACCCAAAAATCTTGGCTCTACGCGGGAAAATAAGGCACGTCGTAATTCTTTTGGAAAAGGCTTATAAGATATCTCGCCTATTCCATGAATGTAAAAAAGCCCCGATTTTCCTATATTTGTCATTAGTTCTTCCTATACACAACAAGATTCATTACAGGATAACCTGCCTGCCCGCATGTATACATTACACGCGTAAGAATATTATAAGGTATAGCCACATCTCCCTGAATAGAAATTTTACCCGAAAATTCTGTTTTAAACATCTCCGACGACTTTCTTGCTTCTTCGTTATGTTTCTTAAGCACATTGTATAATGGTTCTATTAAAAAATCCTTTTGTTCTAAAATTTTTTTATAAGCTTTTTCATCGACTACAACCTGATTTTCTACCATGATATCCGATTTTGATACCTTAACAGATAAAGCCTCTTTTGAACTTTTCTCTATGGTTGAAGTGGGAAGCATTAGATTTTGGGCGGGTGTAACCAGTTGACCCTGTGCAGAATAGTTTTTAAGCAAAAAAACAACCATCAATGTAAACATGTCTATCATAGAGGTAATATTCAATTTAACAGTGCCCTCTGAGCGTTTTCTACGTCTTCTGCGAACAGATAGTTGAGCCATTATTGAATAATACCTCCTGCAATGGAAACATTTGGAAACATCGTAACAGTACCTTCCTCTGTAATAATACCGCGCGCCGCATCCATTACAGAAACAACGGTTTGATATCTTATCTTATCTTCTCCAACAATTTTTATTGCTTCATGGTCCTCAAAAATCTGAGAACCCGCCAGATTTTTAGATAAATATGTTTTGTAAAGCTGGAAAAGAGATGCATTCTCTGGAACACTGGGATAATATGCTTTTATTATTTCGTATAAAACCCGTCTTTTAACTTCTGCTAACTCTTTATTTAAAGTATTATAATCGTATTCTCCATTCACCAAAGGTATATCTGGTTTTCTTTCACCTATATTAACCTCTGACTCCTTTTTAAAATAATGGAAAATATTAAAACCTTTTGATGTAATAATAATTCCAAGATCTAACTTTGCATTCTCAAGATTTTCTTGACCGTTACCTGCTCCCCCACCCCCAATTCCAGAAGAAGCTTCTGGCAGCTTTAACTCTATAGTACCAATTTTCACAAATTCAGAAGAAGTCAATAAAAATGGTATCAGCATAACCATAAGATTAAGCATTGGAGTAACATCTGTATCTGCAACTTCTTCTTCGGAAGAGCGTTTAATTAATGAAGTAAGTTTTTTTTCGGTAACCTTTGGTGGATTAAGAAAATTAAGAATTGCAACGGCATATCTGTCTATTTCCATAAGAGCCACATCAACTCTAGATCGTAAAAATGAATAAGCAATTATACATGGTACGCTAATTGATAATCCAACTAATGTAGAATTCATTGCCGCAGATATCCCTGCAGCAAGAAGTGAAGACTTCTCAACAGCAGCAACATTTGGTTTTCCAACAGCAGCAAAAGACATAATGAGTCCAAAAACAGTACCCAATAGGCCTAAAAGAGTAGAAACATTACTAAAAGTAACCAAAAGTGGTAAGCGTTTCTCCATTTGCGATGCCATGTGTGTAGATTCTTCGCTCATTGCGCCTTCTATCAAATGCGGTTCTATTTTAGCTTTTCTTATACCCGCCCCAAGAATTCTTGGGAGTGCTCTGGGTCCGCCTGCCGCGCATATATTAAATGCTTCTTCAAGATTTTTATCTGCAATTAATGACTTAATTTTTTCAAAAAATGCTGCTGCATCGTAATCGGTTCTTTTATTAATATCAAGCCATCTCTCTAATGTAATAATTACAGCAGTTAAACCTAATGCAGCAAGAAGCCACATAAAAATAAATGCCTCATGTGACGGCAAAAAACACGCAAATAATTCTGAAAAAATACCCATTTTTTCTCTTACTAAATCAAATGTTTATTTCTTTAATAAGTTTATTATCTGTAAAAATTTTGATATTATTGTGCGTAACATGAAGCCCAACACCTTCTTTAAGTTGCGATGCACTTATATGATACTTTTGGGTCTTAAAAGATTTTTCTATTAAAGCATTTAATACCCTAACAGAAAATTCATCAAGTTCATCTATAATCCTTTGTGTTTTTGCTTTTAAAAAGGCATAAATAAAAATAGAAGTAATAGCAACAGAAAGACCTGTAAATGTTGAATTCATTGCAGTAGCAATACCAGATGCAAGGAGTTCTGATTTTTGGGCTGCATCTATTCCCGGCCGTCCTACAGCGGCAAAAGACATAATAAGCCCATAAACAGTTCCAAGCAACCCAAGTAATGTTGCAACATTTCCAATAACAGCTAAATAACCAGTACGTTTTTCTAATTGTGGAATTATTTTTAGCATGGCTTCATCTATTGAATTTCTTATTCTTTCGGCGCCACTTGTTGCTTCTTCCAACCCAGCCTTAAGAACACTGGCAAGTGCCGTTCTTTTTCTTTTCTCACACATCTTTATTCCAGAAGCAATATCATCTTTTTGTATGGCGTTTAAAATATCTTTAACAAAATTTGTTGATTTCCTACATGTTTTAATTTGAAGATATATAAATCTTTCTATTATTATAGATAAACTAAACACGCCTGTTATAAGAATTGCCCACATAAACAAAAAGGCATCAGCCTTTGGACTAAATGCGTTTAAAAGCCTTATTGCAAATTCCATTAAAGCCTCCTAATTTTTTTAATCTATTAAAACTCCCTGTCCTTTAGAAATAAAAATATAATATTTCCTTGTATTAAAACATAATTGGATTAATTTATACAAATTTTATTATAGCTTATTTTTTTTATTTTTGTTAATTTAACCCAAATTGTTTATTAAAAATAAATCTTGTTGAATATGAATTTTGGTAATAGATAATTTTTTGTTTATGTTAAGTATTTTTTTATTTAAGTTCACAATAACCTTTTGAGGATAAATAATGATAATTTTATTAATATTTTAAACACAGCAGCAAAGTATGTATGGCGAAAATAGTAAATAAACTTTTTTTGCTATATAGATTAACTCTTCATTCGGTATTTTGCCATTAAATTTAATATTGATTCTTTTGTAATGCACTCAAGATTAAACAAGGCAGATATTGGTGTGTTAAGATTAAAGCCATTCGGTCTTTGCCAAGTAAGCGGTAATGAAAGGGCATATTATTGCTTTCAGGATGGTAGTGCTTAAATTTAACACGAAGGCAGTTAATAATAACTTCTTTTATATAGTCTTTTTGTTCGTTATTTGGTCCCATTATTTTTCCTTCAAATGAAAAATTATTTCTGCATATGCACCTTTATCTTTCTCAGTTCTATTTAACACGGGACGTTTATATTGATTTACTATTTTCATACCTGCTTTTACAGCAATACTTTTAAAATTACAAATTGTAAATTATAAACAAGATTAAGAATTATTAAATTTTTTTATATCAAAATGAATTAATAACCACAAATTAATATAAAATCTTTCTCTATAATAATTTTCCAATAATTTATTATTAATTCTATATATATTTACTTTTTCGACTCACTTAAAATTATTTCTACCGGGCAATCAAAGTTGGAAAAAACGGATTCATTAAAAGGATGATCTGCACCAGATACCTGGAATTTATATTCAAGATAAATCATATACATATTTTGAACATTAATCTGCCATTTTGCTGTAAACATGCTATTATTAATTTTGTTTATCTTTGCTGCATTCATCAGCTTTAAAAATCCCCATTGTCCACTATAGGAAATATCCTGAGAAAAATCCTGACTAACATATACTTTTAATGAAGCTCCCAGATTGCTTGATTCTATAGGCCAGTTTATAGTCATAGATTTGCCTCCCGGCAAAAGCTCTATAACCTGACCATTAACTTCCATCTTTGCATTGTTTTTATTTGACGATGAGGGTGTGATTGTCAAAGAAATTGTTCTTAAAGTTCCATCTGGTTTAAAAAATATGTCTCTTATACGTTCTGCAGAAGAAAGAGACAAACCGAGCTTTGGATTAAAGGATATTGCTATACTGCCAACCTTTCTTACCATCCATTCCGAATTGACTTTTACAATATACGGAGATAATACTCTTTCATAAAATCCCCAAAAAGTTCCTGTTTGTGGTCTAAAAAAATCCATCACATCATTAAAAGAGGCGTCATCTCCTCTTGCATAAAAAGGATATTTGCCAGAAAATCTGTTTGTATAAGTTTTAACAACTTCTGTTTGCCATTTGTCATTTATTACTTTGGTTAAAACCATTGATGCCGCATCACCGGTATGAATTATTGGAAGCAATAAAAGATTTTTTAAAGCATCAGAAAGCTTTTGCGGAAAATTTGTTAATACAGACTGAGTATACTTCCAGCAATTAAGCAACGGGTCATCATCTTTTCCACTAAAAACTGTAAGAGCATATTCTGTTCCGTTTGTTTCTATAGAAGAAATTTTTTCTGCCAAAGTCAACAGTTTATCTTTGTAACCTTCGTAACCACTTAAGGAGCCTCCTGTAGAACGGGCAAAACTTCTTAAAGGATCAAAAGTTGAATTAAGCTCATCTATTGGCGATCTTTTACCCAAAGAAAAAGTTTCTTCAACTTTTTGGGCTGTTTGCTCTGCCTTGTCTAATGTGCCTTTTAAAGACTGAACAGCCTTAAATTTTGAAGCCTGATTTAATGCCTCTCCTCCATATTTTTCTGCCATGCTCTCCTTTTTTAATACAGTATAATTAGCTATAGTCTCAAGCAAAATTGCAAGCTCAGATTTTTCTGCTACAAGTTTTTGCAAAATCCTTTGACTTCTAGATAAATCACCAAATGGTTCAATATTTACAGATTCAACAAAATCCAGCCATTTTTTTTCAAAATCTTCTGTATATGCCCTAAGCATATCATCATATAATTTTTTCTTATCTAAAGATTCTTCGGGAAAATCTTTTTCTGAAAGACCTATTACCCAGTCTATCTTAAAAGGATTTTTTGCAGTTTGTTTTAATGCTTCACAAACATATTTATCCCATCCTTCTTGAGTATAAAGCACGCTTATAGTTTTATCTGATTTAAGTATTCCTTCCTGCTGCCTGTTCAATATATCATCCAGATTTATTTTTGGGGCTTCCTGATCGAGCCTGTTTATAACTGCATCATAAAGGCTTTTAGGACTTGGAAGTCTTCTTAGATTTGCTCGTGCAGCTGTTATAAGACGTTGATTGCCTTGTATTGTTGGTGCTATGCCTCGTTTTAAATACATTAAATAAATTCCAACATTTTCTATTATAATTGCTTCTGTTTGCTTGGGAAGTCTGTCTGATACACCCTGTGCCGATAATATTGCAGACTTAATTCCATATAGTAAAATTGGTTTTAAAAAAACAGTATCAATTTCTTTTTGCATTCCTTTCATTGCTTCAGAAATCATAAGATACGCTTTTAAATTATTATACAAATTATCATATTCTTCTCCTGCAAGCTCTCCATAGCTTTGTGCTTTTTCCCAAATTGCATATTCAAGATATTTTGATGCAGGAGTAACAATTAATCTTGCCACTTTGTTGAAATAAAGTTTTCTTAAATCTTCTAAAATTGCACTGCCTTTATAAAACCCAAAAATACGCATTAAAAACGGAGCACCTTTATCTTCGTATTTTTGAAGCATAGAAATGTTTTTTCCAATAACTTCAAGCGTATTGTATTGGTCAATTAGAGATATATTGTTATCTGGCATATTTGATATTTCTGTTTTTACCAATTTGAAAAGAGTAATTGACTGCTGCATACCCTTTACCATAAAAAGCAAAATTACGCAGGTAAAAATTAAAACTGATAATGTAATAATTATGTTTCTTGCATATTCTCTGCGGGTTCTTTTTTGAGTTGTTTTTACGAGTTCTTTGCCTTTAACCATTATTTCGTTAAAAAGAGGCAAAACAAACATAGATGTAATTTGTGTAGAATCTGATGTTTTTTGGGGTTGATTAATATTTAACTTGTGAGGATTAAGAAAATGCCCTGCTATTGTTGCACCCGCATCCATTCTTATGGATTTTTCTTCTAAAGCTTCTTTATGAATCACTTCTTTGCAACTTGTAAAGTAGAATCCTCTAAAAAGAGGCTTACCTTCATAATTGCTTGGCTTAAAAAGTTCTGCTACAAATATCCCGAGTTTTTCTTGAATTGCCTCAAAATGAATAACAAATCTGCAAATCATTCTTTTTCTTGCAGGATCTTTTTCTTTAATAAGCTTATCCAGCCTAACATCTGTTAAAGAATTAGATAAAAGCTTAAATTCTTCTTTAAATACCATGCGGGGTAAAAGTTTGTCTTGATCTATAGAAATTGTTGCTCCAAATATCTGCTCGCGGGTTTTTGCAAGCTGTTCTCCAAAATATTCATTAAAACCGGGAATTTTGTCTGATTGATTAAAAATAAGATAAACAGGAAATTCTATTCCCCATAAGGCTATCAGTTCGTCTATTCTGCTTCTAAGTAAACCTGCTTTTTCTTTAACCGTCTTTTCGTCTGATTCTAACAATTCTGCAGCACTAACCACACAGGCGATGCCGTCTATAGGCTTTTGCGTTCTTACCTGCAGAAGCGAATTTATTAACGCCTGCCATATTGCCTTTTTTTCTTCTGTCATTATTGAGCCGGGAGTATCTATCCAAACTGCCTCGTTTGCAAAAAACCATGTTATCTGATCGCTTCCTTCTAAAACAATACCATCTCTTTCTGAAGGATATCTTAAAGGAAAATTAAGACCCGCACCTTTTAGCAAAGATGTTTTACCCGATTTCTCTGTGCCACACAAAAGAAACCAAGGTCGTTCGTATAGTGCGCTCTTTTTTAGTAAGCCTTTTCTTACAACCGCATCAAAATATCTATTAACAGCTTCCTGTGTTTCGCGATTAATTTTTTCAAAAACACCACGATTTTCTATAAAAAAGCTAGCTTTTTTTTTCTTTTTTTTAGTTAATAAAAGAATTATGCCTATAAGAGCCCATATTATAGAAGTTCCACAAAAAACAATACCAAAAGCCAACTTAAGAAAAAAATTGAGATTAAAAATAGAAGAAATTATAATAAGGAATAAACCAATAAAAAACAAAACACACCATAAAATTATCTGCCATAAGGGAATTTTTTTCATATTTTTTAATTCGTTAAAAGAGTTTTAATAAATCCTGCAACATCTTTATAATTCTGCAAATTGATTACAAACATAATAATCCAGCCCAAAATAACACAAAAAAGAGCAATAGCTCCTGTTATCCAAAATGGAATAAATATTTTTTTCTCTTTTTTAAAAGAAGCAACTTCTGCCCGCCTTCCGTGTGGAGAAAGTTCGGCAGAAAGTCTTGTTCTGGTTCTTCTTATTTTTTTACCCAGTTCTTCCATTATTGTAATTCTTTCTTCCGGGTTGTAAAGCTTATATTTTCCTTCAAATCCCAAAGAAAGGCATAAAAAATAAACTTCAAGCACATCTTTCTTTTTTTCTGGCTGTAACATTATTTTTTTTAATTTTTCGTAAAATTCTTCTCCTGCAATATTGTCTCCAAAATAATCTAGTTGCATTGGTTTTGTAAGCCAGTAATCTCTGCATGCACCACCAACAGAAAGAACCGTTTCATCAATCAATGCAACTATTGCATATTTAGCCTCAATTATAGAATCTTGAGGCATTCCTATAGCCTTGCAATTTTTTTCAAAAAGGTTTATATAATAATTAATTAATTTTCTAAGAGCCGACGGTTCTCCTAAATCTTCTGCCTCTCTCATTTTAATAATAATAAGAAAAAGATCTGTGCATAATGTACTTATGTCAACATTGTTGCTCTTGATATTTGTTAAATCAAGATTAATCGTTTGAGTGGAAATTGTATTTGTAAAAGAAGTTTGCATATAAAGTTTTTTTTAATAGACCTCTAAAAAATAAATAAGCAAGCCTATAAAAATAATAATTTGTATTTATAATATCATTATTCTTTTAATGCCAACATTTCCATTTTTAATTCTGGAAAGCTGTTTGGAAAATAATAGGCAATATTGCCCGATGTTTTTATCTGCTGCCAAAGTTCATGTTGCTGATCCAGAATAAAATAAATAAAGCCCGGTTTAGTAGAAAGACCTTTGGGCGGATGCATTACATGTCTTAAAGGCAGCCCCGGCATTGCAGAAGAAATTAGAAGATCTAAACGATTCCTAGAACTAATTTTAATTCTTTGCAGTACACCAACAACCAGCTCTTTTTCTGGTACTTTTGCAGAAATTCCCAAAAAGAATTTTGCACCAGAAAAGAGTTTATCATCTGTAATTTTACATAAATATGTAGCCTGATTAATTTGTTCTATTGGAATAGCAACACATCCTGCCTCTATATCTGCTTCTAGAATTTTTCTTATTATTTTAATAAGCACACCAAAAGTTGCAGCAAGATTTGTATGTTCATATCGCGGCAGATTTTTAATAGAAACTTCCGAAGAAAAGGTGCATAATGAACCTGCAAATTGCGTTAGCAAGCAAAAAAGTTCATAGGGATTTACCCAAGGAAATGCATGATAATGAGCCAAAAGAGGAGTATATGTGTTTAGAGTCTGCAAAAGCCTAAAGGGAGTTTCTTCTGCCTGTGAAAATTCTGCAAATCCGCCTTCAATCTGCTTTCTTCCCTGCGACAAGGAATTGATTTTGGCAAATAAAAATTCAAGCAAAGACTTTATAAGTCCAAGTAAATAAGGCGAGGCGCCAATATTTAAAATGGGAGGTATAAAATTGGGAGAAAATTCTATATTACCACTGGCGTTTCTAACAAGCATACCAATTTTTATTGCAGAATGATTATCAATTGATTCATCCTGAAATAAAACAGAAAAATTTAGTGCTCCCACCTCTATTTCTTTCTTCTGCATTCCCATCACCTCATCAAAAACAGAAATATTTCGCAAGGCATATCTGACATTTATCTGATTATCAGTAGAAGATGTGCCTGCATTAACATTGCCTTCTTTAATAAGCGGAAGAGCAAGATACACATCCAGCGATTGTTGATCGTGTTTAAAATGTTCTGTAAAAGTTCTTGCAGCAGGAGCAAAATCATTTTCTGGAATAGAAAAGCACACACCATCTGGCATGATTCCAATACATTTTTCTATAGACAATATTCCATTTGAAATAGCATCTGTATTTATTTCTAAATTACTTATTCCATACCAATAAGGAAAATGTGCAAACATAGCCGATTGAAAAGAATTAAATATATACCTTTCAAATTGCTGAAAATGTTGAGGCTGTAGAAACATTCCTTCTGTCCATAGGACTTTATTTTTTTCTAACACAATGACCCCTTCTTTTAAAAATTTTTATTTGCCTTTGTTTTATAATATAAAGTTATGTATTTTTTAAAAATAATAAATAAACATCTATCAATTTATTTAAAATAAGATAAATAAATAGTTAAGGAGAAATAAATGAATTTTAAACAAATAATATTTTTATGTTTATTTATTATAATATTTAAAGCATTTCTATTTGCACAGGGGGAAGGAACTCTTACTGTTAAAACAGATCCAGAAGGCATAGAAGTATGGTTAGACGATAAATACATTGGAGATTCTCCTATATTAGACAAAAAAATTAAAACAGGAAAATATTCTCTTAAACTTGTTGATCCTGTTCAACATACAAGCACAGTAGAAGAAATTTTTATCAGACAGGGGGAACAGGTATTAATAGAAAAAACCATAAAATCAAGATACGGATCTTTAAGAATTTCAACAGACCCAGAAGGAGCAGATGTATATATTATGACATCCTTGGGCAAAACTCCAGTAGCAAACGATTTTATAATTCCAGGAAAATACAGGCTTGAAATAAAACACAGCAACAAATCTTACGAAAAACTTTATGAGGATATTGTAGTACCCAAAGGAGAAACGGTAACAATAAACAAAAATTTAACAAAAAAGAATCCTTTGGATAATAAGGCACTTTTGCGTCTTGCTTTTGGACTTGGGGCAGCAGGCGGTTTTAGCCTGGCAATAATAGAACATTATGATCCAAATTTTTCTGGCTCAAATGGCTCGGTTACAGGACATATTATAGGAATAGTTGTGGGAGCTTTGTGTGTAATTGGTTTTGAAATTGTTGGTTTTTTTTAATTGAAAGGATTTTTTCTAAAAGATATGAGTCAAACCGATAATACAGATAATTCTATAAATCCAAAAAAAATTCCATCTTTTGACAAAACATTTGTTGAAGGATCAGAGCAGAATATTCCTGTAAACCAGCCTTCTTCATCACGGATAGATGCTACAAAATTTGGTTCAACAAATCCATATTCCAAAACGAGTATTCGCAATGGAGTAAGCCCTACATCCTTAGATGAACTTCCATCGGGAAATGAGCCAATACCACTTGGCTCAGGAACAATTGTTGGTCTTTTGGGCGCAGGTGGAATGGCAAAGGTATATAAAATCTGGAACGAGAAATTAGAGGTATTCAGGGCAGTTAAAATTTTAATTCCAACTCAACAGGGAGATTTAAAAAACAGATTTGAGACAGAGGCTAAAATAACTGCAAAACTTCGTCATCCAAACATCGTAGAAATATATAATGTTGGAGAATGGAAAAATCTCCCCTATCTCGAAATGGAATTTATAGACGGCGTTACTTTAGAAAACATTATTGCCCGATATGGCAAACTTCCTCCTGCTGTTTGCTCGGCTATTTCTATTTTTATTGCACGTGCTCTTTCTTACGCACATAATCAGGATTTTCTTTTATACGGAAAAACATATCACGGAATAATTCATAGAGATTTAAAGCCGGCAAATATTATGATTTCAAAAAAAGGCGACCTGAGGCTAATGGATTTTGGAATTGCAAGACCAACAGAAGCCAGTTTGCATACTGTAGAAGGAAATATAGTTGGAACAATGCAATATCTTTCCCCAGAGCAAATAGATGGCGTAGAAGTAGATGCAAGAGCCGATATTTATGCTTTTGGCACAATCTTATACGAAATGCTTACAGGCACAAAAACATTTCCTCAGGAAACCATCACAAATTTAATGAAAAAGAAAATAACAAACGAATACAGAAAATTTGAAGAATTTGATTTTTCTATTCCCATGGGTCTTGCCAAAATATCTCAAAAATGCCTTCAACTTGATAAAAATAAACGATTTTCTTCTGCCTCAGAACTTTTAGAAAAACTGGAAGAATTCCATAAATCTCTTACATCCGAAACACCAGAAGAAGTTCTAAAATCATATATTGCTAATCCCACATCTGCAACCACAGAACATACTTCTTTTATTAAAAAAATATTAAAACCCAAATATGTTTTTTCGGCAGCTGGTTCTTTTTTAGTAATATTGCTAATTTTTATTTTTATCATCACAGGTCCCAAGCAAAGCGAACAAAAGTCAAAAATTGCAAAAAAAACATCAGCCGAGGTTACTACTTCTGTTGATCAAAAAATTAAGGATAATAAAGTTACACAACAGCAAACAGAAGAAATTCTTCAACCGCTTTTAGAAAATACTCCTACTAAAACTGTTGATAATGTTAATGTATCAAATGGAACAAAAAAGTCTGTAACATCATCAATTACAAAAACAGAAACACAAGCAAAAAATACAGATAAGTTAAAAACAACATCAGATCAAAAAAAGACAGTATCTTCAAACGAGTTACAAATTAAATCTTCGCAATCTGCAGCCTCCACAAAACAAGAACAGCTTAACAAAAAATATCCCAATAAAAATCCTTTAGAAATAGCCAGTATTGCTCTTGCCAATAGTCAATATAATGATGTTATTACAAGTTTAGAAAAATATCCTGTTGCTGCCGGCGGAAACGAAAATGCTTTTTTTATGCTTTTAGAGGCATACATAATGACAGACCAGCTGAGAAAATCAAGAGAATTAATTGATCAGGTAAAATTAAATGATGCTCAGTTAAGTTATTTGTATGGACTTCTCTTTTATAAAGCAGGAAGCTATAAAAAAGCAGTAGAAAATTTTCAGGCAGCGCTAATAAAACCAAGTAAATACAGACCTCTTTCGGAAATAAGAAATGATGCATTATACTATTCTGCTTTATGTTATACAGAATTATACAAGGAAGAGCCTTCGGAAGGAAACAAAGGAATGGTGCTTCAGGCATGGCGAGTTGTAAAAAACACCTATGCGAGCGACATAAATCATCCTCGGTATCAAAAAGCTGTAATTGAATTGGCAAATGTAAAATAAGTTGCCTTATTTTTCTATTTCTAATTTTAAAAGCTTTTGTGGAATACGTTGATTTTCAAAAGAAAGCATTATCCATTCATCAGAACGAGCTGTTTTTGAAATATGAAGTTCATCTATAATTAAATTTGAGCTTCTTAATCCATCTGATCCTATTATAATTTTTGATAAATTAGGTTGAAAAGAAGGAGAATAATTTCCTGTTGTGCCGCATATTCCTCCATCTATAAAAAACAAGAAATTAGAAGATGATTTATTCCATTTTAAGGTATAATAATGCCATTGATTAATTCCCATGTCTCTTTGGGCAACAATGTCCCCACATCCTACACACGAAAAAGTGGGTCTAAATCCAGATGCTCCTGTTGCGAGGCTGTCTCCAAAATAAAATGCCTTGTCGTTATTTGCCCCTCCAAAATAACCGTTTTGTGTTTGAGAGAAAACAACAGCTCCAGAAGAGAAAATATTTACCCATGCACAAATAGTAAAATCTTTAGACAAATCTGCAATATTTTTTTCTATTAAAATTTTATCTTTGTCTAAAACTACACATCCATTACCAACATAACCAGAAATTGAATCAGAATAAACAGAATCATCGCCATGCGCAGAGTTTGGTGTAGCATCTTTATAAAATTCTCTTGTACCAGTCGTATTATTATATTCTTCTAGATGCCAAACAGCAGCATATCCTCTTGAAGTATCAAAAACAGCCATTGGGTTAGAAGCACTTAAAACACCCTCTTTACCCCAATACATTTTAATATACTGAGAAGAATCATTTGGCAAAATAGTATCAATTGCAATCCAGATAATTGCAGAAGTATCATTCCAGCGGGCAATTTCAAAATTTAGAGGCTTATTTGTTGAGTTTGTAAATCTAATGTCTTTTCCTTGAATATCGGCTGTAGAAAAATCAAAATATAAAGAATCGGTTTTTCTTGAAGTAAGTCTTAGAAGCAGACTAAAATCTTTTATAATATTTATGGTATAAATTCCCGTTTGTGTTGTATTAATTCTTATTTTTGCAGAATGGCGCCATGTGTAAAATGGATTAAGATATATAGTACTATCCGAAGAAACCTGTATATTTGAATATATAACAGCACCATTATCTGTTTTATTTTGAGCAAATTTAATTTGAGGTATTAATCCTTTGGGAACAGAATCCAGAATAACATAATTATTTCCAGCAGCTTTTGTTATAAAGAATGTACTTCCGCTAATATAAACAGCTCCCGAAAAAGGAACAAGACTATCTGGTAAGGTTAAATGAATTTTTGACGGATTTGTGCATGAATCATCTGGCATTTTTATTGCCTTATCATTTGACGAAATATTAATTCCTGATCTAAAAAGCCTTTTTCCAGAAGAAATATTAACAGCCTCTAAATTATAGGTTCCCCAAACAAATACTTTAATAGAATATTCACCATTTGAATTTGTGGTATCTTTTAACTGCGGATCTATCTTATCACCAAAAGCAGCGGTAAAATCAGAAGGTATCAAAAGAACAACTGTATTTGACAAACCTTTTCCATCGGATGTAATTATTCTTCCAGAGACTTCTGTGTCGGAACCGCCTCCTGCAAGCATTGGAGAACATTGTATTCCCCAAAATATCAAAAAACAGATTAAAAACTTAATTATGTTTTCTAACACAAAAATTTCCAGTTATATTACACAGTTAACTTTTTATATTTAAACGCTACAATAACATTATTCTTTATTTAATAATCTCGTATTCATTTAAAATATAATATAAAAAAGCAAAAATTTCACATTTCATTTTTTAATAATATTTTTGTTTTATATATCCAGATTTTGTTCCTTTTGCTTTTTCTTTAATTTTTTTGATGTTTTCCTTTGAAAATAAAAAAACAATATCAACATTATACCAATAAAAATCAATTTACTATTTACATCTTTCCATTCAGAAATATTCCCTTTGTTATAACCATCTCCGCTTAATATTATCGGCTTTAAAGAATCGTTGCAGGAATTTATGGCAAATAATCCAATTTTAAAAGTATTTGAGGAATCAATGCCAATGAGTCTCCAGGGTAAAAGCCATTCTGCACACACCAAAAAATTTTTTTTATCTTTTTTTTCGCAAGATAATTTATAAAATGTAGATAAAGAATCTTTTGAGGTATTAAGTTCTAAGTAAATATCGGGTGTAAGATTTTTATAAAAAAATTTAAAAACATAAGGTAAACAGGCACTGTCTTTTTCAATCTTAAAATATCCTGCAAGGCCTTCTTTAGTTTTACACATGTCAAAGCGAATCGTAGAATCAGATCCCCAAAAATAAGATTTATCTTTATTCCATTCAAGCAAGAATCCATCAAGTTGTATAGGTCTTCCTGTGCGCGATACTTTATAAATTTCAACTCCAAAAGAGCAATATACCAATAAAAAATTTAAAATAAAAAAAATTGATAAATTAATTTTTTTAAAATAAAATTTATTCATTTTGCACATCTAAATCCTATACTCGCTTCACCATAATTTGGATCAAACCAATGACGATTGCGAATTCTTAGTTGCTTATAATTGCTATACCATCCGCCTCCACGTATAACATGATACTGCCCAACTCTTGGGCCCAAAGGATCTTTTTCCTCAGAAACACTATAATAATCGGCCGAATAATTATCAAAAACCCATTCCCAAACGTTTCCTGTCATATCATATATGCCAAAAGAATTTGGTTTAAACGAACCCACTTTTTTTGGTCCATCATTAGATATCCCGCAATTGTTTGATGTTGGTTTATCGTTCCCCCATGAATATAAAATATCTTTTCCTCCTCCTGCGGCATATTCCCATTGTGCTTCTGTTGGAAGCCTTTTGCCTTTATATTTGCAATACTGGTTTGCCTGATACCAGCTTACGCATGTAACAGGCAAATCAGGATGCCGATATTTAATTGGTATTATTATTTTTGTAAATCCCTTTGATGTCCATATAAAACATTTTCCATCCTCATAATGAGCCGGGCTGCACCTTCCTGCCTTAATGCATGAATCATACTGAGCGTTTGTTACCTCATAAATATCTATTGAAAATTGAGACAAATTAACATTGTGAACAGGTCTTTCGTCTGGTTCGCCTGTATTACTTCCCATTTGAAAAGTTGTAGCAGATAAATTTACCACTTGAGCTTCTAAAAGAAAGAAAACCAAAAAAATAATTACAAATATTTTATTAATACTAAGCAGCAATATTTTTCTTCCTATTTTAAATTATCGTTAATCTCAACAGCAAAAATAAAAATTAAAAAGGATGCAAACAGGCATGCAGTAATAATTGCAGTAACTCTGTTTAATTTTATCTTCTTTTTAATATCTTCCTTTTTTACAATCTTATTTTGTGGTTGTATTAATTTTAAATCAATGTGAATACTATCCCTCTTGCCTTCTATAACATTAATTTTTTGTTCATAAGCCTCAAAGCTGTCTTTGACACATTTAATAATATATTCCTGTGGCTTCATAAAAGAATTTATATATGGAGTTTTTCCCATTTCTTTGTTGTTCATATAAATAATTGCATCAGAAGGAGTGCTGGTAACAATCAAAGAGCCGGGTTTTACAAGAGATATATTAATTTCAAAAAAGGTATCATTTTCTAGGGCAATTATCATTTTTTTCCCAAAATATCCATTTTTTCTTACTATAAGACTATGTTTTCCTAAAAAAACGCTATCTACTATAAGAGGCGACATGCCTTTTACTATACTATCTAAAATTATTTCTGCACTATCTGGAACAGTCTTTATAGATAATCTAACATAAATATTTTTTAAAGAATCTTTTGGTAAATAAGATGAATCTGCAGAAACTAAAATTTGAGAAGCTTTATTTTTGGTTGTGTGTTCACTAATTTCTGACTGTCCAAAAGAGTAAACAGCAACAAATAAAATAAAAAAAATTATAATTTTTTTTACCATTTATTTTCCTAATAAAAATGTTAATTAAAAAATACTTTTGTATAATGATAAAATACTACGAAAAAACTCTAATAAGTTTAATATTTATTAGGAAAACTGTGGTAATTGAAAAACCAAAGGTATCCATAATACTACATTCAAGAGGAATGTTTCTTAAAATAAAATATAGACATTTTTGTTAATTCATAGAAATATTACTTAAAAGTTAAAAGTAATTACCAAAAAGATTCCACATATTTGAATTATTATTTTTGCGAAATTTAAACTAATATTTAACAATATTTTTAGAATTTTTCAAAAATTAAAATTCTATTAATTTGTTATAATCCACACCA
>Ga0123519_10005014_pt1 | contig 21258 bp, 21 predicted proteins | sample YelNatPaOPRAMG02_FD_87396 | JGI IMG/M metagenome (GOLD analysis project Ga0123519, IMG submission 87396) | Hot spring microbial communities from Yellowstone National Park - Yellowstone National Park OP-RAMG-02 (version 2) | ecosystem: Environmental > Aquatic > Thermal springs > Hot (42-90C) ...
AGAGTCATTAGATCCATTTGATTCCCTCCTTATTATTTTTATGATCATTATTTTCTGACAGATGCTCTGATCCCCAAGGCGAACAAAAACAGACGATCGATCCAGCGATTGGAGAGAACAACAGCCGCAAGGCTCTGCAGCTTTGCATCTGTCCCGACAATATATGTGGGTTTCGGGCGCTTCCGGGTCAATGCTTTCTCCACTATCTTTGCCACCCTTTCCGGCGGAATCCCTTGAGAGCCCATTTTTTTTGTTAATTTTTCCATGGACTCAAGGGCGCTTCCGTAGCGGGCTTCCACTGCAGGGGACGCCGGTTTGGTGCCGTCCTGTACTTTTTTCCAGATTGACGTTTTGATATTGCCGGGAATGATCAGGACAACATGAATCCCTTCCGGCAAAAGCTCCCTGCGAAGAGCATGGGTAAGGGCGTGCATGGCCGCTTTTGAAGCGCTGTAGGGTGCGGTAAAAGGCGCCGGGAATATACCGCCGATGGAGCCGATATTGATAATGCGTCCTTTCTTTTTTCTAATGAGTGGCAGAAACAGTTGGATCATCCTGATATGGCCCAGCAGGTTTGCCTGCAATCCTTTTTGAAGCTGATCCGGATTAAAAAATTCCAGGGGGCCGCCCATGGGAATGGCGGCATTGTTCATTAAACCTGCCAGCCCTTCCGAACCGGCAAATGCGGAAACCTGTTTAAAGGCGTTTTCCATTGAATCGGTGTCATTCATATCGATCATGAGTGGAACCAGATTTTCGGATGCTTCCCGTTTGAGTGCTTTTGCATCTTCATCCTTCCGAACACCGGCAAAGACCTTATACCCCAGTTTGTCCAGATGCAGGGCGGTTGCCCTGCCGATTCCGGTTGATGTTCCTGTGATCAGTATCGATTCCATATCGTTACTCCTTTGTTATTCTGTATACCATTAACAACCAATCGTTTCCGGCAAGTCTTAGTTCGACAATTGCCGCAAAAAGTATAATCGTTATTAAAATTATGCCTTGATGGATTGCAGCCAATGATTACTCCCGATATTGATTTCATCGGCTTCATATAGAGTGCTTCCGTCAGCGTAATACCAATATCAATACTTTGTAAATTCTCGTGAATCATCTTCTGAGCGGTTATATGCCACCCACAATAACCGGGACTATATCTTAACATTACGTCACTATCATTTAGTCTTTCCCTCGAGACCTCCCTGGAAAAGTATCTATTGGTTATATCATCGGCAAACGCTTCAATTCCTGCCGAACAAACCAGATCAAATAAATGGCCCAGTAAATAGTCACCCTTACTAAACAGATTTGATATCTGCATTGAAACACCAGGTCCAAGCGTCATCGCAAATAAAAAACAAACAGCTTCGCTTGACATTATATCGTTCAGAGGTGTTCTCGGTTCATTCCTGCCTTGACCTGAATAAATAGTTTGAAACTGTGGATATTTTATAGCCTTGACTACAGCAATTGGAGTCGCCATTTGGCAGAAAAGATCATGTGCCTTTGTTAAGCCACGTGAAACCTTTTCTGAAAATACGGAAGCTTCCTCTTTTTTTTGAAAAGCATCAGTTTTATCAATACCGATTTTTATTTTTTTCGGATCTTCCTGAATAATTTCTCTCATACTTGCTTCTTGCCCGGTAATGTATAACGATTAAAAGCCCAATGCTTCAAAGAACGCGTTGATATTATCCGGCGGCGTTCCCGGAGGGATGTCGCAGCCGGAAGACATAACAAAATTAGGGTATTTTCCCATCGCATGAAGCAGTTCTGCCGTTTTTTCCCTGATTTCTGTAGCGCTTCCATTCCTGAATAAAACCGGATTTATATTACCAAATGCTATCACGGAAGCCGGAACCTGTGGCATGATTTGCACCATGTCAACGGCATTCCCAAAATGAATTCCCATAGCCCCCGTCTTTAGCATTGCGGGAACAAGTTTCGTCGTGTTTCCGCAGTTGTGAAGAATGACCATAAAACTTTCATCCTGCACGGCAGAGACAATCCTTACTACGTATTTTGACGAAAATGTTTCACACTGCGCGGGCGAAATAAGACCAGCCGCCGGTTCCGCTATCACAATGCCGCTGATGCCCGTATTCTTATAAGCCTTGGCATACTCCACAAGAAAATCAGTGCACTTATTAAGCACTGCATGAGTCATTTCCGGTTCTTTTCTAATTTTCACCATAATCTCTGTCATGCCGCAGAGTCTTGCCGCCAGAGAAAACGGACCGATGTGACATCCAAAAACAGGACGGTCTGTTATCGCATTGGCAGCCAATGATGCTGCTCGAATGTATTCCCCTGTTCTTCCATCTCCCACACGCGGCACCTTAAGCGCGTTTGCCGTATTGACATTATCGACAATTGCCCCTATGGCCGTCGGCACCTCATTTTCAGCAAAACGTATCGTACTGCCAAAGGCCTCCGCCTCAACGGAAAGATCCATGATGGTGATGCTTGCGGCTGAAGGATATTTTGCGGCAACAGCTTTAATGCACTCGCCCTGACTCTGTCCGTCCTTCACCACGTCCAGGACTTTCTTCCCCGTCAGCTCAAGTCCGATATACGGCATGAGCGGAAACGCTACCCTTTTTGTGGAATTAAGAATTTCCTGAACCCATTCATGCATATTTCTTTTTGACATCAATACGACCCCCATTTTTCTACCGCTTCCGTCATAGCCATGACATTATCAGCCTTCGCATTTAAAGGAATTGAGCATCCTGAACTCAGGATAAAACCACCGCCCTTGCCTATGGTTTCAATAAGTCTCTTGCAGTAATCAAGCACCTCGACCTTTGATCCTTCTGCCAGCAAGGTACTGGGCACATCGCCCATTATCGTCATATGATCCCCCAGCACCTCCTTGGCTTTGAAGATGTCCGTAAAACTGTCCAGTTCAATGATGCATTTCGCTTTCGGAAATCTTTTAAAGTAATGCAGAAATCTCGTCCAGTTTGTGTCACAATGGAACACCGGGGTAATGCCTGCATCAATTAGCCCATGAACCAGAAAATCAAGATCAGGCAGGATGAATTCCTCAAAGTGCCTGCTTGTCAGGAATACCGGTGATGAACGACTCAGACCAATAAATACCCTTTGTATGGCGTTTTGACTTGATGACAATATAGCCAACCCCAGGACATCTTCACAAAATCTTTTTCCCGCAGATTTCATTTTTGCAGGATTCTTTCGAATATCCAGCAATGCCTTGTTTACCGATCTGGCAAAACAGAAATATTCAAAAGAAGGGCCCGGCATGACAAAGCCAACTGCCGGTTCGATTCCCTTTGCCCGGAGTCTGATGGCCTGATCGGTTATCTCCCTGCCGGCTTGATCGACATCCATCAAGGTCTGTTCTATATTCATTTCCGGATATATGCGCGGTATAAGGACAGCGCCAAATCCCAAAATGCCATCCTTTTCAAGAATATCGAAATCCTCATCCTTCATGGCCCCTATCTCGTCAAACTGGTGAGTGCTGTTTTCAGGTAAATCGATTCCCGGAAGCTTTATCCGGGCGGGTACGCCGGTTTTCAAAAGAGTCACATTTGCAGTTTCGGCAAGGAAGGTCATATCCCACCTGAAGTCTTGAGCTGTTTTCAACACAGCATTGAAGCGCTGTTCAGAATCATTCATGAGCACTGCGTTTGTTATCCCTGCATAGGGGGCGGCCCAGTGATCAAGTAATGGCGCAAGGGGAACCCTGTCAGGACATTGCAATGAGACGGTGGCCTCTATTCTTTCATGAGCTTTCATATGAGTGCCTCCTTCCTTCACTGATTGAAAAAGCGTTTTGCAATGGTCAGAGCTTCAACGGCGTCACGTCCGTAGAAATCGGCACCGACGTCTTCCTTGAGACGCTCACTCGTCGGCGCTCCACCGATCATAATTTTTACCTTGTCCCGAAGACCCGCATCATTTAGAGACTTGACCGCTTGACGCAATGAATCCATAGCAGTAGTAAGCAAAAGACTCATGCCTACAAGATCCGCTCCTGTTTCTCTCACGGCATCAACAAATTTTGAGGCTGGAACGTCCACTCCCAGATCAATGACCTTAAAACCGGAACACTCTAGTAAAGTGATTACGATGTTTTTTCCAAGATCATGGATATCGCCTTCGACTGTACCCATGATAACTTTTCCACGTGGTTTATCATCTCCGTCTTTGAGAAAAGGCTTCACCTTATCCATGGCTCCTTTGAATATCTCTCCTGAATATATAAGTTCACCCAGGGCGTATTCATCGTCTTTGAATAACTGCCCCACTTTTTCCATTCCCCTAGACAATTCATTGACAATCAACAAGGGATCACTTGACCTTTCGAGGCATTTATCAATGATCTGGTAAACACGATCCTCTTCGAGTGCCGAAAATGCTTGAGCTAACTGATCCATATCATCGTCCTCTCTTTCGTTTAATAATATATTCAATTTCCATATCGTTACTCCTTTGTTAATACCACTGCTCCAAATCCGCAGCGATTTTCTCTCCGATGCGGTAGTACAACCATGGGAAGATTCGTTTGATACCGTAATAAAACGGGCCGATGATGCCGGTAGTGACCAGGAATTGATCTTTTTCAATAGCATCGGCGAATCGTTTTGCCGCCTTGTCCACAGGCATGGAGCCGCCCTTTGCAAATGCACCAGGTTTGAATTTTTTAAATCCGCGAACACGCCCTCGTTTTTCAAACTCCTCCCCAGAGCTCAGAAACCCGGGGCAGATCAGAGTTACCCTGATATTGTGTTTCTTGAGTTCCGCCCGCAACACTTCGCTGAAACCGGCAAGACCGAATTTAGTGACATTGTACGTCCCGTTAGCCGGAACCGCAGTGAGACCGCCCATGGAACCCATATTCACGATGTGGCCCTGTTGCCGTTCCAGCATATGGGGAAGGATGTAATGAACCGTGTATATGGGCCCCCACAAGTTGACCCCCATGATCCATTCCCAGTCCTCCAGAGACACCGCCCTGATCTCACCGATGATGGTAACACCGGCATTGTTGATCAGGATATCCACTTGCCCCATGCGATCGACCGCATCATCGATCATCTCTTTGACCCGGTCTTTCCGGGAGATGTCGGTTTGCGCGATATGGCACGTTCGCCCCAGGGATTCAATTTGATGGCGTATCGGATGCAGACCGGTATCATTGACATCCGACAGGAAAAGATCGGCGCCCCGGACGGCTAATTCCATTGCCAGGGCTTTGCCGATACCGCCTGCTGCGCCGGTTATGAGAACCTTTTTTCCTCTGATTTTCATTATCAGTCGACCAACTCCATGGTTTTCGCCACAAGCATCGACACATCAACAATTTCGATGTCAATGCCTTCTGTCTTCGCTGTTTTTTTAAAATGGGCCAAACAGGTGGGACAACTGGTTACCAGGGTATCGGCCACAGCCCTGGCTTCAAGCAGCCGCTCCTTTCCGGTCTCTTTGGCCATTTCCGGAAAGGCGTTCATGGTTACTTTGCCTCCGGCGCCGCAGCAGTAGGACCATTTACCGTATCGATCCATTTCATTAAGTGTGAGTCCGGGAATTGCCGCCAGTATTTCCCGGGGTTGCGTATAAATGCCGCACTGTCTCCCCAGAAAGCAGGGATCATGATAGGTAACGGTTTTATTCAAGTTTTTGGAGAATCGAATGCGTCCATTTTTTAATAAAGACGCAATCATCTCGGTGATGTGAATCACTTCAAACGGCAACGCCCCCACCACATGGGGATTGGTATAGTCGTTTTTAAATGTTGAATACCCGTGGGCACATGAGATGATCACGCGTTTGGCGCCTGCTTGCTTCAATTTTTCCACATTCTCAACGGCCGTCTTTTTAAACAGCTCCATGTTGCCGGACTGTTTCAACATCTCGCCGCAGCAACCCTCTTTGTCTCCCAGGTGTGCGATGTCGATCCCGGCTGATTTTAATATTTTTACGCTTGCCAGGGCGGTTTCCGGTTGCAGATAGGTCGCATAGCATCCTGAATAAAAGATATCCTCACCTGTTTCAGGAATTGATAATTCTTTAAAGATTTCGGGATGTTTCCTGCTGCCGAAAATATTGCCGCTGCTTTGAATATTGTCCGTAATCTTTTTAAGAGGATTGGGGATTTCGAGCCCTTTTTCCACAATCTCCTGCCGCATGGCCAGCACTGTATACATGGGTCGGTAGGGAATGCATATCTCGTTGCACATGGCGCAGGACGTGCACGAAAAGAAGGATCGGATCACCTCCTCATCGATCTCATATCTATCGTTGAAGATCAGTGATGCCAGTATCTGTCTGCCCTGGGGAGAATAGTTTTTAAATTTGAAATATTCGAAGGGCGGACATTTCTTGTGGGGAGCGGCATATTCATGAGGGGGCAGTTCCCTCCAGTTATGGGGAACAATGGGACCTCTTGCGTAACATGCGCCGCAATGCAGACACAAATCAATCCACTCTTTGAATTGTTCCAGGTTCCAGGTTTTGAATTCGGGCATAATAATTTTAAAACGTTCCCGGGCTCAGGATATTGTTGGGGTCCAGGAATTGTTTAAAGCGCTTCAACAATGTGTGGGCTGATTTCTGGTTGGTCCATGTAAAATCCGGCAATACCGGCGGAAAACATTGCTGATAGGTGCCGCCTCTTTTTCCGAACCACTCCCTTAGCTCCTCCGTTGATTTATGAATGGCTTGCATCCATTCCGGATCTTTCCGGTTAACAAAGGCCCAGGTCTGAGAGCACATCACCTGGGATTTCATAGGGAAGCCGTCAAAGACCGTCAGCCTGGGGGGACCGTGGATTTTGTGTTTTTGTGCGATCTCCATGATTTTTTCATACACCTCGGGAAACCAGGAGAGGGGATAATTCATGCTGTCGTACAGATACATGTATCCGCCTTTGATGACCTTATATCCGGCATCTGCCAACTGTGCCGCTATCGGATGGGTGGGGGGGCAAAAAAAGGTGGGCCAGGCATCGAAGAAGGTTTCTGCAATGCCGGGAAGTTCTTTTCCTTCAAGGCCGGAGCAAAGGGCCTCGACCGTTTTTCGTTTCCCCTCCAGTTCCTGTTGGCTGAATCCGTTAATGGAAAAGATCACGCAAAAATAGCAATCGTCCGGAACCAGTGAAACTCCGGTCAGGTATTTGAATGCTTCAAACTTCCATTTGTCGTTGATATGCACATCAAACAGCTCCATTGCCGTAGCTTCCTGCAAAACTTCGGCACACTTCCGGATCTTTTCCAATGGCCAATAGTAGGTGAAGAAGGACCAATAGGGCGGTCTTTTCAGGCATCGGTAGGCGATTTTAGTGACAATACCATAGGCGCCGTTGGACTGGGTAAAAAGGCCGATAAGATCCGGGCCTGTAATATATCTGAAAAACGGGCCGAAATCGGTTTCCGCATAGGCCATCGAGCCGATTTGTACGATTTCGCCGGTGGGGAGCACCACCTCAAACCCTTCCACCAGATCGATGTTTCTTCCGTACCGTGTTTTTCCGAACCCATTGACCGGCGTAATGGCGGAAGCAGCCACATTGGGGCCTGGTCCATATTCGGCTGTGGGCAGGATCATCTCTTTTTTGAACAGCTCCTGGGCCAGTTTGAAAAAACTGCATCCCGGCTCAGTTACTGCTTTCATGTTTTTATCATCAATGAGCAGAATTTTGTCCATATGGATAAAATCCAGAAGAATGCCGCCATGGAGAGGACCGCCATGACCGGTCATTCCAGCTACCCCTTTGGGGGTGACGGGCACCTTGTACCGGTTGGCCAGTTTGACGATTTCCGACACATGCCGGGTTGTGGTAGGCATCACAACAATTTCCGGCCGGGTCACCCAGTCGATGCTCAGTGAAAAGCTGTAAGCGTAGGATTCGCACACTGTGGGAGCTGTGGAAACCATTTTGGGGCCGACGATAGCTTTTAATTCCTTGATCAAGTTTTCATCGAGCATTGGTCAATATCTCCAATCCGTCTGAAGTTCCGCGATCAGGGGCGCTGAACAGTTCTCCCCTGCCCTTCTTTATAATGTTCATGCCATGTTCTCCTTTTGTTCAATCGAAGCTTGCGTCTTCATGTCTGAAATGCAGTTTTAATTTGTTTCCGTAATTTTGTTCCTAAAGCGTAAGCAGATCGATCCCACCAGTAACCGGAATGACCGCACCGGTAATATAGGATGCCGCATCCGAAGCCAGGAAGGCTACCACCTGGGCCACCTCTTCCGGTTGGCCCATCCGCTTCAGGGCGGTTCGTTTTTCAATGCGTTCCGTCATACGTTTATCATAAAGTTGCACTGCCTCTGTTGCGATAAAACCCGGACACACCGCGTTGACCGTGATGCCGTAACGGCCCGCCTCAATGGCCAGCGACTTGCTGAAACCTATCAGCCCGGCCTTGGTGGCACCGTATGATGGCTGTAATGAAGCTCCCATGAGGCCGGCTACAGATGATATATTGATAATACGGCCCCAACCTTTTTTCACCATGCCCGGCCAGACCGCCTTGCTGCAATTATACGCGCCGGTGAGATTGACATTGAGATCGCGCTGCCAGCGTCCTAATTGCTGTTCGCCGAACTTGCCCATGTTATCCATGACCGCGGCATTGTTTACGAAAATATCGATCACTCCAAGCTCATCCTCCACGGCCTGCACTACTCGCTCCACTTCATCCGCATCCGAAACATCCATCTTGAAAGCGCGACTGCGTGAGCCCATGGTCTGGATCTCCTGCGCTCCGGCTTGCGTCTTCACCTCGCCCTGCTTTGCAAAATGTCCGGCAAGAACACTGTATCGACCAAGCTTTTCAGCATCAAGGTCATGGCCTTCAATCAGGATATCCGTGAGTGCCACATCGGCGCCGGCCTCTCCCAAGGCAAGCGCAATGGCCCGGCCCAGCCCGCGCGACGCGCCAGTGACCAACGCGATTTTCCCTTTGAGATTGATTTGCATTACGTTTCTCCTTTGCAACGCGGCTTGAGCATGCTCAACGAAGAATTAACTGATATGGCCCACCACCGGTGGAGCAAGTGATAAGACCTGACGGGTTGGGCATGCATGAGGATGCATTGTCCATAGATCGTCTTAATGCCTTTTGACTGACATATCCGTATCGCCTCTGACGACTCCGCCCCCTTTTGCATCCACACGTGAGAGATGATCGCAGGATTCAATTCTATAATTATTTGTTCAGTCAGGATAGGTGGCAGGATGATTAATATCCTGTCTATGCTATCGTCTAGTTCATTGATTGTGTGATAACACCTCTCACCGTCGATCTCATTCTCATGAGGATTGACTGGATAAACACGAAAGCCTCTGGTCTTCAATTCCCGGCAGGCCAAATTACCGAACTTATCCCTTTCATTCGAAGCGCCAACGATAGCCATCATCCTCGAAAATAGATATTCTCTCATCAAAAAAGATTGCTCATACGACAATGACATAGAAGATATTTCCAACTCTAGGTGTAGTATTTTGGCGCTAGGTCATATCGGCCAGGAATACGGTAATCGTGACTGCCTACTATTTCCAGCCCCGGATCGGAATTCATGAGTTCATGGACCCTGTCAATGCTCGCGCCTGCCTTTGGGCCTTCGCTCACCAGGAATTGCATAAGCTTGGATTTGGGTACCCTTTGTTCCAGCCCCTCCGGAAAGTAGAAAGTATCCGCGCTAAATAGGAAACGCCTGCCCGAAGGCATGTTCAGAAATAGGCCCATGAGGCCGGGACTGTGGCCAGGCAGATCCACCAGCACCATGGAACCGTCGCCAAAAATATCATATGAGGCCGGGAAGTTCTTGAAAGGCTTGCATGGATCAGTATCGATCAGCTCTATATCCAGGCCCGCCTCCCAAAACTGCTCTTTGATGAAGGCATTCTTAAATAATCCCCCCTTCGAGATTTTGGAAACAAAATCCCATTCCCTGCGTCCGACAAGAAAATGAGCAAGAGGGAAATCACGCATTCCGCCGGCATGATCCCAATGCAAGTGTGAGAGGATGACATGTTTGACATCTGACGGATAAAATCCAAGCCGCGTCAATTGATGCACGAGGGCATCGCGTCGCGGATTAAACTGCGTGCGCATGATGCCGCTATAGAAGAACAGGTTCCCCCAATAGACGGGAGGCCGTATTTCTTCCTCGATGCGTGTACCGATGCCCGTATCGAAGAGCACTAAGTCATCATTTCGTTCAATGAGAATACTAAGGATAGGGAATCGTATCTTTTTCCAACCAGCACCCTGAACGAAAAGCCCCTGAACGACATTCCCAAAGCCGCTGGAAAGAAAATATACCTTCACAAACTAGAACTCCTTGGTTATCAGTCGATCCAAAAGTGCGTCAGGCAAAAACCTGACCAGACGGTGCCGCACAGGATGGTTGGTTACGAGATAGCGTGGCTTAGGATTGGGAACGGTCAAGGCTTGATAGATAGCTTCGGCCACCACTTCAGGTTGCACGCCATGTGTTTTGGCTTCAGCCGCCTCATGCTCGAGCTTTTTACGATTGGCTTCATAGAAAATACTGCCGCGATACCGCTCTATTCTTTCTTCAACATCTCTATCCCATAGCGGGGTATTGATCAGCGCAGGTTCAACCACAATAACTTTGATATCCCATGGCATGAGTTCACGTCGCAGAGAGTCCGACCAACCTTCGACAGCATGTTTGCTGGAAGCATAAGGTCCAGAGAAGGGTGTCGCCACATACCCGGCTACGCTCGATACATTCACGATCCGGCCCTTGGATTTTAACAGCAGAGGGAAAAGGGCCTTGGTCAGCCGATGCATCCCAAACACATTAACGTTGTATTGCTCGATCAACCGTTCGACGGGGAACTCCATAAGCGGACCGGGACTGAAGATGCCCGCATTATTGACCAGCGCGAAAAGATGTATTCCCTTCCCCTCTATAAAGGCAACAGCATTTGCTACATCACCATCATTGGTAATATCAAGTTTGAAAGCCTCAATTCCATTGACACCGCGAAGTTTTTCAAGTTCCGTTTGGGATTTATCCGTGGCATATGTGGCGTAAACGCCAAAACCTTTTTGGGCGAGCGTAAGTACCGTGGCCTTGCCGATGCCCGATGCCGCACCGGTGACCAGAATACATCCATGAACAGCCATATTAATACTCCTATGGGCAAGCGATAGAGCCGCAGCACCGCCCATGCAGCGATGCTGCACTACTGATCAAAAAAAATCCCTGCTCGGCATTATGCATGCCTGCTTGCCCCTTTTTTTATCGTATGAGTTTTGCGTTGCCCCTTCTAACAAACCCCGTCTTTTGGGTGGGAAAATTCTCTCCCTTTGTTTTTACAATTAGAAAAGACTGAGGTTATTAACTTGGGCGTCCCGTGACGAAAACGGCAATCATCATCTCCAAACTAGACTCAACGAAATTTATCCAATATATCTCTGCGCAGTTTTATTGAAAGATTACCGTGCCGTGCGTCCCTGCAGTGGTCTCCAACACTTTTCAATATAACCTAATTCATTTTTCCACCACGGACGGTCGAGTGAAGGCATAGGAGCTCGCATTGCACCTTCCGGTACAAGCGATTCATGTTTCTGCCACGGACCGATCTTGTATTCATCCATGGTGTATTCCCGTCCAAGGTTAGGGTTATTAGGACAAGCCGGCGTTATTCCAGCGAGACAGCGCATCAGACAGGTATTACAGCGCGAGCATCGGACGATTTCGTTTTGCCTTCCGGTGGCAAGCTTGTTGACATACTCAGGATCACAAAAGAGTTGTCGGCCCAGGGCTTGTATGTCGTATTTGCCCTCTGCGATATTTTTATCAACTTTGACGGGATCATGCTGAGAGGCCACGATCACAGGGATCTTTAAGGCTTTTTTGAACGCCAGCCCGTGTTCGGGAATGTGCTTCGAACGGTCTATGTCGGTGATGAGATGTCCACTTTCCTCGTAGCCGGCACCGTCGGACAAACTGATATAGTCCAACCCGATCGCTTGCAAGTCTTTCGCCACGTCAATCATCTCCTCCTCCGTGAGTCCGCCCTGCATGTGCTCTTCCGCACTGATCCGGCATCCCACGGCAACGCCCGGACAGGCAAAACGGACCTGCTCGGCAATCTCCATCAGGAACCGTTTGCGATTACGCCATTCACCGCCGTAAAGATCTGTGCGCTTATTAGAAAGAGGGGATAAGAACTGATGCTCGAGATACCCATGCGGGGCATGGATCTCAACAACATCGAATCCGGCGATAACCGCCAATTGGCAGCTCCGAGCGAATTCTTTCTGCTCGCGACGGATCTCTTCGATGGACATTTCTCGGGTCATTTGTCCTGTCATGAATTCTCTTGCATATTCAATAACAGCATAAAGGTCTGCACAATAATTGGGCGCTTTTTCTGCGGCTATCTCATAGGGCAGACCGGCGGTCGCAGCTGGGGCAAGCTTATGATGATCATAGGAATGACCCTGCCGACCGAATCCAATGGTCATCTGGATGGCGGCTTTGGCTTCAAAGTAATGAATTCTCTCTGTCAGCATACCCAAACCCTGAAGATGTCCAGGATGGTAGAGATACAGGTTCCGTCCCCAGACAAATTCCGAAGCCAGACGGGTGCCCATGACCGCTCCGGTGCTGACCAGGGCCACTCCGCCTTTAGCCCGTGCGGCAAAGTATGACAGCATCTGCTCCGTTGCTTCACCGTTTACCCCCGACATGGTTTCATTCATTGGAGCCAGAGCAATCCGGTTCTTCAGTTCGACAGGACCGATTTTGATAGGTGATAAAATGTGTTCAAATTGTTTTTTGCCGTCTGATTTTTCAGTCATAACTTATCCCCCTTATCGTTTCATTTAACTCTTCTTTTTGTTGTATCGATGCCCAAAAGACGGCCGAGATTTCCGCCGAACATCTTGGCCTTGTCTTCTTCTGTGATCGCCGGGTAGCCATACGCGAGCTGCATATCTTCCGGAATCTGAAATTCAGCCAGACCTTTAACAGCGTTGGCCATCTGAATGCCGTAACCGGCATAATCCGTGCCCCAGGTAATACGGTCCGGACCGACGAAGCGCATGGCTTCGCCCAAAAGGTGAGCAAACTTGCGCGGCGCTGTAATGGCCCAGGGAACGAGAAGGCTCATACAGATATAGACATTGGGATGACCCAGCGCCACCATATTGAGTACGTCAGAATATGGGTAGCCCATGTGGAAAGCGTTGATCTTGAGTGCCGGGAAGTCCCGCGCAACATCGTCGAGTTGTTCAGGATGACAGTACTTGCTCTTGCCCGGCGGCACCCAGCAGAAGCCCGTATGTATATCCAGCACGATGTCGAGCTCTTGAGCCTTTTCATAAAATGGCCATAACTCGGGATCATTGATATAGGTGTCTTCCGGCGGATAATATTTGAAAATCTTCGCCCCCTTTTCCTTGACCCAATACTCTAATTCCCAGATAGCGTTCTTGACGCCGCGCTTTTTGATAGGTGAAAGATTCGGCTGGTACATGAAACGATCAGGATTGGCCTCCACCACCTTGGCCATTTCACCATTGGAAACCCACCGGCTGGTAAACCCGGTAGTATCCATCATGGATTCCGGAAGCAGGCAGGCGATATCGATCCCGTACTTATCCATGGTATTGATAATCGTCTGAGGATCGCTGCTCTTCTGCGCCTCCCATTCTTCCAAACCTTCAAGGGCATTCATCATGAGCGGCATGGGGGCGCCGGTAACCAGCGGCCGCATGATATGTTCAATGGCCCGCCACCACATCTGAACGCCGGGGAAATGGTTCAAGTGTCCCATGTCGCCGATGAGGTGGCATTCCGGATCAATCTTAAAATAATTATCCGCCTTCTTTTCACTCATACATATCCTCCCAATCTAATTTTCAACTGATCATTCTGTCTTTGCCTTCCCAGAATATTTTTTTGATGTCTTTTTTGTTCATCTTCCCAACAATGGTTTTGGGGATATCGTGCCAAAAAGCCACCTTCTTGGGGCATTTGTATCCCGCCAGGTGTTTCTTGCAGTGTTCGATGATCTCTTCTGCCGTCGCTTGCTTATCAGGACGAAGAACCACAACGGCCTGAACCACTTCGCCCCATTTTGCGTCAGGCGCTGAAACAACGGCACATTCCTTTACTGCCGGATGCTGGTAAATGACGTCCTCAACTTCCTTCGGATAGACATTCTCGCCGCCTGAAATAATCATGTCCGCCTTGCGGTCGGTGAGAAAAATATAGCCATCCTGATCCATGTAGCCCATATCGCCCGTATGATACCAGCCACCTTTCAGGACGATTTCCGTCAATTTCGGATTCTTCCAGTAACCCATCATGATATGCTTCCCTTTGACGCATATTTCTCCATATTCGCCCGCTCCGAGGGCTTTATCATTTTCATCCACGATCTTAACTCGCGAATTCGGCGTTGGTTTCCCGGCAGAGACAAGATATTGCTGTTTCGGCCCGTCCAAGTGATGATCCTTTATGGCTAAGCCGGATATAGGGGCACCGGCTGTTTCTGTGGCGCCATATCCCTGAGCGAATTTATTTCCGAATTTGCGAATGCATTTTTTCAGAATTTCCGTGGGAAAGGGGCTGCCCGCATAGGTCAAAATCCTTAAGCTGGAAAGGTCGTAATTCTCAACGCTTGGCCAATCGACCATCCAGCCGTAAATCGTAGGAACAAGATTCATGTGTGTACATTTTTCGTCTTCAATCAGTTTAAAGATCGTGTCCAGATTGGGCTTACGATTGATGCAAACTTTTCCTCCAACGATCAATATCGCCAGAATAGGCCACCAGGACACATGAAAGATAGGTAAAACAAAACAGGTTGAATCCTCTTCCGTAAATCCATTGGCTATAGCAGCAATGATTCCGGCGGAAAGGGCGCTGCGGTGGGAAAGCATCACGCCTTTGGGCAATCCCGTGGTGCCGCCCGTATACATCAAAATGGCCAAATCATCTTCTTGAATATCATATAGATCCAAATCCGGTTCAGACGCGGGTGACATCTCTAACACCTGATCATAATCATGGAATCCACCAACAGGATTATCAAACGCCACCCACGTCTTGATGTTGTTGAAGCTATCTTTCATTCGTTTAATTTTTTCTTCATATCCATCCCCAACGACAAGGCATGCCGCATCACTGTCTTTGATAATATAAGCAATCTCATCGTCGCCCAAGCGAACATTGATCGGCGTAACTCTTATACCTACCTTGGCCGCCGCAAAATATACCTCCAGATATTTGGAGCAATTATCGGCCATGACGGCAAGGCCATCACCTTTTTTGCAGCCTGCCTTGATCAGAAAATTGGCAAAGCGGTTGATTCGTTCGTTAAGCTGTTTATAAGTATAACGTTTTCCTTCAAAAACGACGGCAATATTATCCGGCCATTGTATAGCGCCGCAACGGGGGATATCTCCTAATGTATACATGTCATATCTCCTTTATTTTCAAGGCCAGGACTTCGGTAGACCCTGGAACTGCATCAATATATTTCGGCTCATCTCATTCGAAATAGGTGAAAATTGAATCTGATAGGCATCGCGCAGGAACATGGAAACCGGGTACTCGTTGCAGATTCCGTACCCACCGAAGATTTCGGCCCCGAAATTGCCTGCGTGACGCGCACCTTCAGCGGCCACAAGTTTAGCCATCGTCGCCTCCAAGTGATAGGGTTTGCCTTTATCGCAGAGCCAAGCGGATTTGTACGTGATGTTACGGGCATTCTCCAAATTGATGTACATATCCGCCAGATAGTTCTGTAAAATCTGGAAGCGACTGATGGGGCCGCCAAACGCGTTTCGTTCCTGGACGTATTTGAAGCAGAAATCATAAATGGCTGCGATGATGCCGACACCCATCATGGCAACGCCGATCCGTTCCGGATTTAGCACTGTCATGATTTCGTAAAAAGCATTGCCGCGCGTGCCTAAAGTGTTTTCCTTGGGGACTTCAACATTGTCATAGAATATCTCCACGCTTTCACAATGATGACAACTGATCTTCCCGATTTTGCGTATAGTGATACCGGGAGTCTCGCGAGGAACCATAATAGTGGTTAATGATTTACTTTTTTTGGCATCTCTTTCCGTTTTACAGATCGTAATCAGTGAATCCGCCACATGAGCGCCGGTGATAAATATTTTCTGCCCATTGATGACCCATCGGTCGCCCTTGTCTTCAGCAAAAGTGCATATCGCCCCTAGGATATCGGTGCCGCCGCCCGGTTCAGTCAACGCCATACAGGTTTTGAATTTACCCTCGGCGATAAGCGGCAGATATTTTTCTTTCTGCTCCTTTGTGCCCAATTCTGAGATGAAGCGAACGCCGAATCCCGCCGTGACACCCACCGCCAATGCCACCGACATGGACGCCTTACAGATTTGCTCATAGCCCACCATGACGTCGACCATTCCCAAGCCTTGACCGCCATATTCAACCGGTACCGCTGCCGCAAGCATTCCCAGATCTGCGAATTTCTGCCAGAGATCATCCGGTGGAAAATCAACATTTTCATCCATCCATTTTACATATTCGTAATTAAGTTCCTTCTCACAGAACCGCTTAACGGTGTCTTGTATGATGAGTTGTTCCTCGGTTAGTCCAAAATCCATCGTACTCCTCCTCTATTTTTTTATATCCGAAGCGACATTCGCCTGTTTCTGAGCGGCTACCAGAACCTCGGGTTTTTCACGCAAGGTATCCATCACCGCCTGAATATCCGGGGAATAGATGAGCCACTGGATCGCATTGCGTTCCAGCGCCAAAGCCGCATCCAAGCTGCCGCACTCCAGCGACCGCCCCATGACCTCTTTGCCCATCCGCAAAGCAATGGGTTTTTTCGAACTGATCTGGTGAACAACTTCATTAAACTTTGCTTCAAACTCATCGTCTTTAAATACGCGTGTCAAAAAACCCATTTCGTACATTTCGCGGGCTGTATAATCTTTGCGTCCGCTGTAAATAATTTCACGGGCACGATAAATAGGCATAGCACGGGCGATGCGAACCGTGCCGCCCCAACCGGGCAGGATACCCATGTTGATCTCGGTCGTACCGAACTTGGCCGTTTCCTTGGCATAAATCAGATCGCACATCAGGGCGAGTTCAAGGCCGCCCGCCAGACAGTGACCGGCAATTTTGGCTATGACTACTTTTTCGCAAAGTTCGATAGCCTTACCAATGCCGTATCCCTCATGAGCCAGCCAGTTCATCGATTCGCTATGTTCCGCTAATGAGGGAAAGACGCTGAGATCGCCGCCCGTACAAAAAGCTTTTCCCGAACCCGCCAGAACAACCACCGCTACGTTTTTTTCATCTCTAACCTTCCGAAAAGCATCCAGAAGTTCGGCAGCCATTTCGCGGTTGATCGCATTGTACTTATCCGGCCGGTTAAGTGTTATCGTACAGACGGTTCCTTTGATTTCATAAATGATGGTTGTATATTCAGACATGGATCAACTCCTTTACTTTTTACCGGCAGGGCGAAAGTAAGGGAGAAAATAGCCGCCGCGCTCTTGGAAAACGACTTCCACCTCCATGTCGATATAGATATCCTCCGGCTTGCAGTCCACGATCCTGGTCATCATCCTGATCCCTTCGTCAAGATCGACATAGGCAATCGTATAGGGAAGCTCATCTGCGAACTTGGGTTCCACCATGTCGTAGGCCGTAGAGAAGGTAAATATCTTCCCCTTGCCGGAAGCCTCGATCCAATCTAAGTTGCCGGACCAGCACTCGGGACAGAATTTACGCGGATAGAAAATTTTTGATTTACAATCCTTGCAAATCTGAATAAGTAATTTCCCCTCTTTGGTCCCTTCCCAAAATTTTTCCGACCACGGTTGCGTCTCCGGAACCGGCTTTGTCATTTCGAATTCCATGATTAAATCTCCTTTCCCCAAATGGTAGCGATGTTGTTGAATCCCGACCCGCCGCCGGCGTTCTGGTAAACATATCTGCAGTTTTTCACCTGGCGCTCGCCGGCCTTTCCCATGAGCTGTCTGGCTGTTTCCACATACGTGGCCGCGCCGACACCCGATCCGGTATGACCTCTTCCCGGCGCATCCCCAATGGTGGACCAGGGAATGTCTCCGCCAAAAGACATCCGTCCCTCAAGAAAATATTTACCACCCATACCTGGAGGAGCGACTTCGAGAAGTTCTGCTATGAGGGGATGGGCCAGAGGATAGGCCAGATAACAGTTCCAGAGACTGATATCTTCCTTGGTGATGCCTGCCTGGGCCATTGCCTCTTTAGCGGTAACGATAAAACCTTCCGCCACCTTGTAGAAATCACGCAGGACACAGGTTCCGCTGAAATAGCGCACGGAATCCCCCAGCTTGTAGGCAGCCGGACGCTTCATCTTTTTGGCATCCTCTGCCGATACGATCACCATGGCACAGCCGCCGTCGCCCAACACATTGCTCTCACGCTTGTGCAGGGGCGTATTGAGTAAAGCGGAAGACAGGACCTTTTCGACCGAAGGGACCTCCTTGCCGTAGAAGAAAGAGTTCGGATCCTTGGCGGCCCAACTCCTGAGCGCCGTTACAACCGAGGCCATTTCTTCGGGCTTGCAGCCTGTTTCTTTGATGTATCGATTTGCCATCAAGCCCATGATAATATTGTAAGTGGTGCCATAGGGATATTCCCACTGTAGGTCCACTCCGGCCTTGGCGAAGAAATTGATCAGATCAGGAATCGGAATGGTCGAATGCACGGTCACATGATGCACAAGTACTGCTTTGGCAATGCCGCTTGTGATCCACTGCTCAGCCAGTCGGATGGCGTTCGAGGTGGAAGCCCCGCCTGCATTGACGCTGACGGCGTCCTTGCAGCCCTTGAGTCCGAGCTCTTCGGGAAGTTTACCAAAGGAAAGCTCTGCGGCAATCTTAGGCTGGGCTTGAGGAGTGACGCTGATGACCCCCTCGATATCATTCTTGTGGAGTCCGGAATCTCTAACAGCCTCCATACATGTGTCATAAATAATATCCCAATGCGTGCGCTCCGGCATGTTGCGCGTGGGTACCTCGCCGATGCCAATAATAGCAATTTTTCCTCTAGTCATAATATTTGTGATTTAACCTCCTTTCCTGAGAAAATGTGACGATAAGTATACGCTGTTAGAACAGTAACGTTTGGTATTATAGTATATAGTTAGTAAATAAATGTCAAGCATTTTTTGTTTTATTATAAATTATTGAAATATAAATGTATTTATCGATATAATATCAAGAACGGTAACTATCGGTATTATATAAAATAGTTTTTGATAAGTTTTGCTCGAGAGTTGAAAGTCAATTTTAGATGGATTAAATGCCTTGTATGATGATTGTTTTTACGTAGTCAATAACCTCGTCTTCAGAGCATACCCCGCGTTCAATCAGCATTGCACCGCTCTCTGCCATACCCATTATAAAATAACCGGCTATCGTGCTATCGACGATTCTATTCATTTTGCTCTCTTTTTTGAAACGTTCATAATCTTTACTGATGGGGCTGATCATTTGGCTCAAGAGGTTCTTGAATTTCTCTCGAAGTATCGGATTATGACCCACACAAAGGCTTCTGACAAGATTCATCATCGTTATCCACTTCGGAAAAGAATCTATGAATGCCCTCGCTCGTTTCTTACTGCGTTCAATAATATCTTTTTCATCCTTTATTTCCTGCCATACATGATGATACATATTGTGAAAAACATGATCTGCGCACTCTATAAAAAGTTCCTCTTTGTTCTTGAAATGGACATAAAATGTTTCTTTGCTGATCTTCGCATGGCTGGCGATATCCGCGATGCTGGTTTCCGCATAACCTTTGCCAGAAAATAATTCCGTTGCGGCTGATAAGATTTTTTCTCTACGCCCTGTTGTAATTTGCACATCAGAGACATTGTATCGCTGCCCGAACTTTTTTTCTATTTCCTTGCGAATCACATCCAGCGATTTATTACCGACAGCCTGTCTTCTCTTGATGAACTCAATTACTTTGAGATGATCATGCGAGTAATAGGCTCTGGTTTTTCCTGCGTAAATCGGCTGCGGAAGCAATCCTTCTCTGTTGTAGTACCGGATCGTCGAAACGGGAACTCCGGCGATCTTTGCCAACTCCGAAATTGGCATGGCTTCCGTTTTTTTCATCTTTCAAGCTATCCTTCTTTAATGGGAGAACCGCCAAAGAAAAAATTCCAAAATTCTTTTTCCATATCTTCAGGCGTTTTCTTGTGATTCAGTAAGAAGTAGTACATATATTCAGCAGCTCCCATTAAAAGATAAGCAACTAATGTGCTGTTTTTTAATGGGCTGTTTCGTTGATGAAGAATCATCTCGATTTCTTTCCTGATAGGCTCTACAAAGTTAAAAAGGGCCTTCTCCAGTTTTTCTTTATACGCCGGCATATTGATCAAGGATGCACGCCTGGCAATATTGAGCATATCTATCATGTGAGCAAAGTTCCGATAGAAATGAAATCCGCGTTTCCTGAGGCGTTTCAAAGCATCCAGTTCCTCCTGAATTTCAGGAACGCCTCTTCCCACATCCTGGAAAATATTTTCTAAACATTCAAAGAAGAGTTCCTCTTTATTTTTGAAGTATTGATAGAAGGTGCCCCTTCCGATTTTTGCATTATGGACAATATCGGATATTTTTACGGCATCGTATCCCTTCTGCCGGAATAATTGAACGCTGATTCTTACAATATCATCTCGCGTCTTTGTTAATAGTGCTTTATTGTTTTCGCTCCTGACAGATGATTGATCGACATCACGCGCCAGCTTTTTTTTGATAATCGCAAGAGGGACTTTCTCTTGCTTGAGTTTCTGAATTTCCAGAATCCTGTTAAGATGTTTTTCTGTATAATAGGCCATCGTTTTGGAAACCTTCAGCGGCTTTGGCAATAACCCTTCTAAAATATAATAGCGGATGGTTGTCACTGGAGTGCCTGAAAAAGCGCTAAGCTCTGAAATTTTCATATGCTTTGGATTCGGATGCATACTTTATCTTATAAAAAATTTATTGAAATACATGCTTCTTATATTATGTCTATAAGCCATCAACTCTGCTCTACAATTCTCTATGGTACCGTACTATATTTCAATTAAATTGTCTAATTGGTCTTTTGAGGCGAATTGCCTCAAATAAAATGTTACCGAAGCATTGCATAAAAGGGATACGTTGACTCAAAAACCGATGTTACCGAGAAAAGATTCGGAAACGGAGGTTTAGCCATGAGTCCCAAATCCAAGGA
>Ga0123519_10005020_pt1 | contig 21239 bp, 13 predicted proteins | sample YelNatPaOPRAMG02_FD_87396 | JGI IMG/M metagenome (GOLD analysis project Ga0123519, IMG submission 87396) | Hot spring microbial communities from Yellowstone National Park - Yellowstone National Park OP-RAMG-02 (version 2) | ecosystem: Environmental > Aquatic > Thermal springs > Hot (42-90C) ...
GCGGAATCCCCTCGTTGATGGTTTCGGCCATGATGTAGGGGCCGGGGCGGGCGATGATGAAAAGTCCCATGTCGGCGGCCAAGTCCAGGAAGCCGGCCAGATTGCGCATGGGGTGGGTGTGGCCGTCCAGATCGGATACCTCGGGTTCGGGCTGGTGCCACAGCCAGGGAATGTACGCGGCCACGGTGTTGAAACCGGCGGCGCGCAGCAGGCTCAAGCGATGCGCCCACTGATCCGCAGGGGTGCGGAAGTAGTGGAACTCGCCAGAGTGTATGAAGAGGGGCTTGTCATCCAGCCAGAATAGGTTTTGCTTGACGGTAAGGCGGGTCATAGATCACACTCCTGCGCGCTTGCTGAAGCCCAGGGCGTTCAGCGCTTTCTGAATGGTCGTGCTGTTCGTGTACACGTCCCAAACCAAGTGGCTAAGGTAGTTCTCTATCATCAGCAGAGAGCAGCCCTTGTCAATGGCGTAAATCGTCTGGCTGTACCAGGGCGGGCTAACGGCGAGGTTCAGGGCGTCAAAGAATCCGTATCGTCCCCACGTCTGCGGTTGATGGTGGTAAAGGTACGTTGCCATGTCCAGGACCTCATCGGGCACGAAGGGGAGGCAGGCGATGGCGGCATAGATGGAAACGGTGCCGTCATGGTGCGGATGGCCCAGGCATGGCTCGCTGCCAAATACACGGTACCCGTGCGGGCTGTCGCCGGCGCTCAAGCCCCAGCAGTTGGCGCGATAGGTCTTGTATTCGGCGGCGTGTTCCATGCAGAAGTGGCGGTTTGCCAGGGCGGCGCGGCGGGTATTCTCAAACCAGTCCACTCCTTGCGGGTCAAGGTAGCGGGCCGTGTCCAGCCATGCCTCGGTGAACAGGTACGCGAACAGAGAGCCGCCAGGGTTGAAGATGATGTCCCATCCGTGGTAATGTCCCAGGTCGCGCCGAAAGCCCTGATAGAGACGACGCGCCAGATCGGCCGGGAGGGAGCCGGCGGCCTGAAGGTACATCATCTTTTGTTCGGCGGCCATGTCCCACTGGCCGACGAACCCGGGTTGGGCACCGACGTAATCGCCGCCCTCGTCGGGGTTGTAGGCCATGCGGAATAGCGCCAGGCCGTCCTTCTCAAAAATGATGAAACCCCAGTCCACCCGATGGAGCAGTTGCTGCGCGAGTTCGCGGATTTGCCCGTCCTGGAAGTAGGCGGCTGCGGTGAGGACACCGTTCAGGCACAGGGCTGTGTCAATCGTGGAGTATTCGCACTTGCGCCAGCGTTGGGCACTGTCCATGTGGAGGAAGTGGGCGAAGAACCCGCGATGATGTGCCGCATGGTGCAAGAGGGTGTGCAGGGTTCCGCGGGTGATCTCCAGCGCCTGGCCCGCCGGCAGGATTCCGCGCTCACAGGCGATCACCCAGGCCGTGAGAGCGAACCCCGTCGCGGCGATGGAGGCCCGTTGCGGGTTCCTGGTGGAATCGGCCGTCAGCCCCCACCCCGGACTGTGCGGGTTGAGGTTGCTGAATTGCAGAAAGAAGTCAATGGAGCCCTGCAATTCGCGGTGGATGATGGAATGCGCGTCCATGACTATCCCGTGGTCCGGCGGGCGGAGGATTGGCGTGGGATGAAGTGGATGGGGATGCGCAGGGGCTGGAAAGGAGTGCCCTCATCCAGGAAGGCGATGAGTTGGCGCACGGCCACCGCGCCCCAGTCTGTACGAGACGCTCCTACGGTGGAGAGCGAAGGCTGCATGTAGCGGGCAATGGGAATGTCGTCAAAGCCAACTATGGCGATGTCTCGGGGTGCGAGCAAACCGCGTTCGCGCATGGCGCGGAGGAACCCGATCGCCATCTGGTCGTTGGCGCAGAAGACCGCCTCGGGCAGGGGGGCGGACTGGAGGATGGCTTGCGCGGCTTCGTACCCGGAGACTTCGGTGAAGTTGCCCTGGTGCACGGGCACGTGCAGATGGTGTCGCTCAGCCTCGCTCAGGAAGGTCTGCATTCGCTCGGCGTTGTCAAAGGAATCGGGTGCGCCGGCCACGAAGGCGATCCTTTGCGCCCCCTGCTGGTGGAGGTGCTGAAATGCCTCGCGCACGCCCTGAGGGTTGTCCAGCAGGATGGGCAAGATGAACTCGTTTTGCAGATAGCGGTCCAAGACGACGATAGGAAAGCGCTGAGAAGCGAGTTTCAAGACCGATTCATGGGGGATTTTGGAGTCAAAGACGATGGCGCCATCCACCTGCCGATGCAACAACATGCGACGAGGGGAGCGGGTTTCGGGACAGACCAGGAGTTCGTAGTCGGTCTCCAGAATCACATTGTGAATTCCTTCCAGGATTTCCTCGTAGAACGAGCCGCCGAAGCGCGAGATGAAAACGCCGATCGTGAGGGTCTTGCGCTTCTTGAGGTGGCGGGCGAAGGCGTTGGGGTGATAGTTGAGTTCCTCCGCCGCCTCCAGCACTCGCCTCCGGGTGGCTTCGCTGATGGCGCCGTTGTTGTTGAGCGCATATGAGGCGGCCGCGATGCTCACCCCGGCTCGTTTGGCTACGTCGCGAATTGTGGTCACGAGGCCCTCCTTTCACGGCTCTTGAGGTGTATTATGGCTGGCGGGTGATTTGCAGTCGTTCCAGCCCGTTGAGCAGGTGTTGGTTTTTCATTGTGATAGAGTAAACCGCGTCGTTTTGGTAGTTTGCCAGCATCAGCAGGGTAATGCCCTTGTCTATGCCGATGACATCGCTGGCATACCAGTTCTGGCTGAGGTTGTAGGCATCTTGGAACCCGTACCGCCCCTTGAGCGGCTCCAGGGTGTAGTAGTTGAGCATGGCCTGTGCGGCCTCATCGGGCAGAAACAAGATGGACGCAATGGCGGCGTAGGGCGGGACGGTGTCGTCCACCAGGTGGGCCTTGTTGTCAAAGCCGGAAGGCGGCGCGCCGTACAGCCCGTTGTAGCCCCGAGGGCCGTCGCAGGCGCTCAAGCCCCAGGCGTAAGGGCCCAGGGTCTTGTACTGCTGCTGGACGGCAACGGCGAAGTCATAATGGGCCTTGGCGGCTCTCACCGAGTTCTCAAACCAGTTCACGCCTTTGCGGTCGCGGTACGGGCGGAAGTCTATCCAGGCGTGGCTGAACTGGTAGGTGAACAGCGAGCCGAACCAGGAGTGGATGAACGGTTCGCCTTGGCCGTATCTGGCGGTGTGGCGCGTGAACCCGTAGTACAGGCGGTCGTCGGTGGGGTAGGTGGGCGAGCCGGCCGCCAGCACGTACAGCATCAATTGTTCGGCATAGAAATCCCAGTGGCCCTCAAAGCCTTTTTCGGGACGGTAAGCCATGTAGAACATGGAACGCGACTCGTCCACAAACCATGGCCAATTGACCTCGCGGTAGAGTTGCTCGGCTTTGGCCTGTATGTCGCCGCCAAAGTACTCGCCTGCTGTCAACACGCCCATCATCAAGATGGCCGTATCAATGCTGGAGACTTCGCTGTTCCAGGCGCGCCGCCCGGTCTTCATGTCCACAAAATGGTAGAAGAAGCCATTGACGCGCTCCATGCCCAGCAGGGTGTCCAACGTTCCGTTGGCCCGCTCGGCGCCTTGCTCACGGGTAATGTAGCCTTTCTCAACGCCTATGGGGTAGGCGCTGAGGGCAAAACCCACAGCGGCGATGCTGGAGATGCCCGGCGAGCCCGGGTAACGGTCGCGCACCAGGCCAAAGCCCGGACTGGCCGGGTCGGTGTTGGCCTGCTCCCAGAAGAAATCAAACGCACCTTTCATCTCGTAGGCGATGACCGTATCTAGCGAGACGGTCGGGGTGGCCGTGGCGGCAGGCGCGGTGGCTGTGGCTGGCGGGGGCGAGGCGAGAGCGCTGGGCGTGGGGGAAAGCATCGGGGCCACGTAGGTGGCCGCAGGCGTCGCAGGCCCCGCGCACCCTGCCAGAACGACCGCAGCAACGAGTAGGAGAAGCAATCTTTTATTCACCGGTAATTCCCGTCCTTTCAACCGATTCAACGAACCACTTTTGTAAGATGAAGTACATCACCAGTAGCGGCAGGATGTTGAGGAACGTGCCGCTCATCTTAACCGCTTCGTTCAGGCGGTCAAAAATGTTGACCACGCCCGGCGGGTAAAGGTTCTCGTAAGCCTGAACGAATTTTGAGAGTTGCATGGGTAGGGTCGTTACCCCGCCTTCCAGGAAGATGACGGTGAGAAACGTCTCGTTCCAGTACCAGACGGTAGAGAAAATGAACGAGACAATGTAGGCGGGGATCGCCGCGGGCACAGCGATGGTGAAGAAGATACGCAGGTCCGAGGCTCCATCCAGACGCGCAGCCTCCTCTAGCCCTCTTGGGAGAGAGAGGAAGGTCTGATAGAAGATGAGGATGAAGATCGCGCTTCTGTATCCCTGGCCCAGCAGGGCGGGAAGGATGAGCGACAGGGGGTTCCCGAGCAGCCCTAACCGGCGATAGGTCAACATCTGGGGGATGACCGTGTTTTGGGGCGGGATGATGAAGGTGGCCAGGATCAGCAGAAGGATAAGGCTCTTGCCCCAGAAGCGGTAGCGCGCCAGCCCATACCCTACCAGTGAGGCGACAAAGGTCTGGAGGATAGATGGGATGACGCTGACCAGGGCGGACGCTGCCAGGGTGCGGGGGTAGTCCAGCACGCGGAAGGCTTTGACATAGTTGCCTGTGTAGAACTCGGTTGGTACCCACTGCACCATGGGATTGAGCAAGTCGGCCGGGCTTTTGAGGCTCGTTATGAACATGTAAAGAAGCGGGTACAGATAGACAAAGCCGATGGCGAAAAGCACGGCGTACAAGACCGCGCTGGGCACTACACCGTGGCGGGCGCGGCCCCCAAACAGGATGCTGCGCAGCCGATACGCAATAGGGTGGCGGAGGACTTGCATCAGGCCGACTCCTTCTTTGTCCGGCGCGTGAGCAGGAGGTAAACGATGGCCAGCAAACTGACCATGTTGGCGAAGTACAGGAATGCCATGGCGCTCGCATAACCGATGCCGCCGTGAACGTTGTAGGTCTGGTCGTAGATGTATCGGATGACCTTGTTCTCCGAGAAGTGGGATAGGGTGATGATGGTGTAAACGGCGTTGACCACCGTGGCTGTGGAAAGGGACGGGAGGGTGATCTTCCAGAACATCTCCCATCCCGAAGCGCCGTCAACGGCCGCCGCCTCGTACAGGCTCTTGTCCACTTTCTGCAAACTCGCCAGGTAGATGAGAATCTGCACGCCGGAGAACCACAGGATAAGTATGAAAGATGTGAGCAAATATTCCACCGGGGTGCGCACCGCGCGGGGCAGTTGCGCCAGGAACTCAACGACCGCCGGAACGTTTGCGATGCCCGGCGCAGAAGCAGCGCCCTGGGCCGTTAGTTCCTTGATGACCGGGCCGCTGGTGATGACAACCGGCAGGAAGAAGATGGTGCGGAACAATCCCCTGAGCGCGAAGCCCCGGTTGAGGAAGAGGGCAATGATCATGGAGAAGATAAGCACAACGGGTACCGAGACCACGGTTTCAATGGAGTAGCCGATCAGCAGTTCCACGAAACTGGGGTCCGTGAACAGGGCGCGGGTGTAGTTTGCCCATTGCAGATAACTCAGGCGGATGCCCTCGGCTGTAACGGTAACCTGATTCAGGCTGTAGCGAAAGGTCTCCACGAGCGGGAAGAGGGTGAACAGCGCGAAGCCGAGTATCCATATCAGGACAAAGCCATAGCCCTGTAAGGCTTCGCGCGTGCGAAGGCCGACTTCACGGCGAAAGACGTTCGGGACTCTCATGGCATTGCCTCCAGAAGCACAGCACTCCTCGCTTCCACCGTTATGCCATCGCGGGTGAAGGGCTGCGCGGTGTAGTTGACGACGATGGTCTTGCCACCGGCGTAAGTGGTGGCATAGACGCCCTCCGCCAGTTTTTGACGCGCGATGATCTCCTGCCCACGCACGGGGGCAAGTAACGCGTTCATCCATTGGTAGGTTTGCCGAATCTGTTCGCCCCATTGGGCGTAGGAGGAGGTGTAAATCCAGTTGGAGGCGGTGTTGAGCATGTTGGCGGTGGCTTCATGGGTAAGGAAGTACGACGGGTAGATTCCAAAATCCACGTGCCGCAACAAGTCTTCCTGCAGGTTTGAGGAGAAATTGAGCGCGGCGCCGTAGTATGGCACGTAGCCGGCGAGTACGATGGGCAGAAATGGCACTGCCTCGGAGGTGTAGACATACCCGTTGTCGCCCAGAGGCATGTCGTAGTAGGCCTGCGCCAGGCCGAAAAGGTAGGCGTTGGGACGGTAGAAACTCAACCGCACGGGCGATTCAGCCAGCAGGGCCTGGTATGCCTGGATGGCCGCCTCGCGGTTCAGCGGCTGGCTCCGCCGGAAGTCGCTGTAAAGCGTTGAACCGATACCGTCCAGCGCCAGGCCAACCTCCGGTAGCGAGGCGACGCTCCGAGCAAGCGCCGAGAAGCGTCGCTGAAGCGCCGCGTGGGAGAAGTGGTAATTGACCTTGTTTCGGTTGAAACCCACCAGGTTGACGTTGGTGATCGCCAGCGCCAGGTCGTTGCGGGACGCGTAGCCGCCCTCGTCGCGGAGCGCTGCTTGCGGGTCCAGATAGAGCCACAAGCGCCCGCCTTCCGCCGCGACCTTGTCTGCCAGTGCGCGCAATTCCGCAACTGTGCCTAAGCCACGCTCCAGTTTGAGCGAGGTGGGCGGCATGCTGGAAGCGCCGAGCGGCTGCCAGCCGTAATAGATCACTTGCGCATTCCCGATTTGTAGCGCGGCGAGAATCTCGTCCATCTGGCGGATGGTCGTCATGGGGACAAAGCGGTGCCAGAGCAGGACTTTCTCCTTGTCGCCGCCCAGGAATTCCAAGCGGATGCCGATGTTGGGGCCTGGATACTCGTTCCGGCGCAGGAGCCCTTTGCTCACCAGGAATTGCTGATAACTGCGTGCCATGCCGACGTAGTCCGCCTCGTTGCCCGCGAGGAAACGGTAGTGCATCACCACATCAAAGGCGTTGGGCTGCCTCTGAACGGTGGTTACGCCCGCGCCGGCGCGGTTGGTGGCCTGGAAGTAACTTTGATTGTAGATGAAGACGTTGTAGATGAAGTTGAAATTCGTGATGATGCCGGCTGGATGCGCCTGAAGTTCACTGTAGCCGGCGCCTTTTTCTACGACCGCCAGGAAGGCGTTTTGCCCCTCGCCATGCACCATTCCGAAGACGGGGAAGGAAATCGGGTAGGGCCGGTTGACACGCGGGTCGTAGGGCAGAGACGCGATCAAGCCCAGATCGGGGCCGTAGTACCTTCCGTAGAACATAGTTTTCGCTTTGGTGGAGTCGGCGAAGCGAATCAGACTGCCGGTGCCATCGGGCAGGAGCATGTACCCAGGCGTGCTCCCGCCACGCGTTGCGCCGAGGAACGGGTAGACATAAACAAGACTGAGGTGGAACTTGGGGTTCTCCTCGCGGATGGAGGCAAAAGGCACTTCTACCCGAAGCCCCTCCGCCTCCAATTGGAGGATAATCCCAACAGTGATGCCATACTCTCGGAATGTTACCCGCGCGGAGATGCCCTGCTCTATCGCAGAGACCTCCAACGCGTGATCCGCATTCGTGATGGAGGCGCGTTTGCTGACCGCCCTCTCGTCAAGGTACTCTATGCTGATGCCGCTCCTGGCAAAAGCCTGCCAGGCCTTGTTGAGGCGGTCGCCTTGGATGAGTTCATCAATGCCCGAATGCCAGAGGTAGTTGTTCCGCTTGTCCAGCAGTTTGAAGGCCAGAGACTCAGAGTCCACATAGAGTCTGAAGCGGGGGTTTTCGGCCACGACCTGGTAGGCGGGGGGGATTTCTGCCTGCACAGCAGCGGCAGCGGATGCGTTCTGCGGGATGAGGACGGGCACGAGCAACAGGAGCGCAAGCGCCGCGTGGGCGACAGAGCCACGTCTGCGTTTGGGTGTGCGGAGAGTGACACTAGCCACGCAAACCCACCTCCTGGATGATGGCCAGAACGAACTCGTACAGTTGATTGAACAGCACGTACAGGATGTACCCCATCAGCAGGAACATGACCATGGTGAACAGTGTAGTCAGGATGTTCCGCACCGTCTCGGAGAATGAGTAGTTGTGGACCTCCTTGACCATGATGAAGAGCATCAGCGCCGTCCAGAAGGTCATGATCTGGATGGAGAAGGTGTACACAAAGACCTCATTGAGGGTGAGGACGTTTGAGATCAGGGCGATGGGCACGGCGAACAGGGCGTAGGGGAACAGGCTGTAGGCGGTGCCGATGATGACATCGCGCAGGCGGCCCTCCCCATCGCTGATGCTGCCCACCAGGTAGTTGGCAGCGTTCCACAGAAGGAGCGGCAAGAGGGTGTAGATGACTTCCTTTTCAACCCGGATTTGCGATGGGCTGGCGTAAGGGCTGAACACGAAGCCGGTCAGGTAGAGCGAAAGAACGCGTGCAACGAGCACCCAGCCGTACACGAGCAACGCAAAGGTGAGGCTACCGCGCAGGTTCTTCTTGATGTAGTAGAAACTGTCGGCGGGCTTCTTGATGAAGCGGAACATGAAACTCAAGTCGTCCACGAGGCGGACCGTCTGCGCCCGCCGCGTCCACCTGCGCACGGGGTCCAGCCAGCGGTAACGCCGCTCCAGGCGGGTCAAGACGGCAGAGACGACCCACACTCCGACCAGGCCGAGGAGCGCAGCGCCCAGGTAGCGTTGCAGAGCGGCGTTGCGCAATTCCCAGAAGGCTTCGGAGTAGCCGTTGCGGTCTTCGGCGTAGCGGTAGAACTGGAGTGCGCCGGAATAGTTGCCCTCCTTGAAGTAGGCGTTGGCGATGGCCTGGTAGGCCATAATGAACAGTCCGTTGTACGTGAGCACGTCCTCAAAGTAGGGTTTGGCCTCCGAGTAGAAGCCTTCCATGTACAGGCGCACGCCATCGTGTACCCGCTTGGCAAAATCGGTGGCGCGGTAAACCACGAGGGCATTCTTGTCCTTGTCCAGCACATACAGGTCGTCTCCTGCGCGCTCAATGCCGGTGGGGTTTCTCAAGGTGCCGAGGCGCTGTTCGCCCTTGTCCTCTGCGCCGAAGACGAAGAGGAGTGTGCCGTTCAGGTCGTACTCGTAGATGCGTCCGCCTGCGTCCACGGCGAGGAGCAGGCCGCTGTCGCTGACGTCAACGTCGCGGAAGGTGCTGGAGCCAAACACCCCCTGAAACAGGTTCCGGCCCGAGATGGTGAATTTGCGGATGCTCTTGTTCCTGGCGGTGCCGGCGGTGATGGTGTAGACGAGCGATTGGCGGTCTATGGCCACGTTGGAGGGGGAAGCGGCTTCGTTCTTGATGAACTGCTCCAGTTGCTCTTTGGTGAGGAACATGCGCTGAAGTATCATTTTCAGCGACATTTCCGCGGTATTCGCGCCAAAGTAGCCGATGAAGTTGCCGTTGGTATTCATCATCACCAGGCCGTTGACGGAGCCTTCGCTGACGATGTAGAGGTTCTTGCGCACATCCACCGCGATTTTGCGTGGCAAGAACTCTCGGTTCCGTCCAAACAGGGGCTCGGTGGGGCGCCCGAATTCCTTGAGCAGGTTGCCATTCTTATCCAGGATGACGATTTTGCTCTTTCCGGCATCGGCGATGTAGACAACTCCCTCATCGTCCACGAATACGCCGGTCGGGGACTTGAGTATCCCCTTGCCGAATTCCGCCACGGGTTGAAGGTCCTTGTTGAGTTCAAGGATGCGGCCGTTGCCGGCATCTGCGATGTAAAGCGCACCGTTGGGGGCAAGGAACATGTCCTCCGGCGCGGAGACCGGCAGGTCAATTTCGGTGAGCGGGATATAGGCGTCCTGGGTCATGAAGAGCCGCCCGCCTGGCCCCATCGTCCAGGTGGTGTAGGGGGCGATGGCGCTCGCCGTCGCGCACACCGCCGACAGTCCAATCAGAACCAGCAGAACCGCCAAAGCCTTTTTCATTTCAGCCCCGAATGCGACATGGTGCTCATAACCTGGCTTTGCAGGAAGATGAAAATGATCAGATTGGGCAGGAACATGATGAGCGCCGCCACTGCGGCAAGTCCCTGTCCTGCTACCACATTAGCGCCGGTGGTAGTGGCTGTGAGCGTGCCAAGGTAAAAGGCGAATGTTCGCAAACCCTCGGTGGTTACGTAAAGAGTAGAGGTGTCGGCATTGTTCCAGGCGGCCTGGAATGTGAGGATGGCCAGGGTGGCTATGGCAGGCCGAATCATCGGCAGGACGATGCGCCAGTAGATCCACCAGTCCGAGGCGCCGTCAATCTGCGCTGCCTCTATGACTTCGTTGGGAATAACGTCCATGAACTGCTTGAGCAGGAACAGGCCAACCGGCATGGCCAGCACCGGCAGGATATGCACCCAAAACGTGTCAAGCAAGTGCAGCCTCTGGATCACCAGAAAGCGGGGTATGGTTACGGCAATGGGCACGAACATCAGTGCCACCGTGTTGACGGCGAACAGGGTCTGCTTGAGTTTGAACCGCTTCTTGGACAGCGCGTATGCCGCCGTGCTGGAAACCAGGATGGACGCAACCACCGATAGGAGCGTAATGACGACGCTGTTGAACAGGTAGCGGCTGACCGGAATGCCCGAGGTGGACATTCTGGAGAACAAATCTGTGAAGTTCTTGAGGGTCGGCCGAATCACGAAAAAGCGTGGCGGGTAGGCAAACAACTCATCGGGCGGCTTGAACGCGTTGGAGAAGATGAAGATGATGGGCAGCATCATCAAAGCCGCCAGAGGCAACAGAAGGGCGTAGAACTTGATCTGGCTGACGTGGAAGCCCTGCGGATTGATTCCGCGATTGCGTATGTCTGTGAAGCGGTGCAGCCAGTTGCGTCTCATCCCGTCTTCACTCCTCGCTCACGAACAGACGGTTGGCGATGCGGGCGAAGAAAAGCACCATCAAGAGCAGCACCACCGAAACGGCGGCCGCGTAGCCCATTTCGTAGCGCAGGAAACCGTAGTCCTCAATATGATTGACGATCAACTGCCCGGCGTATTGCGGCGTCGGGTTGCTGCCCGAGAGCGTTACGCCAATTGCGCCTGCCTGGAAGGTGCCGACGATGGCCATGACCGCGCCAAAGAGCATCTGGGGCTTCATGGAGGGGATGGTGATGTAGAAGATCTCCTGCCAGCGGCTGCTCATTCCATCCAAGGCGGCGGCTTCGTAGAGTTCCGGGTTGATCTCCAGGATGCCCGCCAGCATCGCCAGGAAGCCGATGCCCATGCTGCTCCATAGCGTAACCAAGATCATAATCGGCATCAGGTATTGCGGGGACTGTAGCCACTGGATCGGTTCCTGGATGATGCCCAACCCCATCAGAAAACTGTTCAGGTAGCCGGTTTGGTCGCCGCTGAAGAGCGTCTTCCAGACGACCGCCATCGCCACGCCCGCGGTCATGGAGGGCGAGTACAGGATGAGCGCAAAGATGGTGCGGGGCAGGCGTGGCAACTGGGCCAGCATCCAGGCCAGCAAGAATGCCAACGCATAGCCGCCGGGGCCCACAATCACCGCAAACTCAATGGTGTTGGGCAGCACGTATTTCATGAACAGGTCGTCCTGCGTAAGCAGGGTGATGTAGTTGCGGAGGCCGATGAATCTCGGGAACTGGATCGCGTCAAAGAACGTGAACGAGAGCAGAAACGCTGCCAACACGGGGACGACGATGAAGACGATGAACAGGAGAGCGTAGGGCGATAGGAAGGCGTAGGCGCTGCCTTCCTTGCTGAACCAGTTGCGGAGGGCGCCTCTACTCTGCATTTTCCATCCATCCTTTGACCGTCTCAAGGGTGGGAACCTTGAACTGCCTTACCTTCTGGCCGTTCTTCAGGTAGCCGAATTCTTCCATTTTGCGGGCGATTTCGCGGTTGATGACGATGACAGCGCGGTCAATCGCCACGCGAGGGTTGACGCCATCAAAGACGATGCGATTCCACACGTTGCTCAACTCGCGCTCTTGCATGTAACTGCCGGGCAGCCGCACCGGTTCTTGAAGCCATTGCCACTGCTGTAGAATGACGGCTTTGTGTTCTTCGGGGATGTCCAGGCGGCTGAACGCTTCCAGGTTGGCGGAATTCCACAGGTACTCGCGCCCGTAGTTCAGTATCAGCCGCTCCTGGAAATCCGACTGCGTTTCGGTGGACATCCACCACTTCAGGAACTGCCAGGATTGCTGGGGCTTGTCGGTGTTTTTGAACATGATGCAGGCTTGCGCCGACCCGGTCGCATAGCGATTCTGCGTGCCATCGGGCAGAACGGTCGCTGGATACAGGTCAATGCCCCACAGTCCGGCAATCTCGGGGGCGGCGGTCATCAACTTGATATAGGTTTCCAGGTTGGAGACGCCGATGGGCAGGGTGCCGTAACGGAAACTTTCGTAGAAACTGGCGGTGGTCAGCGGCATGCCGTAGATGGTGAAACTGTCGGCCATGAACTTGATGGCGGCGATGGCCTCCTCGCTCTGCAGGCCGGTGGCAAAGCCGTCTTCGCTGTACAGTTTTGCGCCGTAGTTGAACAGGTAGGGAGCCGTGATCAGGTAGCCCTTCAGCCCTGTCCCGCTGGAGAGCGGGGTGTTGTAGTTCATCCCATAGCGTTGCAATTCCGGGAGAATGGCGATGACCTCGTTCCAGGTGTGGGGCACAGGCAAGCCCAATGAGTCAAGGATGTCTTTGCGGTAGAACGTTACCCAGAAGTCCTGTGTCTCGGGGATGGCATAGACGGAATCGTTGATGATGTAACTCAGGAGCGCACCAGGCGAATAGATGCGGATGAATCGGTCAAAGTCCTGGAAGGAACGCAAATCGTACAGGGCGTTGCGAATGGCGAGTTCGTACGGGATGTTGGTGCTGACGCCCAGCGCCACATCCGGCTGGATGCCGGCGGCGGTCGCCAGCACCAGTTTGGACTCATCGGGCATGATGGAGAACTTGACTCGGATACCGGTCCGCGGCGTGAAGGATTCATCCGCCATGAGTTGGAGCAGGTCCACGTATTGGCGCGGGCGGTTGACCCAAACCTCCAGGTCATCGGCGTGCGCAGCCGTGGCTTCGTAAGGGTCGGGCCGGAAAGAATGCAGGAAGCGCTTGAATCCCTCCACGATGGACAGGCCGGGCGGCACGGCGGGTGTGGCAGGGACAATGGCAGGAGAGTGAATGTAAATCTTGTCCAGCGCGAGCGGCTGATTCTGCAACAATGGAAGGAGAGTGCCGAGCAGTTGCGCCGCCGAGCCAGGCCCCTCCGAGAAGCGGTTCATGTACACCGGAATCTTGTCCGGGTCCGCGGCAAGGAACAGCACGTTGTCAATGGCCATCTGGTAGGTCAGGATTTCTGCCGAGGCGCCTGTACGGTTGATGGCCAGGAGCGTTTCCTTGTCGCTGATCAGGTTCTGGGCGATGGCGTCCAGGCGCTCTTTGATGTCCGGGATGTAGTCGGAGATGACCCATTCCTTGTACGGGTCGCGCTGATTGCCGGTGAGTTTCTTGATCTCCAGGGCGAGGGTATTGATGTCCAATAGGGCCTTCTGTATGGTCTCAATGGCACGCAGGTAAGGCGCGTTGGTCGCTTCAATGCCCAAAACGTTCGCCCCTCGGTGCAGGAAGACCTTATAGGGCTTTCTGCCGCCCAACGTTACGTTGACCCAGTCCGACGAGGACGGGAAGGGGACCGCGTTGAATTGCTCAAACGGCACTTCGCCGTTGAGCGTGATGCGCCGGAACACGGTGAAGTTGGGACGGGTGTTCTGGAGCACGCGCAAAGTAACCGCATACCATCCGTCCTGGGGGACGGAGAACTCGTAGTATACGGCAGTGCCGCTCTTGTTCCAACTGTCGCCGCCGAGCGTGTTCAGGAGCAGGCGATAGGTGTCGTATGGGGTTACGCCCAGGCTGCGGCTACTGACGGGCCGAACCGAAGTGTCGTTCTTGTAGGAGGGGAATTCGGCCTCAAGGGTAAGCAGGAAGTCGGATGAGTCCGGCGCAGGGTGCAAGGCCAGGTACTGATCGTAGTCAGGGTAGGGCGAGAATTCCTTGAGATAAATGCTGCCCAGGTAGAGCGTGCCCTTGGTGAGGGTGAAATGGAAGCGGTGAGTTCCAGCGGACAGTCGCACGCGCAGCGGGTAGGGCTGGCTGAAGTTGACGTCGCGGGCCGGGACCTCGGTCCAGCGCACCTCGCGCACCTGGGGAATCAGTGCGTCGTTGCCATAGCGGTCCTTGGGAAAGGTGTTGGCGCTGTTACGAAAGTAAATCGGGAATATGATGCGCCGCAGGTCGGGGATGAGAAACTCCCCGTCCACGCGCAGCGATGCCTCGGGAGCGCTGAGGACTGCCGGGCCGGTGGCCGCGTCAAAGGCCAACGTGTACTCGCCCTCGGCGGGAATTTCGGCCTCAAACTGTGCCGCGTCGCCCGCCTGGAGCAAGACGCACGGCTTGGGATACCGGCGGGCCACGTCATCCTGGGAAAGCGGGAGACCCAGGGATTGGGCCTGGATTTCAATAACCCGCCCGTGAAGAGCATGCCTCGCAGGGGAAGCCGCAGGGTTGGGTGGCGAAGGCGCAGCGGCTGCGGCCGTGACTGTTGTGGCGAGGATCACGGCGGCAACCGCGAGTCTGAAAGATCGGTTCAAGGTAGACGACATGGCCAGATTCCCAGTCGGTGGAGCAGGGCCCGGCTGATCCGCATCCGGTCGCGCCCCAGCAGGGGAGCGCTGCGATCGCAGCGCTCCCCTGGGTTGCAGGAACTACTTGGGCAATTCGGCGCGGGCAGCATCCAGAATCTTGTTGGCAAACTCTTCCAGTTTGGCGGCGTAGTCTTCGTACTTGAATCTACCCTCATTGGCGAAGTTGAACATGTACCACATGTTCACGTCCTTGTCTGCGCCGATGTCAATGCCGGGCTTGCCCTCATAGCGGGCGTTGACATAACCTGGGACGATCTTGGACAGCGATTCCAGCAGGCTTTTGTCCAGGTTCTCCAGGGCCTTTCGGAGTCCGGGTTTGTTGCCCACAAAGGACATGTACAGGTCAATGCTCGCCGCGTTGACGGAAACCGGCATTCTGGTGGGCACGGTGCCCGCCGCCTTGGCGATTTCGGCTTCTTTGGCGTATCCTTCCTTGGAGAAGGTCATCCACTTGGCGAAGTCATAGGCGGCTTGGAGGTTGGGGGCCGTCTTGGAGACGACAATGAGGTCGGCGACCATGGCCTGATTGCCGCCTGGAATGCCCATGAAGTCCCAGTTGAAGGTCGCGCCTGCGAAGCCGGGGATCGCCCAGCCACCATCCCAGCGCACGCCCGACTCCTGATTCATGAACAGTTCCCAGGGGCCCTGGCTCTTGAAGTTCTTCTTCTGCTCGTCGGTGAGCCCCTGCCAGGTGTGCGGCTTCATCTCTCCGGCCTTCGCCACAGCAGCCTTGAAGGCAGGGGAGTTGTAGTTCATGTGCGTCCCGTCAAAACTGAACCACTTCAGTTTGCTGTCCTGCGTGCTGGGATACCAACCCATGATGAACTCCATTTCGTCCAGGCCCAGCCGGCCTTTCTGGACGTTGGTCAGCGCGGTTACGGCGGCGAAGAAGTCTTGCACGGAAGTGCCGTATTCGGGCGCATCAAGGTTGGCGGCCTCAAACAGGTCCTTGTTGACGAAGTAGCCCATGACGAACTGCGCTGCCGGCAAGGCCAGCACTTTGCCGGAGAAGGTTACGGCATCTTTCAGCGTCTGCGGCACGTCTTTCCAGTCGGGGTCGTCCTTGACGAATTCGGTCAGGTCGGCCAGCCAGCCGTTCTTGACGTAGAGCGGTGTAACGTCGGCCATGAAGACGTCCGGCAGAGCGCCTTTGGCGGCGTAGTTGGTCAACTTTTCGTCCCAACGTCCTTCGCCGGACATGTCCACGAATTCAATCGTAACGTTGGGGTGCAGGGCCATGTATGCTTTGACGAGTTGGCGCTGGACGTTGTTCTCCTGTTCCGTGCCCACGTTCCAGTTGGCATAGCGCAGGGTGATGGGTTGCGGCGTGGGGGTCGGCGGGACAGGAGTGGGTGTCGGTGCTTGGGTTGGCACTGCGGTAGGGGCCTTGGTGGGCACCGGAGTGGGTGTGGGCGCCGGCGTGGCACAGGCCGCCAGGCTGACGGCCAGGGCAAGCACGATGACCGCATTCCTGAGTTTGGCAGCGTTTCTCATTTCCTCATCTCCTCTTGTACACACTGAAATGGGATGCTAAACCGAATGGGAAAGCAGAGAGTTTATTTTGGGGCTGGCTTCCTCCTTTCTAGGGGCTCTGGAGCACCCATGACAACTTCAACACGGTGTGTCTTCCCATCGGCAAAGATGGGTAGGAGATTGCTTCCATAGGGCTGTCCGTCAATGGTTACGGAGCGGACGCCACCGTTGAGGCCCTGAGGGTTCCTGACTTCAATTTCGTACACGGCGCCGCGGAACCGACGCGTAACCTTGAAGCCAGGCCAGTGCGCGGGGATGCACGGGTCCACCAGGAGGCCGTCCTCCTGCGGACGGATGCCCAGAATCCAGTGTGTGGCGACGCGGTGCAGCCATTGGGCCGAGCCGGTGTACCACGTCCAGCCGCCGCGCCCATAGTACTCCGAGGCAGGTCCATCGGTGTTGCCAGGCGTAACGTAGGGTTCGGCTTTGTACGTGTCAATATCAGCGCTGCGGTTGGGCGGGCAGATACGGCGGTAGGCTTCATAGGCAAGTTCGGGCTGTCCCGCGAGCACGTAAGCCCAGACCGACCAGGTTGCCGCGTGGGTGTAGACGCCGCCGTTCTCACGCAGGCCCGGGGCGTAGCGGGTAACGTAGCCGATGTCGGGGCGGGGCCTGGTGAAGGCCGGAGAATTGAGCAGGATCCCGTAGTCTTTCAGGAGATGATGTGTAACAGACCGCATCGCGGTCTGGGCACGCTCCTCCGTGGCGATCCCGCTAATCACGGCCCAGATGTTGGGCATGAGGAAAATTCTGCCCTCGTCGTTTCTATGGGAGCCGAGCGGCAGCCCGTCGTCGGTTGTCGCCTGCAAGTACCACTCGCCATCCCACCCAAAACGATTGAGCGCCTCTTTCAGGCTGGCGCGCACGTCCTCGCACTTGTGGGCGAAAATCTCGTCGCCGCGCTGCTGCGCCAACGGGATGAAGTTGCCGAGAATCATGTGGAGGAACTCGCCTACCCAGAAACTCTCGCCCTTGAGCAATGTGCCGACGGCGTTCAGGCCATCGTTCCAGTCGTGATCGCCCATCAGGGGGATGCCGCGCGGCGAGAAGCGCGAGAATGCGCGTTCAATGGCGCGTCTGCAGTGCTGGTAGAGCGGCTCGGCGGGCGCGTTCAGATAGGGAACCGGCTCATCCAGGATGCCGAAATCTCCTGTTTCCTTGAGATAGGCATCCAGGATGAAGGGCAGCCAGAGCAAGTCGTCAGAGCAGTTGGTGCGTGGGCCGCCACCGCGGATGGAGAACCACCAGTGAAGCACATCTCCCTCTATGAATTGCTGGGAGGCGTGAAGCAAGAGTTGCCTGCGGGTGTATTCAGGCTCGCTGGTCAGGAAGATCAGGCTGTCCTGCAACTGGTCGCGGAACCCATAGCCAGCGGATACTTGATACGGGCCTGACTTGCCCCACAAACGGCAGGAGATGGCCTGATACTTCGTCCAGACATTGGTCATGAAGTTGAGCGCGTCGTCGGGTGTATCCACCCGCTCGGCGTCCACGAACCGCGACCACAGATGTCGCACGGCCTCAAATGCCCGGGCACTGCCTTCCGGAGAGGTGTAGCGGCGAATGAGTTCGCGGACGTCTTCGCGCCCGTCTTCGGCGGCGCCCAGGGTGAAGACGATCGTCTTGGATTCTCCCGGCGACAGGGTTACGCCTACCTGGAGCGCGGCGATGGCATCGGTGAAGCGCCCCGCCCGGCCCGCCAGTGTTGGCTCCAGCATGGCCCGGGGGCGGTCTTCGTTGTTGTACAATCCCAGGAAGGATTCCTTGTCGCAGTCAAACGACTTGAGCGGTTCGCTGACCGCCATGAAGGCTGTGTAGGGCCAATCCAGGTTATTGTAGCGGCCCTTCTCGTCGGGGAATCCCCACAAACACTTGCGCGCAAAGACGGCTCGCGCGTGAACATCGGCGGAGGTCTCAATGAACAGTTTGTGGAATTCGCGGTGCTCATCGGGTGCAAAACCCAGTAGCCACTCGGCATAGGAGGTTACGTCCAGTTCGCGCTTTTCGTCGCCGCGGTTGGTCAGGGTCAACTCAAAGAGTTCCAGTGGGGCATCGGCGGCCACGAATACGGTGAGGACGCTGCGGATGTCCTCTATCTCTTCTATGAAGCGGGAATAGCCCAGGCCGTGGACAGTCTCGTAATGCTGGTAGGGGTGCATGACGGGCTTATACGTGGCCGACCAGTACACATGGTGCTTCAGGTCTCGGATGTACAGATACTTGCCCCAATTGTCTTTGACGAGATCCTGGAAGGCGCGCGTGATGCGGTTCTGGCCGGCATTACCCCGCCAACTGTAGCCAGACCCGGTCTGGGAGACGATCATGCCGTAGTCGCCGTTGCTGATGACGTTCCCCCAGGGGCGTGGGGTGAGCGGCGTGGTGATGATGTACTCGCGCCCGTCCTCCGCGAAGTATCCATAGCGGCACTGGAATTTCGCGCTCACGTGGCCTGGATTCCTTTCCTAACGCGGGCTTGGCTTTGAACCATCTGCCGGCCCAGTGAAACGTTTCAGTTGATTGTACCACACCTTTCTGCATTTGTCAAGGGGTTGGGGCGCGAATTTTGGTCTCCGTTTTTGGGTTGCAGGCAGAGTCTACCGTTCAGGCGATAGGGGGCCGAGAAAAGCCGTCGTGCGGCCACTTGCTCTCGCTTTTTGCCAAACACGCCTGGGAATGGTATATTCGCGTGCTGATGTGCGGGACTAGCCTGTTGGAAGGCGCGGCGCGTAGAGTTTGCCCAGTTCTGTTCTGCGAGGAGGGCTGTGTCTCAAGAAACTGAGGGCTTTGTCAATCATCTGCTTGCGCAAATGACGCTGGAGGAGAAAATCGGCCAGTTGAACCAGTGCTGCGCCGACCCTCATCTCAACCTGGAACTGGTGCGTCAGGGCAAAATCGGGTCGCTGATTATCGGCTCGGGCGCGCTGACCGGCCAAGGTTTTTCCGATTCCGGGGATGCCGAGATCAGTAACCATATTCAAACATTGGCAGTTGAGTCGCGGCTGAGAATCCCGTTGCTTTTGGGGCGGGACGTCATTCACGGGTTCCGTACCGTGTTCCCCATCCCCCTGGCACAGGCGGCTGCTTTCAATCCGCAACTGGCCAGCGAGGGCGCGTCGGTGGCTGCGCGTGAGGCGACGACCAGCGGCATCAAGTGGACGTTCGCGCCGATGCTGGACATTGCCCGCGACCCGCGTTGGGGGCGGGTGGCGGAGGGCAACGGTGAGGATCCCTTCCTCGGGGCGCAAATGGCGGCCGCGATCGTGAAGGGCCTGCAGGGCGAGAGAATGTCGGCCCCTGACAAACTTGTCGCCTGCGCCAAGCACTATGCCGGCTATGGCGCGGCCGAAGGGGGGCGCGACTACGAAAACGGCGAAATCTCCGAACCCACGCTGCGGGATGTCTATTTGCCTCCCTTCCGCGCGGCCGTGAACGCAGGAGTCGCCACGGTGATGGCGGCGTTCATTGATCTGAACGGCACCCCCGCCACGGCGAATCGACACCTGCTGACGGACATTCTGCGCGGCGAGTGGGGGTTTGATGGCTTCGTCGTCTCCGATTGGGAATCGGTGGGGGAACTCGTTCATCACGGTATTGCCGAGGACGAGGCGCACGCCGCCTGTCTGGCGCTGCGTGCCGGGGTGGATATGGACATGGTCAGCGGGGCGTATCTGAGGACGCTGGGTGAGAGCCTGCGGCAGGGCAGGATTGCGGAAACCGACATTGACGAGGCGGTGCGCCGCGTCTTGCGCGTCAAGCATCGCGCTGGGTTGTTTGAGAACCCGTTTACCGATCCGGCGCGCGCTGCCCGCGATGTGCTGACGCCTGAAGCGCGCGCATTGGCGCGAACTTTGGCCGTTCAGAGCATGGTCTTGCTCAAGAACGAAGGCAATCTGTTGCCCTTGCGGGGCTTTCGTCGGATCTTGTTCGCGGGCAGCCTGATTCATGCTCGCGCCGAACTGCTGGGCACGTGGACGGCTGACGGTCGTGCTGAGGATGTAACACCGCTGAGCGACGCGCTGCGCCAGGTTGCTCCCCGAGATGTGGAACTCTGGTTTGCCGAGCACTGCGACGAGGCTCTGAGCGCGGCTCAATATGCGGACGCGGTGGTGCTGGTGTTGGGCGAGCATCCTCGGCGGTCAGGGGAGAACGCCAACGTGAGCGATCTGGGCCTCCCGCCCGGGCAGGCCGAATGGGTCAGCAGGGTGGCGGCGCTGGGCAAACCCCTCGTGCTGGTGATTCTCGCCGGGCGTCCGCTGGCGATTTCCCGGCAGGTGAGCGAGGCCACTGCGGTTCTATATGCCTGGCATCCGGGGATTGAGGGCGGCGCTGCGTTGGGCGAGGTGCTCTTCGGGCTGCAATCGCCGTCGGGGCGGCTGCCTGTTACTTTCCCTCGCGCGACCGGCCAGGTGCCGATTTACTACAACCGGAAGAATTCCGGCCGTCCCATCACGCCGGACGGGTTGTTCCGCACCCGCTACGTTGACCTGCCCTCCACGCCGCTGTTTCCCTTCGGCTTTGGGCTGACGTACACGCAATTTGAGTACGCCAACCTGCGCGTGAGCCACGAGACGCTGCGTGGCTCGTTGGAAGTGAGCGCGGATGTTACCAATATCGGCCCGCGCCCAGGTACCGAGGTCGTTCAGTTGTACGTGCGCGATCTGGTGGGCTCGCTTACCCGTCCGATTCGGGAACTCAAGGGTTTTCAGCGGGTTGCCCTTCAGGTGGGCGAGACGCGCCGCGTTACGTTCACCCTGCATGAGGCTGATTTGGCGTTCATTCGCGCCGACGGCACGTTCGGGGTGGAGCCAGGCGCCTTCCATGTTTGGATTGCTCCCGATAGTCAGCGTGGCTTGCGCGGCGAATTCCGGCTGTGATGGGCGAAAACAGTGGGCCGGTCAAGCCGCGGATAGTCTCCCCGTTAAGTGTTGACAGGGAGCACAACGGTCCAGAGCAGCTCTTTAACAGTCCACACATGGTCTGTGAGTCCAGCCACCATAGCAGGTGAGC
>Ga0123519_10005024_pt1 | contig 21234 bp, 18 predicted proteins | sample YelNatPaOPRAMG02_FD_87396 | JGI IMG/M metagenome (GOLD analysis project Ga0123519, IMG submission 87396) | Hot spring microbial communities from Yellowstone National Park - Yellowstone National Park OP-RAMG-02 (version 2) | ecosystem: Environmental > Aquatic > Thermal springs > Hot (42-90C) ...
CTTCCTCAGATCCATCGAACAGGCTTTGGTGCGTAAGCCTCACTTGGCCCTTAAGGCTCGCTATATCAACACAGTAGTTGTGGTTCTGAGACGTTATCTCGACCCGTCCCGTCTTGAGATCCTTCACGGGATGGTTACCTCCGTGATGGCCGAATTTGAGCTTGTAGGTATGGCCACCCATAGCCAGTCCCAGAATCTGATGGCCGAGGCATATGCCGAAGATGGGCTTCTTGCCTATGAGTCTCCTTGCGTTCTTTACCCCATAGGTAACGATCTTCGGGTCACCCGGCCCGTTGCTGAGCAGGATACCGTCCGGGGCCATCTCCAGGACTGCCTCTGCTGGAGTTTCTGCACCGACTACGGTTACGTCGAACCCTGCCTCGTAAAGGCTCCTCAAGATGTTTAGCTTTACGCCAAAGTCGTAGACGACTACCCTAGGCCGGCCCCCCTCTAACCCTCTTGAGGGAGGATGTGGCCACATCCACCGACCTTCCCTCCATCGGTAAGGGTCCTTCGAGCTCACATCCCTTACAAGATCGAGGGCAGAGATGCCGGGGTGGCTCTTTACCTTTCTGAGGAGGCTTCTTGGGTCGAGGTCTGTAGAGGAGATAATACCCATCTGGCATCCCATTCTCCTCAGATAAGCTGTGAGGGCCCTTGTGTCCACGCCGCTCATAGCCGGGATGCCGTGCTCCTTTAAGAACTCCTCGAGGGTCCTTGTGGCCCTCCAGTTGCTATATATCTTCGAGTACTCTTTGACCACAAACCCTTCCACCTTTGGCCCACTTGAAGACTCCATGTCCTCTTCATTCACACCGCAGTTCCCTATCTCCGTATAGGTCATCACCACTATCTGGCCGTTATACGAGGGGTCGGTGAGTATCTCCTGATAGCCCGTTATGGAGGTATTGAAGACCACCTCCCCTATCCTCTCGCTCCTCGCACCAAAGGCCTCACCCACAAGGAATGTCCCGTCCGAAAGCACAAGCATGGCCCTATTCATCTCTCAGCATTCTCCCCCCTTTGAGGTCCATATCGCCCTCTTTCCCCTTGTTCCATGGAGTCTCCTTTCCGCCAGAAGGGCCAGATGCATTATGCCACGAAGGGTGCCGCATTTCAAGCCCACGGGATGGTCATGTGAAGGATGAGGTCGTAACCCCTAAACGAACGGATTACGCCCAATGCACCCATCTGCCGCGCAGGCCCTGCCTCTGCCGGATCCTTGACATAGAACGCTCATTGTGAGATGATAGGGCAGAGCTTTGGCCTTTGCAGCCAGGCTGCAAAGGTGGTTTTTTTATTTGCCGTCAAGGAGGAGAGATGAAGAAAGTAAGAAACGGGGACAAGGTCAGGGTACATTACACTGGTAGGCTCGACGATGGGACAATCTTCGATACTTCTCAAGGAAGGGAGCCTTTGACCTTCGTTGTAGGAAAGGGTCAGCTTATAAAGGGCTTCGAGGATGCGGTCATAGGAATGGAGGTGGGAGAGAAGAAGACTGTGAAGATCCTCTCCAAGGATGCCTACGGCCCCCACAGAGAGGAGCTCGTCCTTACTGTCCCAAGGAAGGACTTCCCTCCCCATATCGAACCACGAGAGGGGCTCGCCCTAAGGATGAGAGAACCCGATGGCGATGTGATAAGGCTCACCATAAAAGAGGTGACGGAGGATACTGTCACCTTGGACGCCAACCATCCGCTCGCAGGACAGGACCTCACCTTTGAAATAGAGATGATGGAGATAGTGAGTTAGAGTGGCTGGGCTCAAGTTTTTTTGAGCCAAGCGGCAAAGGTAGCGAAACCGTACGTCTCTATATCTGTACTCTCAAAGACTGCCATGCCCTCAAAGCCTTCTTCCATGAGCGTCTTAAGGATCGCCTTCAGGTTGAGAAGCCCCGAGTAGAGGCTATGCTCGTCCCTTGCACCGAAATTGTTATGGATGTGCACGTGGCCGATCCCCCCTATGTATTGCCTCAGGTCGGAGAGGATGGACTCTTGGGGAGAGGGAAGGCCAGCCTGCAGCTTTGACATGGCAGCATGGCCCACATCGTAGCACACAGAGAGACCACAGTCTTCCGCTAGGGGCCCGGGCTCCGAGGCCAAAGAGAAGAACGAGAAGGCAAAGGGCATGTTCTCAAGACAGAGTCTTACCCCTCTTCTCTCTGCATGCTCGCGAAGCAAGAACAGCTCGTCCGCGAAGTACCCCATTGCCTTTTCTTCCATGTGCCATCTTCTGTCCATAACGAAGTTGAAGCCTGGATGCAGGACAAAAGGATCCATGCCCATCTCTGAGGCCACATCGATCGCCTCCATGATGCGTTGCCTAGAAAAATCCCTTATCTCCCTAAAATGACTTGCCAGATTACACTCGATCCATGGGCCGTGCATGGAGAAGGACATGCCATCTTCCTTCCATCGCTTAAGCTCATCGAAGAATGCCCTGTCCAGAAGTTCTACGAAGGGAATCTCGTAGGCTATCTCGACGCACCTCAGCCCGTAGTTAAAGCACTCCGATATGACGCCTTTGAAACCCTCCAGGCTGAAGAAGTAAGAAGATACGCCTAGCTTCACTTCTTGCCCAGCCCCTCGAGTATCTTGGAGACAATCTCATCACTCCCTGGGGACCTCACATCGAATAATAGACCAGTCTTCCTGTAAAGGTCGATGAGAGGGGACGTCTTTTCATGATAGACCTTGAGCCTCTCCCTTATGACCTCCTCTTTCTCGTCGTCCCTTTGGATCACGGGCCATCCACACTTGAGGCATCTACCGTCAGGGGAAGGGGGCTTGAACTTCACATTGTATATCTCCTGGCAGGAAGGATTGGAACAGGTCCGCCTCGTCGTAAGTCTCTCTATTATCACGTCCTCAGGCACATCCAGGTTCACAACAAGATCGAGGCCTATTCCGAGCTTCCGAAGAAGATTCTCCAAGGCCTCCGCCTGTGCGATTGTCCTCGGAAACCCATCCAGAATGAACCCCTTCTCACAATCCTTCTCTCTCAACCTCGTCTCCACCATATTGAGGATGAGTTCGTCTGGTACAAGCTCACCCTTCTCCATGTACGCCTTCGCCCTCTTGCCGAGCTCAGTTCCGTTTTTTACCTCGTTCCTAAGGATATCACCGGTAGATATGTGGACAGAACCATCATATTCGGAGAGCCTCTTGGCTATCGTGCCTTTTCCAGCACCAGGCGCACCGAGTAGCACGATCCTCATGGGAGCCTCCTATTTTTTTCTATTACAACTACAAAGGCCTCACCTTTTCAAGTCTTTTCAGATCCTCTGGCGAAGGGTCTGAATCTACGCCTTCGGAAGAAAGGCGTTTAAAGAATCCCTCTGATCCCGAGAAGCTCCTTTAGAAGGGCCCTGCACTCCTCACAGAAAGAGGATCCGGCGCATTTAGGATCGCTAAGTGCATCGATAAGGAGCCTCCTCGCCGCATCCTCTTTCCCAAGCCTCGCCTGTATGTAACCCGCGTAGTACGCTGCCCTCATCTTCATCTCTCTATACCTCTCCTCAAGGTCCTCAATCCGCTTGAGTCTCAGATACGCCCTCTCCTTCTCCTCCTGCCTTCCTCCAATGGACTCGAATGCCCTTCTCTCATCCTGCAGCCTCATCTCTATGAATCTCAGGCAATCTCTAGAGAAGTTGTAGATGGCAATGAAGAGTTCCAGGGCCTCCTTTAGGTTCCCCCTCTTAAGAAGGGCCTCTGCATTCGCAAGGTGCTCCTGGACCGTACCATCCCTTAGCCTTACCTCTTTTTTCTCACCTGTCTTCGTCTCTCTCCTCTGAGCTGAGGGGGCAGAAAAGGGCGCGACCATGAGCAGACAAAGGAAGAACACGAAGAAATGGCGGTGCAGGGACTCGAACCCCGGACTCTGCGGATATGAGCCGCATGCTCTAGCCATCTGAGCTACACCGCCATGGGCAGAATTTTACGCCGCGCTGCCATTTCTTGTCAACATCTTATAGCCCAGGTACTCCCTCCCACAGTTACTGCAAGGTAGATCCTCCATCGACACCGATCACCTGCCCCACGATGTCTCCAGAGAGATCGGAGGCGAGGAAGGCAACTAGGTTTGCCACATCCTGAGGCTCCGTGCCCCTCCCTATGGGCGTCTCCGGTAGAAACGCCCTTTTTGTAGCCTCCTTGTCACCTTTAACGAAGTTCGTGAGGGCCCATCCCGGTGCTACACCATTCACCACTATCCCGAAGGGAGCGACCATCTTGGCAAGGCTCCTTGTGAATACCTCGAGGCCTCCTTTTGCGATCACGTAGGTGGAGACGTAGGGGAAAACCCTTCTCACCGCCCCTGAGGAGATGTTTATGATCTTTCCGTATCTCCTCTCCATCATGTGCGGAAGGACAGCCTGACAACATAGCATCGCACCCTTGAGGTTAAGAGCTATCTCCTGATCCCATACGTCCTCTTCCTGCTCCACAAAAGGTTTTGGCTGAACCATGGCACCCGCATTGTTGACGAGGATATCGATCCTTCCGAACAGCTCCAGGCCCTTCTTCACCATCCCTTCTACCTCAGATCTTAGCATCACATCTGCCCTTATGGCGAGGGATCTCCTTCCAAGCTCTCTTACCGAGGAGGCTGTCTTTTCAGCACCTTCACCATCTATGTCGTTGACAATTACGTCGCATCCCTCCTGCGCCAGCGTAAGACAGATGGCCCTGCCAAAACCTATTTGACTCCCAGCCCCTGTCACCAGCGCGACTTTGTCTCTAAGTCCAAGGTCCATCCCTCAGCCCTCCGGATACAACATCTGCGCTACATCGTCCAGCCCGAGCTCCAAAAGCTTGCTCTTCTTCGGCTTTGCCGTCTCGAGATCCCAATCCATCGCCTGCAGGTACTCTCTCCTCACCGCCTCCTCATCGATCGTGATCCCCTTAAGTGGACCCCTGTCCAGGGGAGGCTTGCCATAGAGCCTAGAAGGGAGTTTGAACTTTGGAGAGAAGAGCCCTTCCCGGACGTTGAAGGCCTGCCTTATATTTGCGATCCTCTCTCCAGTCACAAGGAGTTCCTCCAGTGTCACGTCCCAGCCCGAAAGGGCGTTCACAAAGTCCACAACTGCCTGGACATGGGGTAGCGCCCAATAGAGGAATAGGCACATACCACCAGCCTGAATTACGTGCGTAAAATTGGCTCCTATCCTGTGGGCCTCACCTCTTCCCTTGAAAGACTGCTGATCGAATGGGGGGATGGGAAGTCCAGGAGGATGCATCACCTCCCCACCTTGCGTGTGGCGCGCAGGCGTCGCATCGAACCAGTAGGTTATCGCCCAATGGAAGCCATACTTAGGATCGTGGGCAGGGACTTCCTGTCCTTGTACATGGATGGCCCACTCTTCAGATCCCTTTCCGATCCTCTCAGAGGCCCGCTTTACCCCATCGGCAATGATGTCTCCAAACCCTTCCCTCTTCGCGAGCTTCTCAGTCATCGCCACAATAGCCCTGTGGTTTCCCCAGGTCATCTCAAGGCCATCCGTATCCTTCTTTGTGATTACACCCCTCTCGTAGGACTCGATGGTAAAGGCAATAGCAGCGCCAGTAGAGATCGTATCGAGACCGTATCTGTTGCAAATGTCGTTTACCTTGAAGATAGAATCGAGGTTTGCGTTGAGGAGGTTACTCCCGAACATGGCTATAGTCTCGTACTCTGGCTTGTGAAGACCTGCGGGATAGCTGTACTCACCGGTCCCTTCCTTCATGTGACCCCCGCACCCAAGAGGACAACGGAAGCACGCGTACTTTCTCTCCTCTCTCGCAATTACGTTGTCCCCTCCAAGCTTGGGATAGTCTGGAAAGTCCACGATCGCAGCCCCTGCCCAATTCTTTGTGGGTGCATCCCCCACCTCGCAAAGATGGACAAAGATGCCGGGGGTACCATATGTCCTCATAATCTCCACATGGCCTGTCAACTCGGCGAGATATTTTTTTCGGAGCTCGTTTATCCTAGCCTCATCGAAGACTGGAATCTTCATGTCGCCTTTCACAGCGACAGCCTTTAGCTTCTTCGAACCCATGACGGCCCCCAGACCCGATCGAGCCGCAGCCCTACCCCTATTGTTGATTATGGCCGCTATAAGAGAGAGCCTCTCGCCTGCCGGACCTATACAGGCCACCTCAACGTCTTTGCCAAGCTCAGCCTTGAGCAAATCCTCCGTCTCATAGGTGTCCTTGCCCCAAAGATGCCGAGCATCTCTCAGCTCTGCCTTGCCGCTATCCACATAAAGGTAGACTGGATGGTCCGATGCCCCTTCAAAGAAGACAGCGTCGAAACCCGATGACCTAAGCTTGGGGCCAAAGAACCCACCTGAGTTGGCATCGCCCCAACCATTTGTAAGGGGCGATTTCCCAACGGCTATGTACCTTGACCCGCCGATTGCAGGGGTGCCAGTGAATATGCCAGTCGTAAGCCCCAGGATGTTCTCCGGACCCAGGGGGTCTGCCTTCGCCCTCTGCCTACCTATGATGATCCTCGCTCCAAGGCCATAGCCGCCTATGAAGTCGCGGTAAAGTCTCTCGGAGACCTCCTCCTCCCTACAGGATCCTCCTGTCAAATCCACCCATAAGATCCTTCCCATAAAACCCTTAGCCATCTCATACCTCCTCTGTCTTTTTTCTAGGCTAAAGCATTTAGATGCCCTTTTCAAGGGGCGCCTACTTCACCCTCATAAGCGTGGGAAGCCATGTGGCGATGCTAGGGAAGATCATCATCAGAGCCATAACGAGAAATCCAAGGGCGCAGAAGGGCATAGACGAACGGAACACGTCCTCCACTGTAATCTCAGGCGGGGAAAGGGCCTTCATGGTATAACAGTCGAGGCCAAAGGGCGGCGTGATGAGGCCCAATTGGATGTTGAGTAAGAGAAGGACGGAGTACCAAAGGGGATCGAGGCCGAGGGCCTGGATGAGCGGGATAAAGACGGGTACCGTAATCATGACGATACTCGCAGGATCCATGAAGCATCCCATAAAGACGACTATTATCTGCGTGGCTACCACGATTACCATTGGGGAGACAGGCAGGGACTTCGCAAACTCTATGAGGCCCGTCATGGCACCGCTGCTTGCGAGGATGCGGGAGAAGCTTATGGCCCCAACCACGATCATAAGGACCATAGAGGTGATCTCGACAGTGGCCAAGGAGGCCCTCTTTACCATTCCCAGGCTGAACTTCCTGTAGAGGGCTGCCACCACGAAACAGGCCACGGCCCCTAGCGCCGAGGCCTCAGAAGGTGAGGCGATGCCGAAGAATATGCTTCCGATGGCCGCAAATATCACGATACCAGAAGGCAGCAAGTAACGGCAGATCAGACTGAGCTTCTCTTTGAGGGGAATGGGCCTAACCTGATAGGAAGGCGCAAGGCTTGGATTGAGATTTACCCTGAGAAGAACGTAGCCTATCGAAAGAATGGCAACGAGAACGCCGGGAACGATGATGGCGATGAGCAGCTTTCCGATGGAGACCTTCCCCATAGCCCCAAGGAACACAGCCAGTGCGCTTGGGGGTATCATGATTGCGAGCGTACCCGTGATGACGACAGGTCCAAGAGTGACAGGGTTCTTGTATCCCCTCTTCAGCATCTCAGGAAAGAGTGTCTTTCCGAGGATCGCTATACTGCTCCCGCTTATGCCTATCATGGCACCGAGCAATGCACCCGCAATGATCGTGACGACGCTCAACCTCGCAGGTATCCTCCCCATGAGTCTGTCTAGGGTGTCCACAATGAGGGCCCCTACGCCTGACTCGAAGAGTATGCAGCCCATGAGGATGAAGAGCGGGATGGGCAGGAAGACGAAACTCGTCACAGAACTGTATATGCTCACGGCGAGCATGTCCGGGCCACCCCAGAACAGAATGGACCCAATGAAGCAGGTGAGCATGAAGGCAAATGCTACAGGCGTTGAAAGGGCCATGAAGAAGACGAGGAGCCCGAAGAGGATGAGGATCGCATAGGGCCAGGGGATCATGCAAGCCGCCTAAAGTTTCTGAAGACCTCCCAGGTTGAACCCAGGGACTTGAGGAAGAGAAGGAAGAAGCCAATCGGAACGATCGCCTCGATGTACCATTTCTTGGGTCTCAGCACACCGGCCACCGTGATACCGGCTCTTAAGTCCTCGAAGGTGAGCTTGAACGTGTAGTACGTCATGAGAAGCAGTATAGCTGAGGCGAAGAGGTATGAGGCTGCAAGAAGAGATGCCCTGGATGTACCCTTGAGCCTGTTTGTGAGTATATCGACCCGGACATGCATGTTTCTCTTCATCACCCAGCCTGCACCGAGAAAGGTCATCCAGAGCATGGTGAATTCTGTGATCTCAAAGAGCTCAGAGGAGGCGAGCCCGAAGAAGAACCTTATCAGAGTCTCCACAGTGATGAGGATGGCATCAAAGACTACGATCAGACAGGCCAGAGCCACAAGACCATCTATCAGCCTGTCGAGAACATAAGACACCCCTTTCTGTCCAACCACGAGCCTCGCCTCCAAGGATGCTACTACTTCAGGCGGTGGAAGTCAGGGTTTGTGATGAGCTGCTTCGTCTCATCGACTAGCTGCTTCGGAAACTTCTTGTACGCATCCGCCCACATGCTCTCCCTGTAAGTCCTATAGAACTTCTTCGACTCCTCAGGCGAGAGCTTCCCTATCTTCACACCTTGCTCCGAAATCTCCTTCTTTACTTTCTTCAGAAGATCAGCCCATGCAGCTGCCCCATCCACCTCCGTCTCCGCTGCCGCCTCCGTCAGTGCATCCTTGAGCTCCTTTGGAAGGCTCTCCCACTTCTTCAAGTTTACGAAGAAGAAAGAACCGCAGCCGGCTACTGGCTCGTCCAACATGAATTTCGTGACCGGTACAAGGCCAAAGTCTTGGATGCCAGGGGTACCCACGTTGTAGCCATCGACGACACCCCTTTCCATGGCAGTGAAGTATTCCGTAAAGGGTATGGGTATGCAGGTAGCGCCCAGGGCCTCTATGAGTCCCTTGTTACTTCCGCCCACAGAGGCGATCTTCAGACCCTTGAAGTCGTCCAGCCTCTTTATCTCTTTCTTGAAGAAGAACGTCACCTGGACCTGGGGATCGGAGGGTGTCGAGGCACCAAGGAAATATAGACCTACCTTGGCGAACCTGTTCTGGTAGACCTTCCACACCCCTCTCTTCCTTAGCTCCGCAGAGCTGTATTCCGTGTATCCGAGCATCTCGCACCCAAGAATATCCCTTCCAAGCACATCGGCAAACATACCCATCGTGCTTGCTATGTCTACGGCACCCTTCTGACAGGCGGCAGCGCTATCGTGTGCAGGAATCGCCTCAGGCCCACCTATCATCTTTACGATCAGCCTGCCCTTCGACTTCTCCTTTACTTTGTCCATGAACATGTGGACCCACAGGTTTCCTGGCGGGATGTCAGGTCTGAACTCTACAAGCGTGAGCGTCACAGGCTGCTGCGCAGGGAGAATCACAGGGAAAAAGAGGAACAGAAGCCCCAAGAAGAAGAAGACTAAACTTATACGCCTCCTCATGTCTCCCTCCCGTCTACTTTTTCTTCCTTCAAAGCAAGAAGGATGCCAACGAGGCTGGGCCTCTGGAAGAGGACTTCTCGATTGGTACCCCTGAAGAAATCACGAAATTCTGCTGCCTGCAACGAAATATCGTGACCCTTTCACGCCCTGTTGAAATTACCGGAGCAAAACTAGTATACTCCTCTTGGGGATGAGAAAGGAGGAGGTAGAAAGAAAAGGGGGGAAGGATCTGATCTTAAAGGTTTCAAGCCTCTTCGAGGGTGAGTTCTCCATAGACTGGCTCGAGGAGCTTACAGGCATAAGGGCCTCATCGATCCTCTCCTGCCTCGAGACGGAGGTCTCCAACCGCCTCCTTTTGAAGAGGGGACAAGGCGTCTACCTTTTCAAGGACAACTCAAGGAGGAAAGAGATCCTAGACTCCATTCCAGAAGAGGAGAGGACCCTGCTACATGAGAAGATTGCGAGGCTACTTCTCTCCGAACTCTCAGAGGATGACTCCCGTGCCACTGAGGTGGCGTCCCATCTCATGCACCTGCAGAACGGCTGGAGGGAATGCAAGTGGCTGTTGAAGGCAGGAGAGCTACACTTGAGATCATGCCAGACCGGCAAGGCTATCCAGTGTTTCAGAAAGGCCCTGACTGATCTCGCCTCCCAGGAGGGGGAGAACGAGGACTGGCTCTTTGTAAAGGCTGCTGTGGAGTACGCGAATATCACAACACCCGGCTGCAGTACGGAGGAGAGCCTGAACCTTCTAAGACTGGCAAAGGAGAGGGCGAGTAGGCTCAAGAACCAGTTTTACGAAATCCTTCTCGATATGCATATAGCCAGGTACGAGTGGATACGTTCGGACTTTGAGACCGCAAAGGACCGATTCAGAGAGATCGTCCTCAGGGTAAGTAGCCTCGGCATCCCGGAGCTTGTGAGGTATGCGAGCATATTCAAGGCCCAGTTCCTTTACTTAGAAGGCAGGTTCAGGGACGTCGTTGAGACATACGAGAGCTCCATCCAGGACCTAGAGAACCTGCTCTCGGAGAATTTCTCCATCACTTCAGCTATCTCCATCGCGAGATCTTATGCCATGATAGGACAGCTAACCCAGGGGCTAGGAATGCTCCATTCCATACGTTCGCACTGTCTCCAAAGCAGAAACCTGTCTCTCTCCTCCCATGCAGCTGTATCGATCGCCATGGTCATGTTATCCATTGCGGAGACGAATACTGCCATAAGGTATCTGGAGATGGCCTTAAAGGAGGCTCAGGAGGGTGGCAACTACTACTGCAAGATCATAGCCACCTTCCTGCTCTCTTACGGTCACTACCTGTTACGGGACAGGTCAAAGTGCCTATGCCATCTCATGGAGTTTTTAAGGATGAGCGAGGAGAATCAGGTCTCTTTCCTTCTTCACCCCTACCTCATGGAGATCTGGTGGGCCATGGAGAATGGAGACCTTGAGGCCATCCCGGGCTTTTCACCCGACGAGAAGATAAGGAACATGCTGAGGGTGCAGAATCAGTTCATAAAGGGCATCGCCTACAGGTACGATGCGATGCTGCTCAAGAAGAAGGGCTCGTCCCCTTCAAGGATCTTGAGATCCCTCACATTATCGGCACAGCTGCTCAGGGATTCAGGGTCCAAGGCGGAGCTAGCAAAGACACTCATCGAACTTTCCCACTTCCTTTCCTTTATGGGTAGAGAGAAAAGGGCAAAGAAGGTGATGGAGGAGGCCACCCAGCTTGCACGATCGATGCAGGGAAAATTCCTTACCGCCTCCCTCGGGTCCTTCCTTAACGGGCTAGACACAGACGGGGCCATATTAGAAAAGATACTGAACCTTCTTCCGCCCATTGTGCAAGGGGAGGAGAAGGCGTTTCTCAGGAAGATGATAGGCCTTGCAAACGAGGTATTGGGTGCAGAGAGGGGTGCTCTGTTCTACTTGGATGAGAGGGGAGGTTCCTTGAGGCCTCAAATCATTGCATCGAAGAATCTGAGGGTCAGCCAGCTCAATGAGCCAGGTCTCTCATCCTTAAGGAAGATCGTGGAAAGGGTGGCCTCTTCGGGGGAACCCTCCATGGAAAGGCTGCGGCCTTTGCAGGACTCTTCCATCGATGGGATAGGATCTTACATATGCGTGCCTGTGACTGTGAGGGGAAGGAGGATCGCTGTACTGTACCACGACAGCTGTGTACTTCCTACAGAGTTCGGAGAGAGGCACTTGAAGATCCTAAACTTCCTCGCATCCCAGATCGGCCTCTACCTAGACAATCTCAAGGCCCACGAACAGGTAGAAAGGCTCAGGGGTCTACAGTTGAGTATCGGAGACGGATACGAAAGGGGCAGGCAGGGGGAATCAAACGTCTTCGAGCCCATTGTTGGGACGAGCCCGGCCATCCAGAGGGTGCTGACGCAGATAAACATGATAGCGAAGACGGACGTGCCGGTGCTTTTGTACGGCGAGACAGGCGTAGGAAAGAATCTCGTCGCTGAGGTCATTCACAGGCATAGTCAAAGGTCTGGAGGGCCCTTCGTCACGGTTCACTGTACAACCCTAACGGAGACCCTCATTACGAGCGAACTTTTCGGGCACGAAAAGGGGGCCTTCACGGGTGCCATAAGGAGGAAACCAGGCAAAGTTGAGCTTGCCCATAAGGGAACGCTCTTTCTCGATGAGATAGGAGATCTATCCCTGGATGTACAGGCAAGACTGCTTAGGGTACTCCAGACCAAGGAGTTCGAGCGTGTAGGGGGAAACGAAACGATCAGATCAGACTTCAGGCTCATTGCAGCCACGAACAAGGATCTAGAGCAGGAGATAAAGGCGAAGAGGTTTAGGGAGGACCTCTTCTACAGGATCAACATATTCCCCATCTTCATACCGCCACTCAGGGAGAGAAGGGAGGACGTACCACTGCTCGCCTACTTTTTTCTGAGGCATTACAGTGCAAAATTCGGAAAGAGGGTAGAAAGGATCCCTGAGGATATCATGGAATGGTTCTTGAGGTACGACTGGCCAGGAAACGTGAGGGAACTGGAGAACATAATCCAGAAGGGCGTCATATGGAGCACCGACGAGTATCTCGAACTCCCCAGTGAGGGTACCTTCCTACCTGGAAAGGTTGATAGGGATGGCTTTCCCAGCCTTCTCGAGAACGAAAAGAGGCATATCCTTGAAGCATTGAGAAGGACTGGATGGAAAATCTACGGAAAGGATGGGGCCGCAGAACTGCTTAGGATAAAACCATCCACCCTTGCCTCCCGTATGAAGAAGCTTGGCATATCGAAGAAGATCAGGCTCACATAGACCTCATCTCTTCCTGAAAAGCAGCCTAAGCGGTGCACCTTCGAACCCAAACTTTCTTCTCATCGCATTCTCCACGTATCTCCTATAATGGTCTTTTATTGCCCTAGGGGTGTTCGTAAAGAAAAGGAAGGTCGGAGGGAAGTCTTTTACCTGGCTCCCATAGAATATCTTTAGCTCCCTTCCGTCCTTCGAGGAGGGACGATAGGATCCCTGGATCTCCTGGATGGCCCTGTTAAGCTCTGATGTCTTTATCCATCTTCCGAGCTGCTTTGAGACCTTAAGGTTGAGCTCCAGTATCTTCCCTATGTTCTTTCCTGTCTTTGCAGAGACACACAGAACCGGCGCGAACCTTGCGTGGGGAATGGACTCCTTGAGCTGGGTCTCGAAGGTCTCCTCGTCTATCTTCCCCTCGAGGAGGTCCCATTTGTTCACAAGGACGCATATGCCTTTGCCCTTCTTCTCCGCCAGGTGAAGGAGCGATCTGTCCTGGTGGCTCACCCCTTCAGTAGCGTCCAGCACCAGATTCACCACGTGGGCCCTCTCCATCGCCCTTATAGCACTCGAAATGGAGTACGCCTCAAGCCTGCTCGAGACCTTCGCCTTCTTCCTTATCCCTGCCGTATCTATCAGAGCAAGCCTCTTCTCCTCGTACGTTACCTCTATGTCCACAGCGTCCCTTGTCGTCCCTGGGACCTCACTCACTATCATCCTATCCTTCCCTACGATGGCATTCACTATGGAGGACTTTCCGGTATTCGGCCTTCCCACTATGGCTATCCTTAGCGTCTGCTCGGTGACCTCCCGCTCCGTATCCTCTACCATGCTGCTTATCGCCTCGAGGAGCTCCTCTATGCCTTTTTGGTGGAGGGCGCTTATGGGATAGAGTCTCTCTGCACCAAGACGGAAAAAGTCGAACATACCTTCCTCGCCCCTCCTGCTATCTACCTTGTTCACGGCATAAAGGATGCGCCTCCCTTTCTTTCTCAGTATGTTCGCGATCTCCATATCGAGCGGCATAAGTCCCTCTTTCCCATCGAAGAGAAGAATCACGAGATCCACTTCTTCGAGGAGCCCTTCTATCTGCCTCCTTACAAGAGGGAAGAGGCCCTCCTCGGACTCCGTATCGAATCCTCCTGTGTCCAAGAGAAGGAACCTCTTGCCCCTATACTCGCAAGCTGCCGAGACATAGTCCCTTGTTACGCCTTCCGAATCCTCTGTGATGGCCTTTCTGAACCCCACTATCCTGTTAAAGAGGGTCGATTTGCCTACATTGGGTCTGCCAACAATGGCAACCTTAATCATTCCTCAGACCAAGGATGCGTGCAAGATTCTTGAGAATCCTTCCTGTCGCGCCCCATATCCTTTCGCCCTCAAAGACAAAGGAGGCTTCCTCATCGAACTCCACTAGACCTAGGTGCTGGATGGGGAGCAGAAGGAGGTATGCCACCTCTTTAGCATTCAGAACAAACTCATAGGGGCCAGGGATGAGCCCCACGTAAGGTCGTATCACAAAGCCTGTTGTGGTCCTCTCCTCATCCATCATGCCCAGCACCTCCACATCGTCCCCCCTCACGCCGATCTCCTCGTAGCATTCCCTCAGGGCCGTCTCGAGTGGTGTAGAATCGATCTCTTTCCTCACGCCCCCAGGGAAGGAGACCTCCCCTTTGTGGACTCCTACCTCCTGGGTTCTCTTTATCAAGACTATATAAAGGTCCTCATCGCTCTGTATGAAGGGCACAAGGACAGAGGCCTCGACGCCCCTCTCATACTCTAGCAGATGAGGCCTGTAGCTGCCCAGCACCTCTCTGATCCTCGAGATCTTCAAGGTCTCCCCCTCACCTCCTTGGTGCCAGGATCAAAGACGAACAGGCTGTCCTTTACAGGCCTGTTCTCTTTTATACTGGAAAACTCTATGACGTTCCTTGCGCCTCCAATCTCTTCCATCTCCACCTTTCTCACCATTCCTTCTTGGTCTAGATAGAGCTTCACTCTCTGGAGGGCACCTTTCTTTTTTGGAAGGAGCTCGATTGTCCTGCCCGTGTCCGTCCCATACGATGCCTCAAGCTCGAAGAATTCCTCCAGCCTCCTTATATCCTCTATCAAGTCGAAGAAGGTGCCCCTCTTCCTCTCCTCCGTCACCTGTTCTCTAACCACATAAGGCCTGTCACGGTAGTCCTCCCATAGAAAGGAGCCGTCAAAGAGGTAGAGCCTCTCTTCTGGCCTTTCGTACCTCCAAAGGAAGCCCTTCCCCTTCTTGTACAAAAACCTTCCCTCGAGTTCCCTCTCTTTCTTCAGGTTCGGCATATAGATCCTTTGCCTGAATCTCGCCTCGAGCGTGAGGATACCATCGTATCTCTCCCTCAACACTCGAAGGGGATCATGTGCAAAAAGAAGGGAGAGGGAGAGTAAAAGGGTAGTAATCACCTCCACCTCTTAAGCACCTCCCTGGGCTTCACCCCGTCAGATGGACCCACTATCCCCTCCTTCTCCATGCGCTCTACGATCCTCGCAGCCCTGTTGTATCCTATCCTGAACCTCCTCTGGATCATGCTTATGGAGGCCTCTCCTCTCTCCATCACGAACTGCACTGCCTCCGTGTACTTCTCGTCATCGATAGGCTCCTCCTCTCCTTCCGTCTCCTCCAATATCTCGTGCCGATACTCTGGCCTACCCTGAGTCTTGAGAAAGTCCACGATCCTCCTTATCTCCCCCTCAGAGACGAAGGGACCGTGTAGTCTCATGAGCTTTCCAAGACCGGGGCTCATAAACAGCATGTCGCCAGCGCCAAGCAGAGTCTCCGCACCCGAAGCGTCTATTATTGTTCGCGAGTCTACCTTAGATGAGACCTGGCAGGCGATCCTCGCGGGTATGTTTGCCTTTATTATACCCGTTAGCACATCGACTGAGGGCCTCTGTGTTGCAAGCACAAGGTGAATACCGGAGGCCCTTGCCATCTGGGCTAGCCTTGCAATGTACTCCTCCACCTCTTTCGTCGAGACGATCATCAGGTCGGCGAGCTCGTCTATTACGATGACGATGTAAGGCATGATATCCCCGCCCTCCTTCGAGACCTTCTGGTTATATCTCTCGATGTTCCTCGAACCCTTTTCGGCCATTATCGTGTACCTCCTCTCCATCTCCTCGATGAGCCACTTCAAGGCCACTTTGGCGTTCTTTGGACTTGTGACGACGGGTAAGAGCAGATGGGGGATCTCCTCATAATGGGATAGCTCGAGCATCTTGAGGTCTATCATTATGAACCTCACATGGAGGGGGGTCGCCTTGAAAAGGATGCTACATATCATGCTGTTTAGAGCAACGCTCTTGCCGGACCCTGTCGCACCAGCCACAAGCAGATGGGGCATCTTAGAAAGGTCTGCCACGAAGGGTTCGCCGGAGATCGTCATACCGAGTGCAAGGGTGAGGACGGAGGTCGACGATTGAAATGTCTCTGACTCCAGTATCTCCCTCAAGTAGATAGTCTGTCTCTCCCTGTTAGGTACCTCTACGCCGACAACTGACTTGCCTGGGATTGGTGCTACAATCCTTACGGAATAAGCACTGAGTGCCATCGCAAGGTCGTCTTCGAGGTTGGCGATCCTGCTCACCTTTATGCCTGGGGCAGGTTCGAACTCGTAAAGTGTGATGACAGGGCCTGGTCTCACCTCCACCACCCTTCCCTCTATCCCGTAATCCTTCAGCTTCTTTTCCAGAAGGCTCGCATTGAACCTGAGTGTCTCCCTGTCAGGCCTCAGATCCTTTTTTTCCACGTAGTCGAGAAGGGAGATAGAAGGAAGCTTGTAAGGGCCATAGTCCTTCACAAAGTCGAGGGTCTCCTGATGGGGCCTCCTCTCCTGCCTCTCCCTTTCGCTCTCACGGATCTTTATCTCCTTCCTCCTCTCCACAGGTCTCCTCCTCTTAAACCTCTTCTCGATAGCCTCGATGATAGGTGCCTGAAGTAGAAAGAAAAGGGAGATGAACAGGAAGAGCGAGGAGATGAAGAGACTGCCAAACTGTCCAAAGAGGCGCTCTAGGCCATCCTTGAGCACAAACCCCAGAAGGCCAGAAAAGAACATCCTCACCCCCTTCACATCCACCTCCCCAAGTATTGACTGAAGGAGGATTGAGGCAGAGAGAAAGAAGAGGCCGACACCGGAGAAGAAGGGGGCCTTCTGTGTGATCTCTCTCTTTCTGATGTACAGGAAGGAGAGGAAGAGAAAGAAGAAAGCAATGAGGAACCCCATTATGCCAAAGATCTGGAATATGAGGTCAGCCGTGTAAGAACCAACCTTTCCGCACAGATTCTGAGTAGGCCTAGAGGAGACCGTATGAAAGGAGACATCGAAGGGGGAATAGGAGATGAGGCTTACGCCAAGGAAGATGAACAGACCAAAGAATACGACGCCCAAAAGCTCCTTTCTCACCTCCCCTGACATAGGCCCTCTATCCTCCTTCTTACTTCCCCCATCAACCTTCTGATCTCGTCCTTTCCCTTCGTCTGAGCACAAACGGCCTCCCCGAATATGACGTGAATGTCACCTGCTCCCCTCGGAAGCACAGAACCCCTTGGCTGAAGCAGCCGCGCGCCCACGATGCCCACTGGCAGGATGGGGAGTCCTGTCTTAAGGGCAATGAAGAAACCACCCCTCTTGAAGGGTAGGAGCGTTCCATCTGGACTCCTTGTCCCCTCAGGAAAGATTACCAGGCTCATCTGCCTCTCTGCGGTGGACTTAGCCTCCTTTATGGCCCTCACAGCCTTGCCCGGATTCTCCCTTTCAAGGGCGATGTAGCCTGCCCTCCTTAGAGCCCATCCGAAGAATGGGATGAGGAAGAGCTCCCTTTTCGCTACCCACCTAAACTCATGGGGTATGGCAGAAAACAGGGCAAAGATATCTAGGGCGCTAGAATGGTTACACATGAAGATGAAAGGACCCCTCTCCATCCTTTCAAGACCCTCTGCGCGCACCCTTATGCCCGAGACCCTAAGGTGGATCTTCGCCCAGAGTCTGGCCACCCTGTGTGTAAGCCTCCCATCCCTATCGATGGGGGAGAGGCAAAGCACCAAGAGAGAGAGGAAGAGGGTTGTACAGATGAGGTTTAAGAGGGTAGCAGCCTTTCTCATCCTTTCATCTTCTCAGCCTCTCTAGGATATCCTCGACCTCCTTCCTCAAACCCCTGTCCGCATCGTAGGGCGAGATACCGAGCCTGTCGGCCTCCAGGACCTTTTCACTATAAGAGAGGAAGCCGATGATCTCGAAGTCCCTCAGGTTCTCACGCAGAAACATCCTTTCCCCATCCTCCCTTACCTTGTTCCCTACCACAAAGAGTCTCTCTATTCCGAGATCTAGGGCAAGCCTTCTTATCTCCATGGCCGTGTGGATGCTTCTTCTTCCAGGCTCCACAACGCAAATGAGCCCGTCTATGTGCTTGACGCTGCCTCTTCCCATATGCTCGAGTCCAGCCTCCATGTCCACGATCACATACTCATCCCTCTCCAGGAGAATGTGGTTCAGGAGGCTTTTGAGGAGCACGTTTTCGGGACAGAAGCAACCTCCTCCTCCCTGGGGTATAGTGCCGAGGACGACAAGCTTCACCCCATGTTCCTCCACGGCGAACCTGTCCGGTATGTCGTCCACCTTCGGGTTCAGTTTGAAGAAGGCACCGTAGGTCCCGCCCTTGGACCCCGTTCTCTCCTCGACGAGCCCCTTGAGTTGAGCTAGTGGTCTTATCCTCCTTAGACCCTCTTCGGAAAAACCGAGGGCTGAGGCTAGGTTTGAATCCGGATCGGCATCTATGGCAAGCACCTTGAGTCCTCTGTCTGCGAGGAGTCTCGCCATCACGCCTGCAAGTGTGGTCTTGCCCACCCCTCCTTTCCCAGATATGGCCACCTTCATGGCATCTATGATATCACGAACAGGCAGTACAAAGGAAGGTCCGTTGGGGTATATAATATGCAAAAAGGAGACGGCCATGTGCATGTCCAAGGTACTTGTGAGGACAGAAGAAGGGGAGAAAGAGCTCATGGATGACGTGATCTCCGTCGAGTTGATCGGTGAGGAGATAAGGGTAAGGGACATCCTCGGAGCGGAGAGGACCATAAGGGGCAGAGTTGAAAAGGTGGATCTCCTAAGGCACAGGGTAGTCCTCAGGGAGTCGAATAGTTGAGAGACTACGAAAGGGAGTTAAACGAGGAACAGAAGAGGGTCGTCTTCCACGAGGCTGGACCTATGCTTGTGATCGCTGGGGCCGGCAGTGGAAAGACGAGGGTGGTCACTTACAGGGTTGCAAGGCTCCTCGAGATTGGCGTTTCCCCTGGATCCATACTGCTTCTCACCTTCACAAACAAGGCCGCGAGGGAGATGCTGAGGAGGGTCCAGGAGCTTGTGGGTGTGGAGACGGGAAGCATATGGGGAGGGACCTTCCACCATGTGGGGAACCTCATCCTGAGACGGCATGCAGAGCTTGTTGGTCTCAAGGATGCCTTTTCCATCCTCGACAACGAAGATGCAAGGGATCTCATCCATCTCCTTCTCAAGGAGGAAGGCCTTACCACAAAGAGGTTTCCAAAGGCAGAGGTCCTGAGGGAGTTATTTAGCTACTTCGTAAACACTGTCAAGGCCGATATTGGAGAGGCCGTGCTCGAAAAGGCAAGACACCTTCTCGAATTCCAGGAGGAGATCGAGCGCCTTTACAGGCTGTATACGGAGAGGAAGAGGAGACTGAACGTTGTGGACTTCGATGATCTCCTCCTTTTGTGGAAGAGGCTCCTTGAGGAAAATGAGCATCTGAGGATTGGATATGGCCTAAGATTCTCTCAGATCCTAGTGGATGAGTACCAGGACACAAACAAGATCCAGGCGGACATAGTGGACCTTATGGGTGGCGTAGGCAGAAATGTGATGGTCGTTGGAGACGACGCCCAGAGCATATACTCCTTCAGGGGTGCGCGCTTCGAAAACATCATGGAGTTTCCGAAGAGGTACCCTGACGCAACGATCTTCAGGCTTAGCAAGAATTACAGAAGCACAAAGGAGATACTGAGTTTTGCAAACGCCTCCATATCCCACAACAGAAGGCAGTTCAGAAAGGAGCTTCTAAGTCAAAGGGAGGGAGGAGACCTGCCGACCATCGTTTGCCTGACGGACACACAGAGGGAAGCCCGCTTCGTCGTAGAGACCCTTGAGGGTCTTAAAGAGCGAGGAACACCACTCTCCCGCATGGCGGTCCTCTACAGGGCCCACTACCAGTGCATCGATCTTCAGATGGAGCTTACGAGGAGGCTCATACCCTTCGAGGTGAGGAGCGGCCTCAGATTCTTCGAACAGGCCCATATAAAGGACGTTCTCTCTTTCCTCAAGGTGATGCTAAATCCTTCCGATGAGCTCTCGCTCAAGAGGTGTTTGAAGATATTTCCAGGTGTGGGCAGAAGGACTGCCGACTCACTCGTAGAGATCCTGAGGGCCGGGGCTGACCCCATCTCCCTCTTGAGAGGGGGAATAGCTGGAAGGGCGAAAAAGGTGAGCAAGGAGGCCCTGGGCCTTATGGCCAAGGTCTTCTCGGAACTCTTTCAGTCCATGAAGAGGGATTCCCCATCCTCCATGATCCACTCAGTCGTCCGAAGTCTGTACCGTGATTACCTGCTACTCAACTTTCCCAATCCCCACTCCAGACTAGAGGATCTCGAGGAGCTTGCTAACTTTGCGGCCCAGTACAAGAATTTGGAAGAGTTTCTCTCCGATCTTTCCCTCATGGGTGGACTGGACGAAGATGTTGTCCTAGGGGATCGGAGGGAGAGGCTTGTCTTAAGCACAATCCATCAGGCAAAGGGACTCGAATGGGATGTGGTCTTCCTGATTGGATGCAACGAGGGTCGATTCCCGAACCCAAGGGCCATTGACGATGGGAATCTCGAAGAGGAGAGGAGGCTCTTCTACGTCGCAACGACCAGGGCGAAGAATCTGCTCTTTCTCTCCTATGTCACCTACGGATTCGATAGGCTCGAGGGGACCGTCCCGCTTTTCCCCTCTAGGTTTCTCAAGGAAGTGCCTGAAGGGACCTACAGATACTTGGATATGGCTAGCTTATAAAGACCCTCCTGAACCTCTTCATGTCCTCCAAGGTCTTTCCGCTACCGAGCACCACTGAAAGGAGTGGTTCTTCGGCTCGCTTCACCTTTATCCCAACCTCGACCTCTATCCTTCTGTCAAGGCCTTTAAGCAGCGCCCCTCCTCCTGTGAGCGTCATACCTTCTCCGCTTAGATCCGAGACGAACTCAGCAGGCAGCCTCTCGAGCGTCCTCCTTATGGCATCCACAATGGCTGAGACCGGCTCCTCTAGGGCCTCCTTGAGCTCCTTCCTTGAGACCCTCACACTCTTGGGTACTCCCGTCAGCAGATCCTTGC
>Ga0123519_10005027_pt1 | contig 21228 bp, 18 predicted proteins | sample YelNatPaOPRAMG02_FD_87396 | JGI IMG/M metagenome (GOLD analysis project Ga0123519, IMG submission 87396) | Hot spring microbial communities from Yellowstone National Park - Yellowstone National Park OP-RAMG-02 (version 2) | ecosystem: Environmental > Aquatic > Thermal springs > Hot (42-90C) ...
AAAAATTGAGTTATTCACCAAGAACTAATTAAAATAATTTGAAAATATAAAAATAATTAAGTTAAATTAAAAAGTTTAAAATAAAAAATATTAAGAAAATAAAATAAAAAAATTAGAGGGATTTTAAAAATCCCTCTAATTTTTTTAATAGGATAGGAGGTTAAGTAAAATAAAAGCATGAAAATTTAAGTTTAATTAATATAATTAATAATCTTAATAAAATCTATTTTACTTACTTTTTATACTTTTTAAATCAAACACAAAGATTAAAATCAAGTTCTTTTAGCTTTTAATAAGCCTTCTTCTCTTCTAATTTGTCTTAATGATTCTTTGTACTCTTTATCATATGTAGCACATCCAACATTTTTTTGCCTAATTAAAAATTCAATACAGTTATCACAAGCAGTACACCAATTAATTGTATCTTCTTTTCCTGTTTTCATTTTTATTGGAAGCAAGCTATCAGCTAAAGATTGTCTTCCAATTGCTATCATATCGGTTACGCCATCTTTTATGTTTTTATTACCCCAGTATTTTAATGAAGCTTCTTCTCTATTTACAGCTTGAAGAGCGTTGTTGCCATTATTTAAAACAGAATAAGCTGAACCAATAACTACTGTTTCAGGCTTTACAACATCTTTTACGGCTTTTTGGAAACCAAAATGTAGATAAACATCATCAGGTATTCTTTTATCTGGTTGTGATAAAGCTAATGTAATAGATGGGCTTCCAGCTGATACGATAATAAATTTAGCGCCTCTTTCTTCAATTCCTTTAACTAAATCCAAAGACTCAGTTAAATCCATTATAGCTACATCTGGGCCAGCTGAGCCACAACCACCAGGAAATCCTTCCCAAATTGATACTTTTGAACCTAAAATGAAATTGGGATCATTAACCTCTTTTGATATTCTTTCGTAAAGGGTATATGGAAATCTTGTTCTATTTTCCCATGATCCACCATATTTCCATTTTCTATCATTGTAAGGTCTAATAAATTGTGAACCTAAATATCCATGACAAAGCTTGATATCAATTCCATCAGCTCCAACTGCATGAGCTATTTTTGCTGATGTAACAAACTGGTCTATAATTTTTTCAACGTCATCTTCAGTTAAAAGTTCACCGCCAAAACCTGGAAGAGGTTTTACGCATACTCGTTTTGAAAAATCTGGATTGCTTAGTTCGCCTGAGTGGGTAAGCTGAAAGAAAAATAATGTTTTAGGATTGATTTTTTTCATTTCGCTTACAAATTTTGCCAGTGCTTTTTCATTTCTTGGCATAATGCTTAATTGGTATTTTCTTGATCGGCTTTCATAACCAACAGTTATGGCTTCAAGAACTACTACACCTGAACCACCTTCAAAATGTCTTCGATATCTTCTGTATGTTTTTTCAGTTGGATTACCTTCATCATCGGAATCACAGCATTCCATTGCATTTATTGCAATTCTATTTTCGGATATTTTGTTTCCGATTTTAATCGGCTTAAACAAATAATCTTCTTGTACCATTTTTTTTCACTTCCTTTATTATTTTATTATTTTCTTGTTAATTTTCTTATAATTTTTATTTTAATAAATAAAAATTTATTTTATTGGTAAAAATAGTGTAATTTTTGAAGATTAAAAAGTAAATACTTTAATTTTATTAGGAAAAAACTAGTATAAAACTAGTATATGTTTATTTTTAAAATAAATATATGAAATTAATAAATATATAAATTTAAAAAATTAAAAAATGGCTCTAAACTTAATTTTTTTTTTAACCCATTAAAAAGATTATAAATTAAAAAAGTAAAAAAAACAAAATTAAAAATTTTTTAAATTTATTAAAACTTTAATTATATTTAATTATATTTTATTTACAACTAGGTTTTAACAGAAAATAAATAAATTTTATAAATTTATAATTTTAAAAGATAATTTTGAAGATTTATCTTATTATTTTTTATATTTAATTTTTTTCTGATATTTGCTCTATGAAAATCGACTGCTTTTGTTGAAATGCCAAGAATAGTAGAAATATTTTTACTTGTTTTACCTTCCATTATTAATGATGCTACTTGAATTTCTTTTCCTGTTAGATTATATAAATTTGAACTTAATTTATTAATATTAGAAAAAGGTTGCGTTATCTTATCAAGATAAGATTCTAAAACATCTAATGATTCTTGTTCAGGGCATCCTTTAAATTTAATCTTTAAATCATAAATTAATGGCTTTATTAATAAATTAATATTAGACATAACATTTTCAATTATTTTATTTTGTTCTTTTTCTTTTTGTTTAAATAAATAATTTAAAACTATTTCTTGCTCTTGAAGTGTTTGTGTTTTTAAATGAAGCCTTTTTTTTAATTTTTCAGATATATCTTCAATTTTTTTTATTTGTGTTATATCTCTTACATATTCAATAATGCTAATTACTTCATTTTGGTCATTAAAAAGTGGAAATGTAAACAACTCGTGCCATCTTTCTTTGTTATCTGGTGTGTTATATTTTATAGTATGCTTAGATGCTTTTTTTGTACTAATTGTATTTAAAGTTGGACAATTTTTACATGGAGAAGTTCTATCATGATATATTTCATAGCATTTTTTACCAATGAATGGCTTTTTATGTTCATACCAAATTTCCATAGATAAATTTGTACCTAATATGTTTAAATCTTTATCAAGAATACTTATACCATCCTGGATGCTATTAAATATATATTTTAAGAACTGCTCAAATTCATTTAAGATAAGTTGGGCATCAAGATTTGTCATTCCTTCTTTACTTTTTTTATTAATCCATTCTTTTAAAAAAGCTACATCATCCATAATTTTTATTTAGATTTTTATTAATTTTTATTTAAAATTTTATAAAATTAAAAAATGCATATTAATTTAAATTTTTAGTTTACTTTAATGCTTAATTCATATATTATATAACAACCAAAATTGTTTGACATCTTTAATTTCCAGGAGTAATAATGAGTAACTTTAATTTAGATTTAAATATTAGTGAACTTTTAAGTAAAAATGTTTTAAAACTTGAAGAAAGTGCAACATTTGCATTAGAAAAAAAAGCTGATGAAATTGATAATGAGTTAAAAAAAGAAGGTAATTTAGTTATAAGATTTGGTATTGGTCAGCCTGATTTTAATACTCCAACCAATATTAAAGAAGCTGCAAAAAAGGCAATTGATGAAAATAAAACTAAATATACTTCTTCCACAGGAATAATTGAATTAAAGAAGGCAATTGTTAATAAATTTCTTGCTGAAAATAATTTAAAATATGAAATAGAAAATGTATTTGTTGGGAATGGAGCTAAACAAGTTCTTGATGTTATAATAAGAGCTTTTATAAATAGTGGGGATGTTGTTTTAGTTCCAAAACCTTATTGGGTAAGCTATACTCAACAAGTTTTATTATCTGGGGGAATTCCGCAGTTAATTAATTTTAAAAATAACCTAAAAATTGATGTTGAACATTTAAATAGTGTTATTAAATCTAATAAAGGTAAGAATAAAATAAAGTTATTAATTTTAAATTCTCCAAATAATCCAACTGGTGCTGTTTATTCTAAAAAAGAACTGGAAGATATTGGAGATATTTGTTTAAAAAATAATATCTACATCATATCAGATGAAGTTTATGAGCATTTTATTTATGGTAATGTCAAACATTATAGCATTGCGACTTTTAGTGAGGAATTAAAAAAAATAACAATAACAGTTAATGCAGTTTCTAAAACTTATGCAATGACCGGGTGGAGAATAGGGTATTGTGCTGCAGATAAAGATATAATAAAACAAATGGCTAAAATACAGGATCAATCAGCATCAAATCCATGCACCCCAGCTCAATGGGCAGCAGTAGAGGCTCTTAGTGGAAATCAAGATTCTGTAGAGATTATGCGTAAAGAATATGAAAAAAGAAGGGATTATATATATCAAAGATTAAGTAATATAAATGGCTTAAGCTGTAATCTACCTGAGGGAGCTTTTTATGTTTTCCCAAATATCTCTGCTTTATTTAATAATAAAATAAAAAATTCTTTTACTTTCGCAGACCAGCTTCTTGAAAAAGCAAAAGTTGCTGTTGTGCCTGGTGGAGCTTTTGGAGATGATAATTATATCAGAATAAGTTATGCTACAACTCTTGAAAAAATTGAAGAAGGAATGAACAGGCTGGAAAAATTTTGTAAAGAACTTTAATTTTTACTAATTAAAATTATAAATTATTGCATAAGGAAATTATTTTTGATAATATTTAACTGGTTAAACCAGTTAAATATTATTTTTTAATTTAATCAAAATCAATTAATTAAAAAATTAATTATATAATATTGAAAAGGATTTAAAGAATTGAAAGCGGTTATATATAATGGGTAGCCAAATAAAGTTTTAATAGAAAATGTAGATAAACCTGTTATTAATGAACACTGTATATTAGTAATAGTTAAATATATATGTATTTTAAAATATTGACGTATATATTTAAAATGATAATATAATTGGTTACACCAGTTATATTGTTAACCAAAAAAATTTATATTATAGTTTTTAAGTATATTTTTTGGTTCTAAAAATAGTATTAATAATTTATTAACATTAATTATAAAATTTTTTATTTTAAAAAAGAAAGATAAGGAATATTTTGGGTAAAGAAGAAATAAATTTAAAAGGTGATGTAAAGAAAACTATTTTAGATCAGAAATTATTAAATATTCAACCTGTTGAAAAATTAGTTTTAATAGATCAGATTATTGAAATAATTGGTAGGTTAATAGCCGAGGGTGCTTTAAAACCTGGTGATACTCTTCCAAGCGAGAGAGATTTGTCTGAAATGTTGAAAGTTAGCAGAACATCAGTACGTCAAGCTCTTAAAGCATTGGATGTTTTAGGTGTATTGGAAATAAGTCCAGGTTCCAGAACTATTTTAAATAAATCTATTTCAAAACTTCTTATTAACCCCTTAAGGTTTATGACACTATTGCATGATGTTACAACATTAGAACTTTTTGAGACCAGAAAAATAATAGAAGTTTCACTTGCCAGACTGGCTGCTTTAAATGCAAACAAGGCCGATATTAAAAAAATGGAAGATACTTTAAAAGTTGCAAAAGAAAATTTAGATAATCCTAAAAAATATGTTTTAATAGAAATGGAATTTCATGATGATATTTTTAAAGCTTCAGGGAATAGAGTTCTTTCAGCATTAATGGCTTCAATTAATAATCTTTTACTAGAGAGTAGGGAAAAAAGTGCTAGCTTATTTACAAGTTTGGATGATTCATTAAAGCAACATGTTAAAATATTTGAAGCTATAAAGGAAAAAGATCCAGAGAAAGCCGGAAATGCAATGTTAGACCACTTAAATAAAGTAGAGCATTTATTTTTAGAGAATAAAATTTTTGAAAAGAGTACATAATAATTTTTTAACTTTTAAAATAAAAACATATTTACTATCTCCGCTAAATCTTTTTAAAATATTTATAAATTTTTTATTGACTTAATATTTCATTATGATAATATATAACTGGTAAAACCAGTTATACTGTATTCCAGATTATTTTATGATTTTTTATTATTTATAAGATATTTCTTTATAAGTTTATTTTTATTATTAAATATAAAATATTTGGAGGTTATATATGTCTGATCCCTGGAAAACTAAAAATTGGTTTGTAAGTTCCTGGAATTATAATGATGAAGTTACTAAAAATTTTTCATTTCCTAAAACTATCAAGTTTCATGATGTAACACTTAGAGATGGTGAACAGCAAGCAGGCTTAGTCTTTAAAAAAGATGAAAAGATAAGGATAGCAGAAAAACTTGCTGAAACAGGGATAGACAGAATAGAAGCAGGAATGCCAGTAGTAACAAAAGATGATGAGCTTGCAATAAAAGAAATAGTTAAAAGAAAACTTGGTCCTGAAATTTTTGTATTCTCAAGATGTGTACTTGATGATGTAAAAAGAGCGGCAGAGTGTGGAGTAGATGGTATAATTATAGAAATACCTTCAAGTAAGCACATAATAGAAAAAGCATATGGATGGTCACCTGAAAAAGCTATGGATATTTCAATACAAGCTACAAGATATGCAAAAGAATTAGGGCTATATGTTGTATTTTTCCCTGTAGACATGACAAGAGCTGAACTTGACTGGTTTTTAGCTATGATTGAAAAAGTTTCAACAGAGGGGCACATGGATGCTCTTGCTGTTGTGGATACAATGGGGGTCCTTTCTCCTCATGCAGTTTCTTATCTTATTAAAGAAATTAAAAAGAAAATTAAAAAACCACTTGAAGCACATTTTCATAATGATTTTAACTGTGCGGCTGCAAATACTGTTATTGCTGTTTCAGAAGGAGTTGAAGTGGTACACGCTTCAGTTTTAGGTATTGGAGAAAGAGCAGGAATGGCAGCTTATGAAGATGTAGCGATGATTTTAAAAACAATGTATGGAAGAGAATTAAATATTAAATTCGAGAATCTGTATGAAACTTCAAAGCTTGTGCGAAACATACTTAATCTACAAGTTCCTGATAACAGACCCATAGTAGGTGATGGCATATTTGATGTTGAATCTGGAATAGTTACTGTTTGGATGAATAGATGTCTTGAAAGTGAAGATGCACTTGAAATATTCCCATTTAATTGGGATTTTGTTGGGCAAAAGCACCCTGAAGTAGTTTTAGGTAAACATAGTGGCGGAGCATCAATAGAGAACTGGCTTTCAAAATATAAATTAAAAGCAGATAAGGATCAAATTAATAGTATACTTGATAAAGTTAAAGCTAAGGCATATGAAAAAAGAGGACTTCTAAGCGGCGATGATTTTATAACTATTGTTAAAAGTGTAATAGGGTAGGTAAAAGAAATAATTATTTATTAATATTATTAATATAAAAAAGGAAATAAAAATATGAAGAAATTTGAAGGTAAAAATGTGATAGTTACGGGGGCTGCACAAGGAGTCGGCAAAGAAACTTCTATTATGTTTCTAAATGAAGGTGCAAATGTTTTAATGGCAGATATAAATAGTTTAAAATTGGATGAAATAAAAACAGAAATTTCTAATTATATTGATCAAGTACATTTAATGAAAGTTGATATATCAAAACAAGAGGACATATCTTTAATGATTAATGAAATAATAAATAAATGGGGGAGAATTGATTATGTTGTTAATAATGCAAGTATTTCATTTGTAAAGAACATGATGGAGATAACTATTGATGATTGGGATAAAGTGTTAAATATAAATGTTAAGGGAACTTTTTTTATAATGTTAAAAGCTGCAAAAGAAATGATTAAAGCTGGTAATGGAGGATGCATAATAAATATTTCTTCTATTGCAGGGCTTAATGGCAGGCCATTATTTCTTCCTTATGCTGCAAGTAAAGCAGCAGTTATAAATTTTACAAAATCTGCAGCAATTGAATTTGCAAAATATAATATCAGAGTTAATTCAGTTGCTCCGGGGACTATTGATACTTCAATGTGGGAATATGTCTATAAAAATCTTTCCAAAATTAATAATTCTGATGAAGAAACAGTTGTAAAAAATTGGGTAGAAAAAATTCCGCTTAAAAGACTAGCAAAGCCAAAAGATATTGCTAATACTATACTTTTTCTATGTTCAGAAGAAGCACAATATATAACGGGCCAGACAATAAATGTTTGTGGTGGACTTTCTATTGTATAATACATTTCTTTATTTATAAACAATATATAATTTTTTTAATATTTAATTTATTTTCTAAAAGTTTCAATATGGAGAATTAAATGGTAGAAAAAATAACAAAGAGTTTAGCTTTAGAGCTTTATAAAAAAATGGTACTCTGCAGAAAATTTGAAGAAAAAGTTGTGGAACTTGTAAATAAAAATGAAATTTATGGGACTACTCATGAATATATAGGGGAAGAAGCCGTTGCAGTTGGTGTTTGTTCAGCACTTAGAAATAATGATTTGATAACAAGTACTCACAGAGGACATGGTCATATTATTTCAAAAGGTGGGGATATAAAATATATGTTTGCTGAATTATTAGGTAGGAGTAACGGCTATAATAAAGGTAAAGGTGGTTCAATGCATATTGCTGATCCTGATGTTGGAGTACTTGGAGCAAATGGGATTGTCGGAGCTGGAGTACCTATAGCAGTTGGAGCTGCGCTTACAATAAAAATAAAAAAAATGGATAATGTAGTTATCTCATTTTTTGGTGATGGAGCTTCGAATCAGGGAGTTGTTCATGAGGCAATGAATATGGCTTCAATCTGGGATCTTCCAGTAATTTTTGTATGCGAAAATAATCAATATGCAGTAAGCACTTCTGTAAAATATTCTTTAAAAATAGAAAATATAAGTGAAAGATCTAAAGCTTATGGGTTTGAAGGTAAAACTATTAATGGAATGGATGTTTTAGAGGTATATAATAATACAAAAGAAATTGTAAATAAAGTCAGATCTGAAAATAAGCCATTTTTGCTTGAATGTAAAACATACAGGTATAGTGGTCATTTTACTGCAGAAAAAATTCTTAATCTTAATTACAGGACTGAAGATGAAATAAACTATTACAAGTCCAAGTGTCCGATATTAACATTTTCAACTAAAATATTAAATGATGGCATTTGTACAAAAAAAGAACTTGATGATATTGATAATTTAGTAATAAATCAAATAGATGAAGCAGTGGACTTTGCCCGTAAAAGTAAATTACCTGAACCATCGGATGCTCTTAAAGATATGTATGCAACTGAATATACAGGTATTCCACAGAAGGGATGGATATAAATGAGAAGTATATACTACCTTAAAGCAATATCAGAAGCTCTGTTAAATGAAATGAAAATTAATCCGGATGTTATAGTAATTGGAGAGGATGTCAGATATAGTTTAAGGGGAATAACTAAGGGGTTTATTGATATTTTTGGACCTGATAGAGTTATTGATACCCCAATTTCAGAAGCTGGGCTCACTGGCGTAGGAACTGGTGCAGCTTTAACTGGTTTAAGACCGGTACTTGAGTTTCAGATTTGTGAATTTATATTTTTTGCTTTTGATCAACTTGTAGATCAAGCACAAAAATTAAGATATATGTCTGGCGGGAAATTAAAGGCACCTGTTACTTATCTTATTTCTAGCAGTGGGGCAAGAGGAGGAATGGCTGGGCAACATTCAGATAACCCATATCCTTATTTATTACATAGCGGGATGAAAACAGTTATGCCTTCTACTCCTTATGACGCAAAAGGTTTACTTGTTTCTGCGATAAGAGATGATGATCCTGTTGCTGTTTTCTTACCAGTAAATTCTTTAGGAACTAAAGGAGATGTACCTGAAGAACAATATACTATTCCTTTAGGAAAGGGAGAGATTAAAAAAGAGGGCAAAGATATTACAGTTGTTGCAACAGGTCATCTTGTAAAAATAGCATTAGAGGCAGCAGAAGATTTGAAATCAAGCGGTATATCAGTTGAAGTATATGATCCAAGAACTTTGTTACCTCTTGACAAGGAGTTATTATTTAAATCTGTTAAAAAAACGGGTAGGGTTGTGATCTTTGATGATTCCAATTGGACTTGTGGCTTTGCAGCAGAAATTTCAGCAATTATTGCTGAAGAATGTTTTACATATTTAAAATCACCAATAAGAAGGGTCACTAGAGCAGATGTTCCTATTCCATTTAATGCTCAAATGGAATCTTTTGTTTTACCTGATAAAGAAAAGTTAATTAGAGCAATTTTAAAAAATTTTTAAAAATTTTTAGATATAAAGGAGATTAAATTGTTTGATGTAGTTATTCCTAAAGTTGGAATGAGTGTTACGGAAGTTGAAATTACAAAATGGAAAGTAAAAAAGGGTGACAAGGTAAACAAAGATGATGAAATAGTAGAAATTACTATGGAGAAGGCTAATACAATATTAACTTCAGAAGTTTCAGGCATCGTGGAAGAGATTTTATTTAATGAGGGTGATACTGTAAAAGTAGGCGAAGTTATATGCAGAATAAAGACTGAGTAGTTATATATACAATATAGGTTATCCTTTATAGATATATTTTTCTGATAATTCTGGGAAATTAATTATATATTTTTTTGTTATCTTCAAAAGAAAGGTTATTTAAATTGTCAAAGATTAATTTGAGTAAAAAGTCTGTAGAAAAAATAAAAGAAAAAGTAAAAGAAATGAGAATAAAAATGGTCAGGATGGTTGAATATGCTGGGGTTGGCCATTTATCGCCTGCATTATCTTGTGCTGAAATAGTTGCAGTTTTGTTTTTTAATATTATGAACTTTAGCCCCGAGAATATTAAAGATGAGGATAGAGATCGTTTTGTCTTAAGTGCTGGGCATAAAGCACTTGCACTTTATACTGCATTACAAATGAAAGGGTTTTTCAAGGAAGAAGCCCTTTATACTTATTGTAAATTTAATAGCATGTTTGGGGAACATCCCGATGCTTCTAAGATTCCAGGGGTAGAAGTATCAACAGGGTCTCTTGGGCATGGTCTTCCAATTGGAGTAGGAATGGCTCTTGCAGGAAAATTAAAAAATAAAAATTTTAAGGTTTATGTTTTAATGGGGGATGGTGAAGTTACAGAAGGGTCTAATTGGGAAGCAGCTTCTTCGGCTAGCTATTACAAACTGGATAATTTGGTCGCAATAATAGATAGAAATAGGCTATGTGCAGATGGTGCAGTTAAAGATGTTATGGAAATAGAGCCATTAAAAGAAAAATGGGCTGCGTTTGGTTGGACAGTAAAGGAAGTTGATGGGCATAATATAAGTAATTTAATTGAAGCTTTTAGTAAAGTACCTATTGTTGTTGGAAAACCAGTGTTAATTATTGCAAACACTATTAAAGGCAAGGGTATCTCTTTTATGGAAAATAAATATGAATGGCATAACAAAGTTCCAAGCGAAGAGCAATTTAAAATTGCGTATAAAGAGCTACAAATGATGAAATAATTTATTACTTGTTTGAAAAATATTCTAAAAATTTTAAGGAGATTTTTTATGTTTGATAAAAAACAAGTACAAGTAGATGCAGTTGATAAAGTTTTGATTGAGATTGCACAAACAGATGATCGTATAATAGCATTATCAGCAGATATGTCTGATAGGATTATCCCTAAATTTGCAAGAAGTTTTAAAAATAAATTCATTAATTGTGGTCTTGCTGAACAAAATATGATTGGTATTGCAGCTGGACTTGCAAAAAGTGGTTTTATTCCATTTGTTACAACTATTGCTGTATTTTTTTCTTTGAGATGTCTTGAACAAATTAGAACAGATCTAGCTTATTCAAAATCTAATGTAAAAATTATTGCACCTGGTGGAGGTTTGGCTTACGGAGTATTAGGAGCAACTCATCAGGCTCTTGAAGATATAAGCATATTTAGAAGTATAGCTGACTTAGTAGTTATTGCTCCAGCTGATTATGTTGAGACTGAAAGTGCTGTTAGGGCAGCGATAAAGTATGATGGCCCTGTTTATATAAGATTAGGACGTGGAGCTGTTACAACTATTTATGAAAAGGACCTGATTAAGGATTTTGAAATTGGGAAAGCAATAAAACTTCGTGAAGGTAAAGATATTTCAATAATAGCTAATGGAATAATGGTAGCAAAAGCTTTAGAAGCAGCAGAGAAATTAAAAAATGATAAAATCTATGTTTCTGTTTATAGTATGCACACTTTAAAACCATTAGATAAAGCAGCAATTCTGGAAGCCTCAAAATCAAAATTTGGGATAATTACAGTAGAAGATAATAATATTTGTGGTGGTTTAGGTGAAGCTGTTGCTTTAGTAACAAGTCAGAATAACCCGGTTAAAATTAAATCAATTGCTATCCCTGATATATACCCGATTATTGGTAACCCAGAAGAACTTTATAAATATTATAAAATGGATGTCCAGAGTATAGTTGATTGTGCTAATGAACTTTACATTAAAAATTAAATAATAATAATAATTTTTTACTGAAAAATTTCAGAGGGAAATTATGAAAATTACTAAGATTGAAACATATATAGTAAGTGCAGGCTGGAAAAACTGGCTCTTTGTTAAGGTTATTACAGATTCTGGACTTTATGGGATTGGAGAAGCTACTTTAAACGGCTTTGCAAAAACAGCGGAGGCAGCAATTCATGAGCTTGAGCACCTTGTAATTGGAAAGGATCCACGTAATGTGAGGAGTATTGCTAGTACAATTATTAATACAATACAGGATGCCGGCCACATTCATCGAATGGTAATGGCTGCAATTGAAGTAGCTTGTTGGGATATTCTTGGTAAACATTTAGGAGTTCCAATTTATCAATTATTAGGTGGAAAGGTAAGAAATTCGGTTTTGGCATATGCTAATGGTTGGTATAAAGCAGAACGAACACCAGAGGATTTTGTAAAAGCAGCAGAAAAAGTTATTTCTAAGGGATTTAAGGCAATGAAGTTAGATCCCTTTGGAACAGCTCAGGGGTTTATTAATGAATCAGAGTTAGAACTTTCTTATGAAATTTTAAAAGCAATCCGTGAAAAAATTGGTCCTGAGATGAAAATAATGATTGATGTTCATATACGTTTTGCTCCATCCGAGGCAATCCGTGCAGCAAAGAGATTAGCTCCACTTGATATTTTTTGGTGGGAAGAACCCATAACTCCAGAACAAGAACTACTTACTTGTGAGGTTGCAAAAAAATGCCCTATTACTGTAGCAACGGGTGAAAGGTTTGACAAGATTGGTCAATTTGCAACTCTTGCTTCTGGAGGTGGAGTGAATATATGGCAACCTGAACCAATGTCTCTTGGTGGTATTTTAAATACAATAGCTGTTGCTAATTTAGCAGAAGCTAATGCTTGCTGGATTGCTCCACATCAAAGCGGTGGTCCTGTTCAAACTGTTGTTTGTCTCCAACTAGCAGCTTGTATCCCCAATTTTCTCATTCTTGAACATTTTGATCCTTTTAATGAACCTTGGACTCAAGATCTTGTTACATGGCGACCAGAAATTAACCCAGATAATGGTCATTTATCATTTCCAGATACTCCAGGATTAGGAGTTGATTTAAATATGGATGTAATTTTAGCTCATCCATATGATCCACATGCTTATCTAGATATTCATCAGGAGGGTTGGGAAAAAAGAATTGGAACACCAAGAGAAAAATAAGAAAGCATTATATGATTTTTTAAAGTCTTTTATAAATATTGATAAAAAACAGATAAATTTAAAAAATAATTTTCTTTTCATATAAAAAGTAAACTTGACATTATATTAAGAAAATTTTAATATTAAAGTATAAAATTGGTTTAACCAGTAACTATTTAGCTATTAATTTAATGTTTTGTATAATTAAATAATTATAGCTAAGCAAATTTAATTAGTAGTTATAATGTTTAGTTTAAACAATAGAAAGGATTCATAAAATAATGGAAGAACTAAAAAAAGCTTGTGCTGCTTTAAAGGATAGAAATATAGATTTTGCTTTGCTTTCTTCACATGAAAATATTACTTATGTAAGTGGATATGATGCTCCTGTTCAAATCGGAGCTGCTAATGATTTTGCTGGTGGGTTCCCATTACAATTAGTTTTAATTAATGTTAATGAAGAAAATGGTAAATTAATAGTTGCTGATATGAATTCAAAATTAGCAATTAATCAAAGTAAATTAGGAGATCCAATAATATTTTCAATATTTGGTCATTTTTCTCCTATAGACGCTGATTTAAATTATAAAAATTGTATTAAAAGTGTGATGATTAATTCTGGATTAAAATATGGGCATCCTACATTAGGTGTTGAATTTGAAACTTTACCATCAATTTTGCTTAATCTTTTTTTAGATGAATTTAAAAATGTTAATATTGTTAGTGCTCAATCTGCTCTTGAAAATGCCCGCCGGATTAAAACAAGTGGGGAAATTAAATTATTGCGTCGTACTGCTTATATAGCAGATGTCGCACAACAAGTTTTATTAGATTTTGCAAATAATTTCAATAATAATTCTGAATTTGAAATATGGGTGAAAGTTCAGCAAAAAATAATGGAAGAAGTTTCAAATGTAGTTCCAATTGTTGGTGAATTAGTAACAGGTTCAAGAACTTCCATTGTAGCACCAGGTGGACCCATAAAACGTAAAGTTGAAATTGGCGATATGGGTATAATGGATATAAGCATAAGAGTAGATGGTTATTGGTCTGACTGTACAAATGTAGTTGTATTTGGAAGTGAACCTAATAAAGAGCAAAAGAAATATTTTAAAGCATCTAAAGATGGATTCGAAGCAGCTGTGGAAATGTTGAGGCCTGGGGTTCGATGTTGTGATGTTGAAGCAGCCATACGTAATGCTTTTGAACGTAATGGATTTAAGATTACTCATTATTCTGGTCATCAAATAGGAACTACTGTAAATGAAAAACCGAGAATTGTACCTTATGATAAGTCAATTGTTGAAAGTGGCATGGTATTTTGCTTTGAGCCAGGTGTATATTCTGGACCAAGTGGTTGCATAGGTGCTCGGTTAGAAAAAATGGTTTTAGTTACAGATTCAGGTGCAGAGATATTAAACAAATTTCCATGGGGAATTGAAATATAGGAGGTGGTATAAAGACTTTTAATTATTGGAAAAGTGATTTTTATTAAGAATATTTAATATAGGAGGTGATATTATTGGATAAGATTTAATTTATTTATTAATGATTTTTTAAGGTTTTGATTAATATGAAATAGAAAGGGATGAGTTTGTATGAAGTTTAAGAAAATATTATTTTTTGTATTTGTTATGGTTTTTGTTGTAACTTTTTCGGTTATAGGTACAAGTTGTAAAACAACTACATCTACGACAGCAGCAGCTGAAACCACAACTACAGCAGCAGCTGAAACAACTACAGCTACAACAGCAGCAGAAACTACAGTAGCAACTACATCAGCAGTAAAAAAATATAAAATAGCTTTGAGTAATTCTTTTATGGGGAATGATTGGCGCCAAGAAATGGAAAAAGTTGCTGTTGAGGTTGCAAAGAAAGAGCCATTTGCGAGCAAATGTACGTTGGATATTATTAATTGTGATAACACACCAGAAGCACAATCAGATTCAATAGATGCTCTTATAAAGCAAGGTTATAATGCAATACTTGTTGATGCCTCATCATCAGATGCATTAAATCCTGTAATAAGTCGTGCGAAAGATGCAGGTATTGTAGTAGTTTCATTTGATCAAGTAGTTACGTCAGACTTAGCTTGGAAAGTAGAAACTGACTGGAGTAAATTGCCAAAAATTTTAGCGCTTTACATAGCTAAAGCAATTAATGGTAAAGGTAATGTTGTAGTAGATAGAGGGTTACCAGGTGCACCTATATCTAAAGCGTTACAGGATGGAGCAGAATCCGTGTTTAAAACATATCCAGATATAAAAATAGTAGCATATTATGATGGTCAATATGCACAGGGTCCTTCTTTACAGGGAATGAATAATGTACTTGCTTCAAATCCAAAAATTGATGCTGTTTATACTCAAGGTTATACAACTCCGGTAATTCAAGCATTACAAGCTGCAAAGCATCCAATGGTTCCAATGTCTGGTTTTGATTATAATGGTGATATGTTAATGGTTTTAAAAAATAATGTAAAAGCTATAATGGCTAATAATATTCCTGGTCTAAGTGCTATAGCTCTTAAAACTGCTATAGATATTCTTGATGGTACACCTCCAGAAAAACATATCGTAGTAGATCCAATGTTTTTAGCTACAGATACAAGTATTGATGTTGGAGTACCTTTAGTTAAAATTGAATTAGGAAAAACTTGTTGGGAAGATAAGCCAGATGGATTTGATTGGCCAGTCTTACCAGAGAATTTTCCAGTTCAACTTACTCCTGAAGAAGCAGCAGTTATGAAATAATAAGAAATATTTGTGAAAGGAATACTGGGAAAATGGCAGACCTAATATTAGAAAATATATCTAAATCTTTTGGTGAGGTTAAAGCATTAATTGATGTTAATTTTTCTGCTAATTGTGGTGAAATTCATGCTATTCTTGGAGAAAATGGTGCTGGTAAAAGTACATTAGTTAAGATTTTAAGTAGAGCAATTAAAGAAGACAGTGGAAGTATTAAGTTGTTTGGTAGACAGTTATTTTTAAAAACCCCAAACGATGCAATTAATGAGGGAATAAGTACTGTTTATCAAGATTTAAGTTTAATTCCAGTACTTACAGTAGCAGAAAATATATATTTTAATAAAAGTCCGCAAAATTATTGGAAAGTAAATTCAAAAAAAATACTTAATTCAAAGATGTTAGATATTTTTGAAAAATTTGGAGTATCGGGAATTAAACCAAATACTATAGTTGAGGAATTATCTTCTTCAGAAAAGCAAGTTGTGGAAATAATAAAAGCTTTATATAGAGATCCAAAAGTATTAATTCTTGATGAACCTACATCTTCATTAACAGCAGATAAGGTTGAATGGCTGTTGAAATTAATAAAAAACTTAGCAGAAAAAGGTAAAATTGTAATTTTTATTTCTCACAGAATGCCTGAGGTCAAAGCCATAGCAAATATAGTTACAGTGTTCCGAAATGGTATGAATATAAGTACTATGAAAATGAGTGAGACTAACTCTGATGAGTTGGTCTCACTCATGTTAGGAAGAGGAAAAATAGATTTTTTCCCTAATAAAGAAAGTTTTATTAAAGAAGAGAAAGTAATTTTAGAAACTAGAAATTTAAATATTGGTAACGTATTACGAAATATTAATTTTAAATTACATGTAGGTGAAATATTAGGTGTAGGAGGACTTGTAGGTCAAGGTCAAATTCCTCTTTTTCTTTCTTTATTTGGAATAATAAAAGCTAAAGGTCAAATTTTTATAGACGGTCATGAAAAAAACATAAAAAATCCTAAAGATGCTTTGGATAATGGAATGGCTTTAATACCTGAGGATAGAAATATCGAGGGATTGATAATGTCTATGACCATAAGAGAAAATATAACCATGCCTATATTAAAGAAGATTAAGTCATATGGATTGATCAATTATAAAAAAGAAAAATCAATTGTATTAAATTATATAAATATGTTGAAAATTAAAGCTACAAGCATGGAATCATTGGTATCTACACTAAGTGGAGGTAATCAGCAAAAAGTACTAATAGCAAAGTTATTATCAATAGACCCAAAAATTTTTTTAATGTATGATCTCACAAAAGGAGTAGATATAGGTACAAAGGTAGAAATCTTCAATCTAATTAAAAAATTAGCTAATGAAGGAAAAGGTATAATTTATTATTCAACAACAATAGATGAATTAGTTAATATTTGTGATAAAGTTATGGTTATGCGCGATGGTGAAATAGTCGAAATTTTGGATGGTAAAAATTTAAACAAAGAGAATATTTTAAAAGCTTCTATTGGTGAAAAAATTATTAGCATTACATCTTAATATAAGTTTTTTATAATTATTAAATTATTGATAGTAAAAATATAAGGAAATATAAAATGAAATTAAAATTGAATTATTTAATACCATATATTGTGCTTTTTATCATTATATTGGTTATAGGATTTTTACAACATAATGTTGTTAATCTAGAATGGTTAGGTATTAAGACAGATTCAATTTTACCATTAGCGTTTGCAACCGTGGGTCAAACATTAGTATTGTTAACAGGTGGAATAGATTTATCTATTGGAGGAATAATTTGTATAACTAATAGCCTTGAAGCAATTAAAATGACAAACAACCCTATTAATATAATTATGTTTACAATAGGGATGCTTTTATTAGGGCTAATTTTAGGAGCTATTAATGGTTTAATTATAGTAAAAATTAGATTGCAACCTTTTATTGCTACTTTGATTACTTGGTCTATATATGGTGGCATTGCTCTTTGGATTCTACCTACAGATAGGGGTAATGTTCCAAAAAGTTTTATAAGTGCTTTATTAGCTAGATTTGGAGGAATTCCAGTATCCTTAATTATCATATTAATTTTAATAGGATGGTGGGTATATTTACAAAGAATTCCTTTCGGTAAATATATATTAGCTTTGGGTAGTAATCAAAAAGCAGCTTATTTAAGTGGTGTTAATGTTGACAGAATTAAAATAATGGTATATGCAATGTCTGGATTTTTTGCAGCTTGTGCTGGAGTCTATAGAACGGCTCAAGTAGCTTCAGGGTCTCCTACTGCTGGCAATGGTTTTATTTTAACTACTGTAGCTGCAGCAGTAATAGGTGGAACAAGCCTTGCAGGTGGGGAAGGTAGCATAATCGGTAGTATAATTGGAGCCTGTATATTAAAACTGTTAGGTGACCTCCTTGTATTTTCAGGCGTTTCATCTTATTGGGTATCATTATTTCAAGGTTTATCATTAATAATCATAATAGCTATTGTTTCTGTTTCAAATTTGATTAAAAGTCGAAGGAAAATAAGAATATGAATAAAATGAATTCATTTATTAGAAGTAATAAGACAATTATTTTTAGTTATATAACTGCTTTAATACTTTTTACTGTTATAAGCATAGTACGGCCTGACTTTGCAAGTTTAAATCATATAAGAGTATTAATTATAGATTCGGCAATAGTTGGAATAATTGCATTAGGCCAAACCTTTGTAATCATAACTGGCGGAATTGACATTTCTATACCATGGATTGTATCATCTTCTGCTTTCTTTCTTACGCAGTTAAGTTCTGGGAAAAATGATAAACTATTAATTATTATACCACTTATATTATTATGTACAACTTTTATTGGATTAATTAATGGCTTAGGAATAGCCTATCTTGGAATTACTCCTATAATTATGACTTTAGGTATGAACTCTGTTCTTTTAGGAGGGTTATTAGGAATAACTCAAGGGAAACCCGGTAGCAGAACACCAACATCTATTCAATTTTTAGCAAATGGTAGCATTATAGGTATACCTACTATATTAATTTTATGGATAATAATAATAGTAGTAGCCACTGTTGTTTTGAAAAAAACTGCATTTGGGAGACAGCTTTATATTATTGGTAATAATGAAACGGTAGCACTTTTTTCGGGTATTAATATTCGTTTAACAAAATTGATTGTATATTGCTTAAGTGGTTTTTCAGGTGGATTAGGTGGAATTTTATTAGCAGGAAGAGTTATGCAGAGTTATCTTGGTATGGGTGATAGTTTTTTATTTCTTTCGGTGATTGTAATAATAGTTGGAGGGGCTTCTATTTTAGGTGGAAGTGGTCAATATATTGGAACAGTAGCAGGCGCATTTATTTTGACTATTATTAATGGTATTTTACCAGTTTTTAGAATTCCTGCTTCAGCCCAACAAGTGGTATATGGTGTAATACTTCTTATAGCAGTTATATTAACTAGATCTCAGGAATCTTCTAAGATATAATACTACGTTTTTATAAAGAAAAATTAATTTATAATTAATAAATAATTATAAATTAAACATTATAGTATTTTAAATTAAGCAAAAAATAAGAAGACATTCTATAAAAAGAAAAGATAAAAATATTAAATTATCAAAGAACAATTAAAGCTAAAAATATTAGTAAATATTTCGCTCTTTGAAAACTAAATAAGTTAAGCAGCAACAGCATCAGGAGCTTGCTGTATAAATACTCTAGAAGGATCGTAGTATGATTTGTATTTTAACATTGAGTACATCATCCTTATTATTTTTACAGCTATTTTAATCAAAGCTTTTTTAGCAGGCATTCCGGCTGATACCATATCATGGTAATATTTTCCAAGATGGCTATTATGTTTTACAGCAGCGACACTTGAAAGATATAACATATATCTTAAGTCTTTAGGACCTGCTTTTACAATTGAGGGGTTTTTCTTTTTGTACTTTCCAGACTCAAATATCTTCGGATAAAACCCAATAAAAGAGACAAGTTTATCTGAATTTGGAAAGCGACTTACATCCCCCACAGCAGCAATAAAGGCAGCAATCGTACCAATACCCACACCTTTAATTGAATTTAAGATGTCAAAGTTTAGCCTGTTGCCATCTTTGGGATCATCAGGATTTAAGATTGATTTAATCTCAAGCTCTATATCTTTTACTTTGGCAGACAGTGAAGCTATCTCTTCAATCTGCATAGATATTGACATTCCTCTTGACTTGTGAGCTTTGCCGGAATAAAAGCTATCCCTGGCAGCAGCTATTAACTCTTTTGCTTTATCAGCAGAGTAGTTGCATCCTTGGTATCTTCTAAATATCTTAACTAGCTTTCCAACAGTAGCATCTTTTGCCATATGGCAGGAAGTTGGATATTTTGATATAATTTCCATGGATACCTTGGAGAAGGGATAAGAGATTATTTTTGTATATTCAGGAAATACAAGATAAAGAAGTGCAAGGACACTTTTCTTTAAATCTTTTACCCTTCTCTCAAAAGAATGCTTTATTCTTACAAGTTCTCTAAGTTCAAGGACTGACTCATCTGATATATAAAGGTCATCAAACTTTCCGCCTCTTACAAGATTAGCAATAGCAGCAGCATCAAGAGAATCGGTTTTAATCTTAGATCCCAGTGCCTGGCGATACTTCTTTACCTGATAAGGGTTTAGCAGAATACAGGATATGTCCTTTTGTTTTAGGTATGAATACATATTTTCCCAGTAATTGGAGGATATCTCCATACCGACTACAATTTGGTCTTTTCTGTAGCTAAATAGTTTTGATATTAGTTTTTCGATTCCTTCTTTGGAGTTTGTAATGTTGAAGGGACTGAAAATTTCATTACCATCTTCATCAATTGTTACTACCTTGGAAGTTCCTTTAGCAAGATCTAATCCAAGATATACTTTCTGGCTCATAGTTTTAATCCTTTCTTGTCATAATTTGTTAATTGCCAAGCAGCTCCTGCTTATTTACTGACTTATTACAAAGCCTCGTTATAATTGGTACTTAAGTAATTTAAGTCCAAATCATTCTGATAATTGTTTTATTAAGTCAGTAGCAAGAAAGCAAAAGTCTTTCTAAATTGGTCTATCCATTTAAGATAGCCAAAAGGAGTAGAAATTTGTCTTTCTGCTTAGCTTTATTTAGTTATATTTATATATTTTATATTAATAATTATTATTAATAAAATATTATTATCTTATTATACGAGGAGTACGCCATGAAAGATCTTACACAAATAAGAATATCTGATTTATGGAAAGAAGTAAAGACTGAAGAAGATTTTTGGGGTGAATTAAAACCAGAGACAAG